>ULTA01045834.1_pt1 | contig 19755 bp, 8 predicted proteins | sample 1957181 | NCBI WGS metagenome assembly ULTA01 (sample SAMEA4835722, study PRJEB28245) | human gut metagenome | biome: gut microbiome; material: fecal sample | place: Denmark | collected 2008
GTTAAAGATTTTGCACTGGAGCTTACTACCAACTGAGGCATCTCTGCATCCCCTGTAATAGGAAGCATGGCTGCTGTACAGGAGGTAAGGCAGGAACCGCCGATTGCCAGAATGGAGTCATCATCTGCAAACTTCTGTGCTCCGTTGGCTGCTGTAGAAGCATCACCGCCGTCATCGTATGTTTCCAGCTCTAACTTGGCTCCCAACACACCGCCAGCTGCGTTGATCTCTTCCATTGCCAGCTCATAACCTTTTTCCTGCTTGGTACCATAAGCACCGTTATCACCGGAAAGAGGAGCTACCAGACCGAATTTAATGGTATCCACCGCTGCCTTTACATCAGATGTGTCCGCTGCAGTAGTGCCGCTTTCTGAAGAAGCTGCTGCTTCAGTTTTGCTTTCCGCTGCTGTAGAAGCCGGTGCGGAAGAAGAGGAAGAACACCCGGAAACTGTCATTGCTGCAACTGCAGCCATCATTGCATACACATAACCTTTTTTCATAATCATTTCCTCCTTGCCCAGAGCCTTGAAAACAAATGATAACTACCGCTCCCGGCGGTCCGCCGGGAAGATTTCAGGTAAAACAAAAGAGGAAACTCAGACTATTGTTCTGAATTTCCTCTTTGAAATCATTTATGCCTTTTCGGCTCCGTTTGCTTATTTATTTTTGATGTGTCGAATGATACACCAGTTTTTAGGTGATGTCAAGTTTTTTTACTAAAGTTTTGGTAAAAAAATTCGTTTCACCCTCTGAAATATTTTGTAGCCCCTATGGATCAATAAGTAAAATAATCATGGATCAGAATGGCTAAAGACATGTATACACGCATGTAATAATCCGTAAAATTAATGCCGCAGAGAGCGGAAATATTCTGCAGCCGCTTCATCAGTGTATGGCGGTGGATGTACAGATGTTCCGCTGTTTTCGTAGCATTGCAGTTGTGTGCCAGATAGATACGGATGGTATGTACATAGCCTGTGTGATTATACCGGTCATGGTCCAAGAGTTTCTGTAATGCCTGGTTTCCCAATACAATAGAATACTCATTTTGATGAAGCGTCCCAAGAAGTTCCACTAAAAGTCGGTTATCAAAGGTACAGATCCCCCGTTTTGCCCCGATCCGGTCCAGCAAACAGATATGATCGTAGGCTTCTTTTACGCAGTCAGGCAGATCCCTGCTTTCTTTTAAAGGCTGGGCACCTACATAAAAGTTGATCTCTTCATTTTCCGAAAGAAAGGTAAGGAAAATGCTGAAATCATACATGGCATCTGTAAATGCTTCTCCATCGGAAAAGGGCGCCAGAAACATACCGGTTCCATCTGGCAAGGTCTCACCAATACAGGTTTTTGACATAGAAGAAAGAAAAGAGCCTACTTTTCCCATTCCCTGCCGGAGACTTTCCTCGTCCCGGCTGTTTTTTCCTGTAAGGCAGATGAGAAAAAGATATACCTGCTGTTCTTTTTCAAATAGTTTCTTTTCACTGATATTTAATTTTTTTCCAAGTGCAATGCGCAGTGTGTCCAGTCCCTGGACCAGCTTTCTGGAAATAAGATTGTTTTCCGTGATCTGATCCATAAGCACATGAAGGATCTCTGAAAATGACAGCCGTTCCGGCAGCTCCAGCACCGGCAGCCCTTCTTTGTTTGCGTCTTCTATAATGTATTCCGGTATCTGATCGATATAATAGCCCGGCTGGATCGCCAGACCGCTGACCCCTCTTTTTTTCAGCTGGTGGATCAGGTCCTTATGAAGAGACTGATCCTCCAGGCCATACCCGGTAGACACCACTAACTCACCCTCATTTAAAGATCTGGGAGTGTCCAGTATTTCCATTACATTGACCCATAAAATAGGGTTTGAAACATTTAAAACGCCTGCTACCAGCCTGACTCCGCCGAAGATCTGCCGGTCCACCAGGTCTTTTACAAGAAATGCCATAGTGTGCTCCTTTCCGGATACCTGCAAGTTGAAATGTGTTCATGTGAAAACAGCAAGATATACAATATGTCCATTATTATACGCATTTGGTGTACAGTTTGCAACTTGTTTTAGAACTAACTTTTCGCTAGACTATTGGCAAATGAGGTTGATCGGCCAGTTCTGGTCATTGTTTTCAGAAGATTTTTCCGGTAGGAGGTAATGTATATGAGCAAAAAAATTTTAATCACAGAAGCTGTAGACCCTGCAGGCATTACTCTGCTTCAGGACCATGGATACCAGGTGGTCATGGGCACCGGATATGACGAAGAGACCCTTATGAGAGAGGCACATGACGCAGACGGCGTTCTTACAAGAAATGGTCATTTTACAGAACGTGTTTTAAATTCCTGCCCGAAGCTGCAGGTCATCGGCATGCATGGTGCCGGTGTAGACTGTATTGATGTAGAAGCTGCCGAACGGCTGGGCATCCAGGTAACAAACGCAGCTGACGCCAACAGCGGTTCTGTTGCAGAATTTACCCTTGGACTGATCTTAAGCCTTGCAAAGAAGCTTCCACAAAGCCGTGACGGCTTACGCAAAGAAGGCTGGAGCATCCGCCCACAGATTACTACCTTTGATCTGGAAGGAAAGACCTTAGGGGTACTTGGAATGGGACGGATCGGCACTGCAGTTGCCAGAAAAGCTTCCTATGGCTTTGGAATGAAAGTGTTAGGATACCGCAGAAACCTTCCAGGAGATATCTGCGCGGATTATGGCATTCTTACAAGTGATCTGGACAAAGTGATCCGGAATTCCGATTTTCTTTCTATTCATCTGCCATATACAAAAGATACCTTCCATCTGGTAAGCTGTGAAAAGCTGGAACTTATGAAACCAGATGCGTATCTTTTAAACCTTGGTCGTGGTGAAGTAGTCGACCAGGCTGCTTTAAGGGAACTGCTGCTTTCCAACCGTCTGGCAGGCGCTGCACTGGACGTATTTGAAGGTGAGATCCCAGATGCAGACGACCCGCTGCTGCACATGGATCAGGTAATTGCAACGCCACATATTGCAGGTTTAAGCAAGCAGGCTATGGAACGGCTGTCTTATCAGGCCGCTCTGGGCATTACAGAGGTGTTAGAAGGCCGCAAAGTGACTTATCCGGTCAATCATCCGGAGAAGTATGCAAGTGACGTTTCTGTGGCATAATTTTCTCAAACCATTAACCGACAAACCGCCTGCTGCAGGCAGCCACGGGCAAAAACGCAGGATTTGTAAACGTGCATTACAACAACAGCAAAAGCACAAAAAGCACATGAAAACAGGCATTTAAAACCTGCTTCCATGTGCTTTTCTTTCGTTTAAAGAACCTGTCACCGGCAGTTTTTCTTCCACTGCACGTCTGCACAAGTGAACCCGCGCCTGGCGCGGGTCCTCTCTCACTTGTTTTTATCGTCAGCATACAAACCCCGTTGCTTCGGCGGGGCTTATATTTATACACCTTTATGCATTCTTCACAGTTGCAATATCCACCAGTGTCAGCTCTTTTGCACGGTTCTCAAGGCTTGTTACAAGAGCTCTTGCTGTGTCAAGGGCTGTAAGTACATTTACACCTGTCTCAATGGCATTACGGCGGATCACAAAGCCGTCATGGCTTCTTTCTGCGCCCTGTGCCGGGATATCGATGATCAGGTCGATCTGATGTCCTAATACCAGGTCAAGGATATTCGGGGACTCCTGCTCCAGTTTGCGGATCTCAAAGGCCTTTACTCCATGCTCATTTAAGGTTCTTGCAGTTCCCTTGGTAGCAAAGATCTGGTAGCCTACATTTGCAAATCTGCGGGCAATATCCACTGCCTCTTCCTGCTCATTCTTTCTGATGGTCATGATCATCTTCTTGTACTTCGGCAGACGGATGCCAGCGCCCTCAAATGCCTTGTAAAGAGCCTCGTTAAAGGTCTTAGCGATACCAAGGCACTCACCGGTAGACTTCATTTCCGGTCCAAGGCTGATATCTGCGCCGCGGATCTTCTCAAAGGAGAATACAGGCATCTTAACAGCGATATAATCAGCTGCCGGCTGCAGACCTGGATTGTAACCCAGTTCCTTAATGGTATGGCCGCAAATGATCTGGGTTGCCAGCGGAACGATCGGGATACCGGTTACCTTGCTGATATATGGTACGGTACGGGAAGAACGTGGGTTTACCTCGATGATGTATACGTCATCCCCGTCTACGATAAACTGGATATTGATCATTCCCTTTACATGAAGGGCCTTAGCCAGTTTTTCTGTGTATTCCACAATGGTGTCAACATTATGCTGTGTAATATCCTGTGCCGGATATACGGAAATACTGTCTCCGGAGTGGATACCGGTACGTTCAATATGCTGCATGATACCAGGGATCAGGATGTCGGTTCCGTCGCAGATGGCGTCTACCTCAATCTCCTTACCCATAATGTACTTATCTACCAGGATCGGATGCTCCTGGGCGATCTGGTTGATGATGCCGATAAATTCGTCAATATCTTCATCACAAATAGCGATCTGCATGCCCTGTCCACCCAGTACATAGGAAGGACGTACTAAAACAGGATAGCCAAGGTCATTTGCAGCCTTCTTTGCCTCTTCAGCGGTAAATACAGTGTGTCCTGCAGGTCTCGGGATATGGCACTGCTCCAGGATCTCATCAAAGCGCTCTCTGTCCTCTGCTGCGTCTACATCTTCTGCTGCTGTACCAAGGATAGGCACACCCATTTTCATCAGAGCTTCAGTCAGCTTGATCGCAGTCTGCCCACCAAACTGTACTACTGCTCCGTCTGGCTTTTCAATATCTACAATGCTCTCTACATCTTCTGGTGTTAAAGGCTCGAAATACAGCTTATCTGCAATATCGAAGTCTGTACTTACAGTCTCCGGGTTATTGTTGATGATAATGGTCTCATATCCTTCTTTGCTGAAGGCCCAGGTACTGTGTACAGAACAGAAGTCAAACTCGATTCCCTGTCCAATACGGATCGGACCGGAACCAAGAACCAGGACTTTCTTTCTTCCTTCTGTCTTTTCAGCCTCATTGAAGCTTCCAAAGCAGGAGTAATAATATGGTGTCTCTGCAGCAAACTCAGCTGCACAGGTATCAACCATTTTGTATGCAGCGCGGATGCCATTGTCATAACGCTGCTTCTTGATCTCTTCCTGAGGAATACCGGTAAGACGGGAAATTACATTATCAGGGAACTCAATGCGTTTTGCTTCTGCAAGGAGCTCTGTAGTAAGCTCTTTCTTTCCTTCGCCTACTGCCTTTAATTCTTTCTCCATTTCTACCAGGATAGCCAGCTTGTCAATAAACCAGATATCGATACGGGTGATCTCATGGATCAGCTCATATGGGAAGCCGCGGCGCAGAGCCTCTGCAATTCTCCAGATACGCATATCGTCTACGATCTCCAGCTCTTTTACCAGTCCTGTATAGGAAAGTCCGGTAAAGTCATAGGACATCAGGCAGTCTACATGCTGCTCCAGGGAACGGATGGCCTTCATCAGGGCGCCCTCAAAGTTGGTGCAGATACTCATGACCTCACCAGTTGCCTTCATCTGGGTTCCTAAGGCTCTCTTGGCGCTTATAAACTTATCAAATGGAAGTCTTGGCATCTTTACTACGCAGTAGTCAAGCATTGGCTCAAAACTTGCATAAGTTTTCTTTGTTACTGCATTTTTGATCTCATCCAGAGTATATCCTAAAGCGATCTTTGCAGCTACTTTTGCGATCGGATATCCAGTTGCCTTAGATGCCAGTGCGGAAGAACGGCTTACACGAGGATTTACCTCAATTACGCAGTATTCAAAGCTGTCTGGATTTAAAGCATACTGTACGTTGCAGCCGCCGGTGATGCCCAGTTCGCTGATGATATTTAATGCAGAAGTACGCAGCATCTGGTACTCTTTATCCCCTAATGTCTGGGAAGGAGCCACAACAATACTGTCACCTGTATGAACGCCAACCGGGTCCAGGTTTTCCATGTTGCAGACGGTGATCACGTTTCCTGCACCGTCACGCATTACTTCGTATTCGATCTCTTTCCAGCCTGCGATGCAGCGCTCTACTAAAACCTGTCCTACACGGGATAAACGGAGACCATTTTCCAGGATCTCAGCACACTGCTCCGGATTCTGTGCAATACCGCCGCCGGAACCGCCCAGTGTATAAGCAGGACGAAGAACTACCGGGTAACCGATCTGTGCTGCTACTTCCAGACCATGTTTTACATCTTCTACAATGTCAGAAGGTGCAACCGGCTCACCGATCTTTTCCATGGTCTCCTTGAACATTTCACGGTCTTCTGCTTTTTTAATGGTAAGAGCAGTGGTACCGATGAGGCGCACATTGTGCTTCTCTAAGAATCCTGCGTCTTCCAGTTCCATTGCAAGGTTTAATCCGGCCTGTCCGCCAAGGGTTGGCAGAATGCTGTCCGGCTTTTCTTTTAAGATCAGCTGTTCTACTACTTCTACGGTTAATGGCTCAATGTATACACGGTCTGCAATGTCCTTGTCGGTCATGATGGTAGCCGGGTTGGAGTTTAAAAGGACAACTTCGATCCCTTCTTCTTTTAAAGAACGGCAGGCCTGTGTACCTGCATAGTCAAATTCTGCTGCCTGTCCGATTACGATCGGGCCGGAGCCTAAAACCAGTACTTTTTTAATTTCAGGATTCTTTGGCATCAGTCATTTACCTCCATCATTTTAAGGAAACGGTCAAATAAGTATCCGGAGTCCTGTGGTCCAGGGCATGCTTCCGGGTGATACTGTACCGTGAAAATGTTCTTTCCTGTGTATTTTAAACCTTCGTTGGTTCCGTCATTTACATTGACAAATGCAGGAACTGCGATCTCAGGCTTTACAGTGTTGGTATCTACTGCGTAACCATGGTTCTGGGAAGAAATGTAAACTCTTCCGGTCTCCAGATCTTTTACAGGATGATTTCCGCCTCTGTGGCCGTATTTTAATTTGTAGGTATCCATACCGTTTGCCAGTGCCATTAACTGATGTCCCAGGCAGATTGCAAAGATCGGTACATTGGAGTCATACATTTTTTTGATCTCTTTGATGATCTCAACATTTTCCTTTGGATCACCAGGGCCATTGGAAAGCATGATGCCGTCCGGATTTGCTGCCAGCACTTCTTCTGCAGGTGTATCTGCCGGATATACGGTAACTTCGCAGCCTCTTTCATTTAAGGAACGGGCAATGTTCTTCTTTGCGCCGAAATCCATTAAAGCTACTTTCTTTCCATTTCCTGGAAGAACGTATTTTTCTTTGGTTGTAGTAGCCATAACAACACCGGCTACTGTATAGGCTTTCATACGGCTGATAGGCTCAGACAGGTCTGAATACTCTTTTGTCGTGATCATACCGTTCATTGTACCTTTTTCTCTTAATAACTTTGTGAGGGCTCTTGTATCGATACCACAGATACCAGGAATATCATTTTCTTCTAAGAAATTCTGAATTGTGTCTTCGCAACGGAAGTTGCTTGGGATCCTTGATAATTCTCTTACAATATAACCATCTGGCCAGGGCTTTAAAGACTCCATATCCTGACGACAGATTCCATAATTACCGATCAGAGGATAGGTCATAACAACGGCCTGTCCTGCGTATGACGGATCAGTTAATACTTCCAGATAACCGGTCATAGATGTGTTAAAAACGATCTCGCTGATCACTTCACGCTGGGAACCAATACTGGTACCAGTGAACACAGTGCCGTCTTCCAATATAAGGTATGCTTTCATAGGGGGAATACCTGTCCTTTCTTATGTTGTGTAGGGGGAGATTTACAAGCAAGCTTGACATCCGATTGCGCTTCCAAATGTGTGCGCTGCTATAGACCTCAGCCCAAATTGATAGCATTATAATATACCTTGCATAAATTTTCAATGGATTTGAAGACTAAATTTTTTTGCCTTATACTAATCTTTTTTGGCATCAAACTTGCTAGGCAGATTTATGGCAAAAGAGCGGGGCCAATCGGCCCCGCCCTCCATGTTTAAACCGTTTTTTCAGATAATTTTTTATTCTTCATCCTGAGAAATGGTTTCTGCCTCTTCTGAAGAAGTATCCTCTGTGGTTTCATCTGCGTCCAGAACTTCCGGTGCATCTTCTTCCTCATCCTCTTTTGAATCTGCATCTTCTGTTTCTTCAGGATCCTCCTCTTCTGCAGATTTATCCTCTTCGTCAGAGTTTTCCTCTTCTTTTACATCTTCTGCTGCATCGGATCTATCTTCATTGGACTTATCTTCAAGCTCATTTTCAGACTTATCCTCAGCCTCTTCTTTGTCTTCTGTCTCAGGATCTTCTGCCGGGATCACAGTCTCTGTTTCCTTTTTCTCCTGGCTGTTTTCCTGCTCATCTTCTTTCACTTTTGACAAAAGTTCTGCAGCAACTTCTTCCTCTGTCTTTTCGTCTTCCTCATCAAATTCGCTGTTTACGGTCTCAAAGCCCTGGAACTTCTTGTTCAGTTTCTCAAGAGTATCCAGTTCCAGCTCCTCAAGTTCTGCCTCTGTTACGTCCAGAGTACCCCAGCTTGCAGAAGAATTATACTGAACTGCATAAATAGTTCCTGAAAGCTTCGGAGCTCCTTTGATAGTCAGAGTGAACTCTCCTGAAACAGTTCCTGATGAAGTACGTCCATAGGAAGAACTTAAAGCTGCATTTCCCTCTGTAGCGTCAACCGTAACTGTAAAATCACCATTTAATTCAGACTTGCCCTTTGTTCCTGCAAACTGAAGCTGTGCTTCTTTCTCTGCAAGGACTTCTACATCACCTTCCATTGTGCTGCCAGCTGCGCCTGTTCCATATACATAGAACTTGCCTGATGATAGAGTGATATAGCAGGTGTTATCTTCTCCCTTTGCCTGCGCTGTTCCAGATGCAGACCCGGCATAAATGTCTTTTGTAGAAGAGCAGGTTACATTTTCTCCTGCTGTGAAATTATAGCCGTTTGCATAAGTGGTTGCATTCCAGCTGACATCGGATATGGTCAGGTCACCATTTAAGTTTAATGGCTTGGTTGACTTGATCAGATAAGGGCCTTTTTCACCTGACTGGATAGAAATAGAAGCTTCCGGCATTGTCACTTCGTCTGTAAGCTCTACATCATCATTTAAAATAAGTGTATCACCGTCCTGTGCTGCAGCCAGGGCCTTTTCAAAGCTTGTATAAGCCTGATCCCCGATCACAACTGCATCTTCCACTGGTTTCTTGCTGTATACAAACTGGATCTTGGAAGTTTTCAGCCAGGTTTCACCGTCATCTGTGATCGTTGCTGCCCAGAGATATTTAGAGCCGCCCTTTTCGTTATCAAATAAAACAGACACGGGTCCTTCGTATTTTGTCCAGGTATCCTTATCCGGTTTTACAGTAGAGGAAGTATCTGTTATGTAATAATAGATCTCTGTGCCTTCTGCCAGGCAGCTGATGGTTGCCACCGGCTTCTCCTCATATTCATAGGTTCCATATCTTGTACTGGAAGTTCCCTTTACCGGGTCTACTGTAAATACAGGAGTTGCGCTGATTGCCTTTTTAATAGCTGCCCCCACAGCAGAAAGTACTTCCTTCTTGCCTTCTTCCTCATACTGCGACAGTATTTCAATATCTGCTGACTGCTCATAATATACATGCGCCAGCAGCTCTGTAAGGAATTCACTGTATTTTTCCTGTGATGCCTCATCTAACTGAATTGATGAGATATAACCGGAATAATTTACATCAACAGATGCTGTAATTCCATCCACTTCTGCTGAATAACTTCCACGCTCTAATACAGCCGGTCCTTTCTTCATAAAGCAGCACCATACAGTCACTACCTTGCTGCGGTTTCCTTCTTCATCAAAGGCTGCAAAACGTACTTCTTTGAATTCCGGAGTATTGCTGTAAAATGATACAGAATTGGTTTCCGCCTTTGTACTGGAGACATCCGGATCTGTTCCATCCTCTGTGTAGCGGACAGTTGTATTCTCTGCCTTATCAATGCTCATATAAATCGTAGAACTTGGGCTGCTGTAAAATCCATATCTGCTGGTGATCTTTGGAGCGAGAACTTCTTCATCACTTGACTCTACCGGCTCACCCTGAAGTGCCTGGATCGCAGCATATTTCATCACATCTGTGGAAATAGTCGCACGGCTTACTGCGTCTGCAGCATATTCATCGCCTCCACCTGGGGTGGTCTTTGCATTGATCAGATCAGACAGGTCTTTGCCGGCAAATTTCGTTGAAATGCCTGTAAAGCTGCTGCTGCTTGGGAAAAGGTAACCCCAGTATACTTCATCCTGAAGAGCTACCGGTACAGTTCCGTTATCAACGATCTTGGCTATTTTTCCGTTTACAACGGTAATACGGATCTTGCCTTCATATGGTTTATTGGTCTTGGATGTGATCATTCCACTTGCTTCATAGACTTTTATACCTTTTTCCTGTACTTCCGGAATCTGGATAAAGGAAAGTTCTTTTTCTGTCACATCAGATGCCTGACCATCTTTTACTGCCACTGCCTTTAATATCATAGTGCCCGTTGCATTTTCCGCTGCTGAAACGGAAACAGCTGTTTCTGCTCCGGTTCCTTCTGCAACAAATGCCTGGGAGTTTCCTGCCGGATCACTTCCATCTGTTGTATAACGGATCTGTGTGCCTTCCGGTGCTGTGATCAGCAGGTCTGCCGGCTCTGCTGCGCTGAAAACAAAACGGGTCCTCTGATCTGCAGTTTTTATAGCAGGTGCATCTGGCTTTTCTGTTGGATCTTCACTTTGAAGCGCTTTCTTTACAGCTGCCTTAATAGCGTTGGAAGAGATCGTTGCTCCTGATACAGCTTCGACCTGATCTACTTCTTCTATTGTCTTTGCTCCCTCTTCACCGCCAAATTCTTCAAATAACTCCAGAGCATCTTCCCAGAATGATGAATTTCTTTTTCCCGGCTCAGTTCCGTCATCTTCTACGGAAATGATATTTCCATCTTTATCTACAGTTACTTTAACCTTAACCTGATAAGTGCCGCTTACACTTCCATATTCATTGCTTGCTACCTCTGCTTCTCCTGTCAGGATCTTTGTTTCTTCTGGCTTATCATCTGGTTTGTCTGTGTTACCGGAGTCATCTTTTCCGGAGTCTCCGCCATTTCCAGTATCATCTTTTCCAGAGTCATCCTTGCCGGTATCATCTTTTCCAGAATCATCCTTGCCGGTGTCATCTTTTCCAGAATCATCCTTGCCAGAATCATCTTTGCCAGTGTCATCCTTGCCGGTGTCATCCTTGCCAGTGTCATCCTTACCGGAATTACTGCTATTGCCTGAGTTATCTGAGCTGCCAGAGTTTCCTGAACTGCTGGAACTACTATGGCTACTTCCGCCGCCTGATCCTGAAGATCTGGTTACCGTCGTGGTTGATTTCTGGATCGTAGTAAAGTCAGACTCGCTGCGGGTCTTAACATTTCCATTTTCATCTACCCACTGTCCCTGATCATTTACAGAAAATCCATCCGGTGTAACTGTGTTTACATACAGAACTCCTGCATCTTCATTTTCTGAGAAGTAATAACATTTGCCATCGATCCACTTCCAGCCGGTGACCATGGTTCCTTCTGTCTTTTCACCTGACTTGTTATTGAAGAAATACCATTTTCCCTGCTCATCCTGATACCAGCCGGTATGCATCTTTCCTTCTGTTTTTCCCTGCTGGGTCTCAAAATAATACCGGGATCCGTTGATCTGTTTCCAGCCAGTGACCATTTTCCCGTCTGATGGATCCATATAGTACCATCCAGAAGATGTAAGGACCCAGCCTGCATATGCGTTCTGCTCAGGATCACAGAATCTCCACGCTCCATCTTCCTGTTTCCAGTCTCCTGGTGTCAGGGGTGCGCCATAACCTGCCAGGCTTGTCTGAGCTGCCAATGCCGCGGATACGATCAGTACAGCTGTCTGTTTTTTCAGATTTTTCCTCATATGATTCCTCCTGCAAATACAGGGCTTCCGGAATTTTTTTCCAAAAGCCCTGTATAAAATTACTATTCTTTTATCGCAGTTTGATTATTCGCCATCTTTAGAAAGAGTTTCTGTCTCTTCTACAGCGGTGCCTTCTGTGGACTCTCCTACTTCCGGAACCTCAGGTGCATCTTCTGTAGAATCCTCAGTTTCTTCAGACTTATCCTCTTCTGCTACATCCTCTGCAGGATCCTCAGTTTCCTCGGACTTGTCTTCTGCTTCCTCAGTATCTTCCTTCTCTTCGGTATCCTGATCATCTGCTGCGTCAGCATCCTCATTTTCTTCATCAGAAGAAGGATCATCTGCCTTTTCTTCCTCTTTTACTTCATTTTCAGGATCTTTCGGATCAGAAACCTCTGAGTCAGAAACTTCTTCTGCCTTGTCAGCTGCAGGAACTTCTTCTGCTTCCTTTTCTTCTGTGTCGAAGTTAAAGCTGATGACGATCTCTCTTCCGTCTGCAAAGATTACTGTAAATGTATCATCTACAACAGTTGCTTCGTTCTCCAGTTCGTTGCCTTCTTCATCTACAACAACTACTGTAAATTCATTCCAGTCTTTCTCGTACTTAGGATCCAGAGCTACATCCAGGATCTCAAGGCTTCCCAGTGCATCTAACTCATCTGCATCTACTTCTACGGTCTTTACAACTTCTTCGTTCTTGTAGAACTTAACTTCTGCAGGAGCAGCGGAAATATTGATTGCTGCCAGCTGTGTATCAATATCTGCACCCAGAGCATTTGCTACTGCCTTCTTTACTGCTGTAAGTGAATATGTAGCACCACTCTTGATATCTACATCCACATCACTGATCGTATCCTTGGTTGCACCCTTAAAGATATCAAATTTTTTCTTTGCTCTCTTCCAGAATGAATCATTTCCATCTGTGTCTGTATCATTATCTTCTACAGATACAACTTCGCCTCTGGAATTTACAGTTACTTTTACTTTTGCAGTATACTCAAAGTCTTCTACTTCTGCGCTGGCTTCAATTTCCACATCTGGTCCATAATCTTTGCCAACATCTGTTGCTTCTACATCCGGATATCCATTAGCCTTGATCTCCAGTTTGTAATTGTCCTCTGCTCCCTCTGCAAATACTGCTGAAGGTTTTCCATGAGTACCTGCCTTTACATCAAAATTGATAGATCCATCTTCATTGATAAGCTCTGTTCCCTTGACTCCTGCTACTGTATTTCCATCCACAATAACAGTGGAAACAGCATTACGGTAAGCATCTAATTCATCTTCGTCTATTACGATCTTATTTCCTTTGATCGTAACGCTCTCAACGGAACTGGATAATACAAAATCTTTCTCAAAGGATGCATACTTACCGCTTTGGTCGCTTACATTTAAAGTATAGCTTCCTGCTGCTATGCCGTCTGTCCAGGTGATCGTATCATTATCTACCTTAAATTCAGAGACCTCTTCACCATTAGCATCTGTTACAACATATTCCGGAACATAACCCTCAGGAAGAGTTTCCAGTCCATTGATCTTTGCTTCCTTGCTGCTTGCCTTAACCTCCGGCACTTCAATAACCGGTTCAAATTTTACCGGTACATATACCTTTTCTTCAAATGAAATCTCTATCATACCTTCGTTGGTATAATAAGTAGCACCCGTAAGATGCTTGCCCATCATGGACTTATAATGATCCGGTGCTAACGGGCAGCCGTGAACGGTTTCTGTAAATCCACTTGCCCAGGCAATATTTGTCTTGCGCCAGATATTTTCCAGATGACGCATACCATAGTCACTGCCTTCTTCTGTATGCAGTACTACTCCATATACGGTTGTACTATCCTCAGATAAAGAATCCGGAAGTCCTGACATAGATAACTGATAATCACCATATGAGCTGTCTGTTAATAAGCGGGCAGTTACATTATCCGCATCTTCTTTTGCACCCTTTACTTCGCTGAAAGTCAGTTCACCATCGGAAACTGTCAGTTCTTTATAATAGGAAGGAGTTTCACTTAATTCATAATAAGCAAAGTTTTCATTCTCAAATAAAGCATCTTTTCCTGTATAAGTTGTAGTATTGGTCTGTCCACGATTTGTTACAGTGATCGTTACAGAGTCCTCATCTGTTACTTTCTTAAGACCTGCAAGTTCTGCAGCATCTGATACTTTTACAGGGAATGTAATACCGCTTATATCACTTCCATCTGAATTTACATGATAAGAACCGCCAACCAGGCTTCCCGTTCTAGGTTTAGCATGAGTTGCAGAAGAAACGGCATCTACATCTTCATCATTTCCATTTATCTCACTATCATAAAAGTCTGCATAAGGAATGTTCATCAGTACATATACAGTGCTGAACTTAACGGTAAACGGAACAGAGATAGACGCATATTTTCCACTTGGATCTGTAAATACCAGCTTATAAGTTCCTGCTGCCAGATCTTCTGTCCAACTGATCTTTTTATTAACTGTATCTACTGTAATTCCTTCTACTTCCTGATCATCAGCATCCGTTACTGTAATCTGTGCATTTGCAAACGGCTCTGTTCCTGCATATGTGGTTTCTGTTGCATTCACTTCCGGAGCAGTTACTGTAATATCGTAATTCTGTTTAATCGGTACATATTTCTCATTCTGAAGAGTGATCTCAATAATTCCCTGATCGGTATATACAGTAAGACCGGTTAAGCTGCGTCCCATCATATCTGCATAAGGCTCATAAGAAAGTTCTGCCCCTTTAACAGTTGTCTGGAAACCATCACCGCTTCCTGTTGCCCAAGCGATCTCAAAATTATTTTTCTTATGATGGAAAATATTCTCCTGATAACGCAGGCCATAATCTTTACTTGTACCATTTAAAGAAGTATGGAGAACAGCACCATATACAACTGTATTGGTATCTCTTAAAATGCAGTCATCTGGCAGATCACTGAAACGCATTTCGTAATCTCCATGCATATTGTGATTACCTTCTAACAGTGTCATGCTTACATTTGCATCAGAAGTATATTCTTTTACTTCTTTTTCATTTACATTCTTTCCAAAGGAAACATTACCATTTTCAACTGTTGCTTCTTTATAATAAGATGGCTCCTGGTCCAGTACATAATATGCATGATCTGCATTTCCATACAAGTCATCTTCGTTGTTAGCCTTTGTAAAGGACTCAAGTGCTTTCTCATTGATCTTTACAGGATAGGTAACGCCGCTTATAACGCTTCCATCCAGTTCTGTATGGTAGGTTCCTGCTGTCATACTCTTATTTAAAGGCTTTTTCTTTGTTGCAGAAGATACTGCATCTGCCTCAATAGTATTGTTCTCTGACTCATTTGCATAGAACTCAGCATATGGAATGTTCATCAGTACATACTGATAACGGATCGGCGCTGTTACCGTTCCGTCAACCTGTGGATAACCTGTTGCTGTAATGGAAATGTTGGTATTTTTTTCACTTTCAAAGATATATTTACCATTTGCTTTTGCAGACAGATCAATGGTACCGTCATCTTTGATGATCTTAACAGCTCCTCTTCCGGTCGCTGCATAGGTAGTATCTCCTACCTTCACGGCTGTAATCGATTTTACATATGCTTTAACCTGATTTTCACTTACATTTTCTGTTGCAGCCAGCTGATAGCTTCCATCTTCATTTGCCTGAACCTGAACCGGAACATTGCTTGTGCTTAAAACAAAAGAAACTTCTACAGATGCATATTTTCCGGACTGATCTTCAATCTTCAAAGTATACTTTCCTGCAACCGGGCTGCCGGTCCATGTCATCTTTCCATTTACTACTGTAAACATGACACTGTCATCATTGTCCTGTCCGGAAACAGTATATCTTGCGTCATAGTCCTCAGGAAGGGCATCCAGTCCATTTACAGCTACATCAATATCATCTGTTTTTACGCCTTCTGCTACGGAGATTTCCTGTTCAAATTTTACAGGTACATACACAGCATCTGTAAATGTGATCTCCATTGTTCCTTCACTGGTATAATATGTAACACCTGTAATGTTCTGTCCCATCATAGACTCATAGTGATATGGTGACAGTTCATTGCCGTGAGTTGTCTCTGTAAAACCGCTTGCCCAGGCAATATTGGTCTTGCGCCAGATATTTTCCAGATGACGCATACCATAATCAGTACCTTCTTTTGTATGGATCACTACGCCATATACAGTTGTGCTGTCATTAGACAGAGACTCCGGAAGTCCGGTCATATACAGCTGATAATCGCCATAAGAGCTGCTGGCTGATACAGTTGCACTTACACCGCTTACATTTTTAGCCGTACCCTTTACTTCGCTGAATGTCAGTACAGCACCGGAAACTGTCAGTTCTTTGTAATAGGAAGGAACCTCATTTAATTCATAGTAAGCAAAATCCTCGTTTTCAAATAAAGCATCTTTTCCTTTGTAAGTTGTAGTGTTTGTCTGTCCACGGTTTGTAACAGTAATATCTACAGAGTCTTCATCTGTTACTTTCTTAAAACTTGAAAAATCGGTTCCTTTCTTTACTCTTACAGGGAATGTAACACCACGGATCTCGCTTCCTTCTGGGTCTTCATGATAGGAACCACCAACCAGGCTTCCTGTTCTTGTTTTATTTAAAGTTGCAGAAGAAACGGCATCTACATCCTCATCATTTCCTTTTACTTCACTGTCATAAAAGTCTGCATAAGGAATGTTCATCAACAGATACTGATATTCTTCTGTTACATCTGGAGTATCCGGGGTTGATGGGGTATCCGGAGTGGACGGTGTAGCAGGCGTAGTAGAACCGGAGTCACTGTCGGAACCTGAACCGGAGCCGGAACCTGATCCGGAACTCTTTGAAGTAACCGTGGTTGTACTGTTTGCTTTCGTGCGGTATCCGCCGGACTGACGGTACTGTGCAACGCCGTCCTCATTTACCCACTGGCCATCTGCATTTACTTTGTAGCCGTCTGGTGTGGTAGTATTGGCTGCCATCTTTGCTCCTTTCCCAGCTTCTGTACGGGCAAAGTAATAGCAATAGCCGTCGATCCAGTTCCATCCGGTAACTGCGCTTCCTTCTTCATGAGTATCTGTGGTATTATCGAAGAAATACCAGTCTCCCTGTGGTGACTGATACCAGCCTACCTTCATCTGGCCTTCGATCCCCTCATTTGCCGGAGTGAAATAATAATCCAGGCCATTGATATTCTTCCAGCCTGTTACCAGACTTCCGTCTTCCATATTCAGATAATACCAGCCTGATGCTGTGTGGATCCAGCCTGTATATGGCTGACGGTCACGATTTAAAAACTTCCATCCGGAACTGGTCTGTTCCCAGCTTCCTTCTGTTAAAGCTGCAGCCTGTACAGACAGTCCTGACTGAGCTGCTACGATGGTAGACAGCAGAAATACGGCTGCTTTTTTCGTAATGTTCTTTTTCATAGGTTCCTCCATTCCCCGGCATAAAAACATGCCTGTTTTAGTTAGCTATCACTAACTTTCTTACAAAAAAATAAACTTTTTATTAATACAAGTCAATATTCCGTCCCCATTCCTGCCCCTCTTTATTGTTATTTTTTTCTCATTAGAAAGTTGTTGAAAAAAAAAGTCAGATTTTCCCGTTTTTAAAGACTCCAAAAGTATCTGTCCCTGCAAAGTAATGAATTGACAACCATTTTGCTCAATGTTAAGATGTGACACAGAAAGATTAGCATTTTCTAACCTTTGTTAAATCTATGATTTAGATGTAATTAACATACTGATATGAGGTGCAACCTGTGAAAAAACGAAATATGATCCTGCTTACAACTGTCTGCCTGGCTTTATCGGCCTGCCATCCTGCTTCTGCTCCCTCTTCCGGCTCCGGAACTTCTGTTTCTGAAGCTTCCGGTTCAAAACAGGAGGAAAGCAAAGATCTGGCAGCAGACGAAAGCCTTTCCCGCGAGCTTTATGCTATGGATACCGTTATGAACCTGACTGCCTATGGGTCCAACGCCTCTGCTGCCTTAGAGGCTTCTGTCTCTGAGATCAACCGTCTGGACAGCCTGTTATCCATTTCCAGTGAAAAGGGAGAGATCTACCGGATCAATGCAGATAAAGAAGGAACTGTTTCAGAAGATGTAAATGCTCTTCTTAGTCGTTCCCTGGAACTTTCCCAGATGACAGACGGATTGTTTGACTGTACCATTGAACCGGTTATGGAAGCCTGGGGCTTTACCACCCAGAATTTCCGTATCCCTTCTGAAGAAGAACTGGAAGAACTTTTATCCCACGTGGATTATAAACAGGTAGATCTGGAAAACTCTGCTGTAACCATTCCCGAAGATGTCCGCCTGGACCTTGGAGGCATTGCCAAAGGTTTTACTTCTTCCCGTGTAATGGATATTTTCCGTAAAAATGGTGTTACCAGCGGCATTATCTCCCTTGGTGGAAACGTACAGGCTTTAGGACACAAACCGGACGGAAATATGTGGCGCGTAGGCATTCAGGATCCACATGATCTGAACTCTACCTTTGCTGTAGTGGAAGTAGCTGACCAGGCAGTGATCACCTCAGGCGGCTATCAGCGCTATTTTGAGGAAAATGGACAGACCTACCACCATATCATTGACCCACGGACCGGATATCCTGCTGAAAACGGACTGATCTCCGTTACCATTATCAGCGCTGACGGAACTCTGGCAGATGCCCTTTCCACCTCTCTTTTTATTATGGGGCCGGAAGAGGCTTCCAGTTTCTGGAAAAAACACAGAGACACCTTTGATGCGATCATGATGAAAGATGATGGTACTGTTATGGTAACCGCCGGTCTTGCAGACCACTGCAGCGTTACTACTGGCGGAAATGTTGAGGTGATACAGGAATGAAAATGAACCCATCCCATAAAAAGACTCTTATTCTGGTCATTGTCCTTTTGCTTTGTGCCGCTTTTGCCAGTTTTTGGACAGCCCGGCAAAACCAAAAGAATGATGCTGCAGTTGCCGTTATCACTTACCAGGGAAAAGATATCCGCACCGTAGATTTAAGTACGGTAAAGAAAACGGAAACCTTTACCCTTGGAGAACCTGGAGAACAGAATACCATCCAGATCTCCCCAAAAGGGATCGGTGTGATTGAAGCAGACTGCAGAGACCAGATCTGCGTCAAACAGGGGATCCACTCCCATGGCCCGGAACCCATCGTATGCCTGCCTCATAAACTGAGCATCCGTTTTATCTCTTCTAATACAGATAATTCCCTGGATGCAGTGACCGGACGGTAAAAATATCATAAAGAAACCGGAAACTTGACAGAGCATCCTGAAATGGAATTTGTACAGCTGCAGATCAACTACGCTGACTGGGAAAATCCGGCTGTTCAGTCCAGAAGATGTTATGAAGTAGCAAGAAAACACGGAAAACCAGTGATCATCATGGAACCTGTAAAAGGCGGAATGTTGGCAAATCCTCCAGAGTCTGTTGCAAATATCTTAAAGACTGCTGAACCTGACTCTTCCGTAGCATCCTGGGCTGTACGTTTTGCTGCCAACCTGGAAGGTGTGACCACTGTCCTTTCCGGTATGAGCAATGTAGAACAGATGGCTGACAACCTTTCTTATATGAAGAGTTTCACCGGCTTAACTGACGCTCAGAAAGATACCCTTAAAAAGGCTCAGGAAGAATTAGCCCGCATCCCTCTGATCCCATGTACTACCTGTAACTACTGCGCAAAAGTCTGTCCAATGGATATCGGTATCTCCGGCTCCTTCACTGCTATGAACTACCTGACCCTGTACAAAGATAAGGGAATGGCAGCTCATCAGGAACAGTGGCTGGTAGGCGGTCATGGACGCAAAGCTGCTGACCA
>ULTA01005980.1_pt1 | contig 19328 bp, 16 predicted proteins | sample 1957181 | NCBI WGS metagenome assembly ULTA01 (sample SAMEA4835722, study PRJEB28245) | human gut metagenome | biome: gut microbiome; material: fecal sample | place: Denmark | collected 2008
AGCCGCTTATCTCGTTTGAGGTAAGCGGCTTTTTGTTTTTTTGCGTTGTAGGGGCCGGGCATGCCCGGCCCGCGGGTTGGCGGGAGAGACCCGACCACGGCTGGCATCTAGGATTCTAAACAGGCGTTTACTTACAATGCGCCGAAAAAAGAGGATGTGGACTGATCCACATCCTCTGAAACAAAAACAAATCCGAAACAATGCTTCACAAAGAAGATTGAGTTCGGATTTGCACAATATGGGAATATGTAAGATAGCAGATACCATCAAACACTGTACGATAGGACCCTCTACAAATCCCTTACCTGCGCAGTTTTTTCGAACTTTGCATAGGTCACATATTAGAAAAGGCATTTCGAATATATATGCATTCGTTTTTCCCTTTCGATGTCTTAATTATATCATTCTATGTATCATCTCGCAACCGCTTTGAGGACAATTATACTTTTGCTCTCGTTACTCGTTGGGGCACAATAGAATCAGTCATACTCGATAGTCTCACTATTATACCAACATCAGATAACAAAGCAGCCGCCCTCACGGTGAGGGCGGCTGCAATCTAAATGTTTCGTTGTAATTGGATATCAATTGGCGTTACTTGACTATGTAGAATCACTCACAAGTGCTGAAGATTACCATTCCTCTATTACCGAAGCCATACTTTTCTTTCAGCGACTTTTCCTTTTCAGCATCAATGTCGCAGGAATTTTTTATGACCCCAGTAAGAGAATCTGTCAAGTCAATGCGTGCTGACTTATCAGCGATTACCACAGAATCAGGTTCCACACACTTTGAATTGGTGTGTTCTGCGCAAATCTGCTGCTGTTTGCCTTCATCAACAACCATACCGTATCTCCAATAGTTCCAATCCAACAAAAGAAAACATAGCGTCAACTATGAATTGTGCGCTGTTGTATCCGGCCTTGCCCGCATTTTCAAATAATCGCCTCTGTATATCGCACAACTACGACTGCCACAGTCCTAGCATTTTATCACAACTCTTCAATTTCGATATTGGGGGTCGCCCCATATTTTCCAAGAAGGTATCCTTTGCGGATATTTTCTGTTGTGTGAGCCGAGAAATCACAGATACCATATAGTTCCGACACGCCCTCGCTATTCTTGTCCACGAAATAGAGTTGTTCCTTTCGGAGCAATTCCATGTCCAGCAATTCGGTGTTGTGCGTTGTAAAAACAATCTGTGCGCCATTGGGGTTAGTCTTTTTGCTCTGGAACTTAGCAATGACAAATTCGACTAAGGCCGGATGCAGTTCTTTTTCTATACCATCTACCAGCAAAAGCCCACCTTTGGTCAATACAGATTCAATCGCGGGAGCAAGCGCCATCAGTTTTCTGGTGCCGTCCGATTCATCGGCAAGTTCCATCGTATAAACACTGGGTTTTCCGATTTTATCCTTGCCTTGGTGTATTGATATTGCATTTAGATTCGTTTCCGAATCATTGGAAGTCCCTGAAAGCAATCGCATAAATTGTACCAGCTCAGTTTTGATTTCTTCCGAGAAAGCAGCTTCTTCACCAATTTGTTTACCGTTGATTTCGAATCGCATATCTTCGATACCAACATCCGCAGCCTTCGCATAATTAGAAATGGCTCTCAAAATATTGGCATCATTGGGGTATTCAAGTAACTGCCGTGGAATATCCGAGTAATCTCTTGAGAAATAAATCATTTCCCGGAACCACATCATAGCCTTAGCGCAATCCACATCATTCATTGTACAAGCAACCGAGAAGAATAACTGATTTTCTGCTACAACTTGGCTAATCAGTTTTCTGCGGGTTTTCGCTTCTGTGAAAGAAAATTTTTGTCCCTCTCTGGTAAAAACCAGCGTTTTTCGTCCTTTGGGTGCATGATACAATGATTCGGTATACACTTTTTCCTTTGTGGCTGAAAATGAATACCAGTATCTGATTCCATCCAGCGTATATAGGAAGGAAAATTTTGTCGGCTCAGATGCGGAATAATCATTTAATGCAAATGGTACAACAGGTATGGCTGCTTTTTCGTGCTGTGTTCTCTGCGCATTTCTAATGAACTGAACAGCAAGCCAAAAAGCTCGAATTACGTTACTTTTTCCTCCACCGTTTTTTCCATAAATGGCAGCGCTTGGCAAAATAGGCGTTCCGCCAAATGGAATAAGGGCGCTCTTTAGTGTGCTTGACTTGGTTGCTTCCAGAGAAAGAATTGTTTCGTCTCGGAAGGAACGGTAGTTTTTCACACTAAATTCTATTAGCATATTCTTACCTCTTGAGATGCCTCATTCCGTGAAATTACTGCTCCCGCAGTTCCTTATATACTTCATGCAGGAACACGCCCAGCACACGGTGCTTGATGTCATCATTACTCAACAGCAGGCTGAAGAAATCCTGATTCTGGGAAAGCCCCTCAATCAGCGCGTCATCTGTATTGTCATAGAAGCTGAACTCGAAGTCCTGCTCGGTGTTGTTCTTGGCGGAGGTCTTCAACTTTTCTGAGTGCAGCAGCAAGTCTTTGATTTGCAGCATAACTTTCGTCATGGCGCTGCTGTCGTAGCCTTTACCTGCACGGGAGTTCACCTCGTCAATAATTTCCGACAGGTGCTTTACTTCATCCACGGTCAGACCAACATCGGCCCCGCTCAACTTTACGTTCGGGGCGCTGGCATGGCGTTGCTTGTTGCCCTTATCGCCCTGACTTTCCTGCACAAAATTCGTAGCTTGAATCTTATCTTTCAAGCTGATGCCGCCGCTGTTGCCAACGACCAAATAGGTCAACAGCAGATTAACGAACACATATTTCTTGTGCAGTTCCGGGTCGCCAAAGCTGGATGCCATCGACAGGAACTCATACAAACGCACAAAGCCACGGCAGTTCTTGGTAAAGGCTCGCTGGTGGTCCTCGTTGAACTGATTCTTCAGCACATTCACAGCACGCTGGATGCACTGGTAAACAAGGCGGTCTTCTTTGGCTGTGGTGCGCTTGCCTTTCGGATTGTAGACAATGTCCGCAACCGTATCTACATCGCGGTCATCCAGAACATTGTAGCCGTCAATCTTATTTTCCAATTCACGGAGCTGGGCTATCGTAGCTGTGTTGGACAGCACCGTTGTGGTGTAGAATGGCGCAAAGGCTTCTTCCATTTCCTCAGCATGGTTCACAAAGTCCATGACCACGACCTTTTTATCAAAGGGCGGGCATACACGGTTCAAACGGGAAAGCGTCTGCACCGCATTTACACCGCGCAGCTTTTTCAGCACATACATGGCGCAGAGTTTCGGCTGGTCAAACCCAACCTGATACTTGTTTGCAACCAGCAGGACGTTATACTCGTCACCGTCAAAGACTTTCGGCAGTTTATCCTCGGCAAAGCCGTTCATGCTCGGTTCGGTGTATTCGGTATCGTCAATTTTCACTTTTCCGGAGAACGCCACCAGCGCCTTTACATCCTTGTAGTTATGCCGGGTGACATAGTCCTCAAATGCCTGACGATACTTCACTGCCGCCTCGCGGGATGCCGTGATAACCATTGCTTTTGCCTGCCCACCAAGTTCCTGCATGACGGTGGAACGGAAATGCTCGACAATGATATTGACGCGCTGATTGATATTGTCGTCAAACAAATCAATATACCGCGCAATCTGCCGTTTGGCGGCAATCGTCTTCATCTCCGGGTCATCTTCAATGGTCTTGTTCAGCTTGAAGTAGGTCTTGTACTCAATATAATTTTGCAGCACATCAAGGATATACCCCTCTTCGATGGCCTGCTTCATGCTGTACAGGTGGAACGGCTGATACACGGGATGTCCGTCTGCATCAATGCTTTCACGGCCAAACAGGCGCAGGGTCATCGGCTTGGGCGTGGCAGTAAAGGCAAAGACCGACACATTGGGTGCCTTGCCGTGGCGCTGGATTTCATTCTCGATAGCATCCTGCGCATCGGCTTCTTCGGGACCCTCGTTCTGCCCCAGCGTATTCTTGACCGCAATCATATCCTTGCCGGACGTGGACGAATGGGCTTCGTCAATGATAATGGCAAAAGTCTTGCTGTTCTGATTCTGCGCCAGTTTCCAGAAATCCACATAGAGGAATTTCTGAATCGTGGTGACAATGATTTTGTAGTTGCCTTTCAGCGCATCGGCAAGGTCGGCAGAGGTCTTTTTGTCATCAATAGTGCAGACAAGGCCGCTCTTGTGGTCGATACCCTTGATAGCGTCCTGCAGTTGGCGGTCTACCACAACACGGTCTGTAATGACCAGAACACTGTCGTAAACGATTTGGTTCTGCGTATCGTGCAGGGATACCAGCCGATGCGCCAGCCATGCGATGGTGTTGGTCTTGCCGGAACCTGCGGAATGTTCAATCAGGTAATTAAGCTGTGTGCCGTTGTACTCGGCATCTGCCAAAAGCTGACGGACGGCATCGCGCTGATGATAGCGCGGGAAAATCAGCTTTTCTTTGACGGACTTTTTCCCTGTCAGTTCGTCCACGACCTGTTCACGCTGGATGAAAACGAACTTGGTAATCAGTTCAATCAGGCTGTCGCGGCGCAGAATATCATCCCACATATAATGCATCGGATAATCGTCCACACCGTCATCCAAGGGGTTGCCTTCCCCGGTGTTTACACCCTCGCCGCGCCCACGGTTGAACGGAATAAAGCGTGTGCCAAGACCGTCCAGCTTGGTGGTCATATAGCAGGTGTCGAGGTCCATGGCAAAGTTGACCAAAGCGCCCGCTTTGAACAGGAACAGACGGTTCTTCGGGTCACGGTCCTCAGAATACTGCTTGATGGCCATGCGGTAGTTCTGACCTGCGCTCTGGCATTTCAGCTCAAAGGTCGCAATGGCAAAGCCGTTGAGGAACACAACAAGGTCGATGCGCTGGTCATCGTTAATCCAGACTTCCTCCATGATGGAGAAAATATTGGCATTATACTTGGCGACAAGGTCAATGTTGTAATCGGTGGCGGGCTTACTGTACAGCAAGTCCAGATGCATATTGGAAATCTCAATGCCGGATTTCAGCGTTTCGATAAGGCTGCTGCCCTTGTTGTCAATGCTCTGGAGTATGAACTTGACGATGGTTTCCTCGGTCTGCCCGTTATAGATTTTCCGCAGTGCCGCCATTGTGTCCGGCTGTGTCGTGTCCAGAAAGCGAAACAACAGTTCGCGGTCCATGGCCGTGGTGCGGTCATAATTCGTTTTGCATTTGCGCTCTATGTAGCCGTTATTATCAATTAAATAGTCGATGATATAACGCTGATAGTCGCGCTCAGTTCCGATAAATTTCACGGAACCACCTCCTAATACATGTTTACAAAACGATGCCGAAATTTGATATTAGTCGTTGATTGTATTGTATGCGTCTCTCGTTATTTCTTCGCAAACGGTATCCGTGCTATCGGCAAACAGAGATTCTCTACTGATTCCAAATAGCCGAAGGTCTGATAAAATTTGAGCCTTTGATGCACTATTGATTTGTATTTTCATTGCAATGCTGTTGTGGTCTTTGGGAATGGCAGCTATCTCTTGGCTGATAATCACAGTGCCATCATGGTCATAGCCAATTCTGTTTGGAAAAAGAATGTAACGCCCCTGCTGCATTTTTTGACGGATGCTTGTAAACGGAGCATAAATAAAAAGAGGTTCTTGCAGCAGGCCATCAATCCAAGTATCAAATTGGGTAGGCAACCCTTGGGCATGTTGCTCATCAACTTTCTTATCAAGAACTTGTACCAAGTATCGCTGTTCCGCAAAATAGTTGAAACTCATAGCTTTTTTAACAAAGTCCGTTGCGGAAGTCCAAGTTCCTTCACATAGTCTATAGGAATCTGCAACAGCTTGTAAAATCGGATAATTCGTTACGCTTTTGGAATTTTCCTTAAAGACAATAACTTCTCCATCCCTGTCACCACAAGATGCGCATGCAAAATACAGCGCCACAAGGGCATTCTCCGTCACATCCAACAGTCTGGTAGGAATACCGTGATGCTGTGCTAACGCTAATAACTCTATTGGCTTTAGGTCATCAGTAAAAATTGAAGGCAACTTGTATTTTGCCATTTCCAGCAGATTTCGTTCCTCATTAAAAATCGTAATATCGATTTCACTATGCCTTCCACGAGCAATGGATGGAAGCAATTCATACGAAACATCTGCTTGTCCGCGAAATAGTGACACCTCGTTGACCATAGGATATTCTTTATGAAATGTTTTCCTAATATCGCAGATTGCTTTCACATATTCGTCTACGGTACTTATAGACACTTCCTGCATTAAATCACTTCCTTTTTACCCGTCACATATTCGTAGATAAGAGATTTTTTGTAGGCACTAAGCAATTCGAGTTGTTTTCTTTTTTGCTCAATAGAAAGTTCAATCTCTTTGCATTTATCATTCAAATAACGTGCAATTTCTTTTTGCTCACGAAGAGGAGGAACAGGAACTTTGAAATTCATGAAGGCAGATGTTTGTAAGCGCCAACGTCCAAGTGTGGATACACCTTGACCAAGTGAATAGAAGATTCTGCACATATAGCAACATTGCATTACATATTTGTAATACTCGGTATCATTTTGAGTTTTATCCCTAAGTCTAAACACACGATAGTCTGGACTTGTAACACCAAATTGGTCTGAACAATCAATCCAACCAGTAAGTAAATCCATGTGGTTCATAACGTAATCAGAGGGAAATACAAACTGATAACCGCTGTAATTTTCTGCAATTTGGCCCTGATTTCCTGAAATATCTTTTACTTTTAAGCCTTTTTGCGTGACAGAGAGAATATTATACCCCTCACGGCCCGCAATTCGTTTTACAATCTCAAAGAGATATTTAATGTCAACCAATTTCCAGCTTTGAGGAATTTCCTTCCAAATATCTGATGACGCATTGGCTGTTTTTTCTCCATTGATTCCTTTAGAAATCGCTTCAAATACAAGGGAACGCTTGTACTGCTCTAATGTTTCGATTTCTTTCTGAATGTCAGCAGAAATAGCATCAATTTGGGAACATTGGGAATCGAGAAAATCGGCAATTCTTTCTTGCTCTGCAATCGGCGGAACCGGGACTTTGATTGCCCCAAGCTGTTCTTCTGTAAAGGAGTGCCGTAAGTTCTTGGCTCTATGAAGCAACGCTTTCGTATGGTCAACCATCAAATAGTAATAATAAAAATACGCCGCATCATTTCCTCTTTGCAAAACAAATTGGCTATAAGCAGGACTTGAAACACCAGAATCTTTTATTAGGCCGATACATCTGGGCGTGACATCATAATCGAATAGGCACATTAACAAATTGCCTTTATACAAGATTTGATAACCATCAAAAGAAGACGGCATCTTGCCACCAGCTTCAAGGTCTCGTACAATTACACCGTTTACCGTTAGCGAAAGTATATTTTCTCCATTATAAGTCGGATTGATGACCTTGATTTTCCGCATCACATATTTGTTTGGCATAGTGGACCAGTGAGCAGGGATAGTCCCAACCCATTCAATCCCGCTATCTTTCATTTCACGCATAGTTCCACCACCTTACCCGAACAGCTTCGCAATGCGCTGGCTAACAGACTGCTCCAATTCCATGAATTGCTTTGCCAGTTCCTCGCTGGGTACAGGCTGCACGTACTTGTAGAAATACTGTGTGAAAGGAATCTCTGCGCCCGTCTTGATAACAGGCTTCTTGGCATCCACCTTTTCTTCCCAGAATGCTTTTGCATCGGCCACATGGGGCAGAACTTCCCGTGCCATGTAATCGTCAATGGATTCCTCGTAAGGCACAAGTTCGGTATCTTTAGAATTCTTGTCATAGAGTATCGCGCCGTGCTTGTCTCGCTGGATTTCAGCGTTCTTATCCATCACGGACAGCCCATCTGCGATTTTGTCCAGCAGCTTTTTATCATCGGTCACTGCTGCCAGCACTTTGCACAGTATAGGCATAAATGCTTCCGGGGAGAGATAGATTTTATCCGAAACGGCGTTCTGCAAAGCAGAGACAATGCCCTCGTAAACATGCTCCTGCTCGTACAGCTTATCCAACTTCATTTTGTCTTTGGCGGAAATCTGTGAGCCTTGTTCTTCCAATTCATCGACCTTGACCGGGTCATATACAGAATCCAGTGTGCCGTCCACCAACATCTGCTGGATGCGCTCTTCAGTGATGGCATAGCTGCGCTGCAGCGGCTGCATGACCGTATACTCGCGGTACAAAAATTCTTCGTTCTTGAAGATTTTGCAGTATTCGTTTTCTTCAAATGCCGTGTACAGCTTAACGATTTTGCTGCGGTCTTCCGGCAGCAGTTCATTTTTCTTATTACCTGCGGCTTTGCGCAGCTTGTGGAAGATGCTGGTGGCATCAATCAACTGCACATAGCCCTTGCGTTCCGGGCGCTTGTTTTTAGACAAAATCCAGACATAGGTGGCAATGCCCGTGTTGTAAAACAAGTCGGTAGGCAGTGCGATAATGGCTTCCAGCAAATCCTGTTCCAGAATCCAGCGGCGAATCTGGCTTTCGCCGGATGCCGTACCGCCTGTAAACAGAGGGCTGCCATTCTCGATAATAGCCGCACGGCCCACCTTGTCGTCCATCTTATCAATAGCCGACTGCATGAAAATCAACTGGGAGTCGCCGCCGCTCGGCAGACCTGCCCCCCAGCGTCCATCCTTGCCGCGCTTAAACTCGTTGCGGACAGCATCCTCCTGCCCGGCCTTGGCGTCTTTTCCTGCCCACGGCGTGCCGAAGGGCGGGTTTTCCAGCACGAAGCGCATCTTGATGTTGGGGAAACAATCCTCTTTGAAAGTATCGGCATTGCGGAAATTTTCGATGTTCTGCCCTTTAATCATCATCTCTGCCAGACCGACAACATAGGATTGGGGCATAAACTCCTGCCCAAACAAGCGCACATCGGCGCTGGGATTGTAGTGCTTGATAAAGCTGTACGCCGTGCTGAGCATACCGCCCGTTCCGCAGGCTTGGTCGCAGACCGTGACGACTTTGCCATCATCGAAAATGTCATCACAGCCCTCGCTGATAAGCACAGCAACAAGGCACTTGATAATGTCACGACCTGTGTAAAACTGACCGGCATCTACATTCTGATAGAACTTGCCAATCAGATGCTCGAAGATATAGCCCATCTTGATGCTGTCGTAGGTCTTGGGGTCCAAATCCAAGTCGGCAAACGCCTGTACCACGCTGAACAGGCATCCGTCCTTATCCATCTTGTCGATATGGCTGAACATTTCAAGGCCATTGAAGATTTCCTGCACTTCGGCGGAGAAGCCTTGAATGTACACTTTGAAATTGGATTTAATGTTGTCCGGCTCGTTGCACAGTTCTTTCAGTGTGTAGGGGGAGGTGTTATAGAACTGATAGCCGGAAATACGGTACATTGCCTTCGGCGGATAGTTCGGATTCTTGGCGAACATATCGGTGACAGCCTTCTTGGTTGGCTCCAAGGCACACTCCAAGCGGCGCAGAATTGTCATCGGGATAATGACATCGCCGTACTTATCCGGCATATAGGAGCCGCGCAGTTTGTTGGCGATGCTCCAAATAAAGTTTACTTCCGGGGTGACATCAATGGGAGATTCATCCCACAGTGCATCAAAGGCAATTTTGTTCGACATTATTATTCTCCGTTCGCGGTTTTCAATTTTTACGACAGGCGAACGGAGCTTATCATTCCATGCCAAGGCATGGAATGGAAAAGGAGCGCTCCTTTTCGCCTTTGTGCGAATTGGTTTGGCTCAACCTATTACTAAATATTATATCATTTTATAAGACAGTCTGCCACCGCAATCATTTATTTTAGCGGGAAATTGGTTGAATTTTTGGTGCATCCTCAATCGGGAACGGCTTCTTGACTTCTCCACTATCACATACTAAGCAATATAATCCACGCAACTACCACAACAACCGCAATCAGCAGCAGAATTCCACAGCCGGAATTATCACCACCACCATTGTTGTTGCCATTATTCCGCTGCGGAGGTCTGTGCCCGCCACCACCGCCACTAGAACCACCAAAATTACGGTCAAAAGCTTGTTTATAATGCGCATACCCTGTACTGCCGGAGCCAAAGTAGCCATAATCATTTGCCATAGTATTTTCCTCCATCATTCGTAATCCGGTAACGGTTTACTCAATTTGCCTACCATATCCAACGCCGCCAGTCTTTCAGCCGCAATATTCATACGCTCCACTCCAACGGCATTTTCGATAGCAGATTCAGCAAAATCCGCATACATAGCAAGTGCGCTCCTGATGATATTCACATCATATTCCAGCAGTGGACCAATATCGACATAACGGTTACGGCATTTTCTTTGCTGTTCCATTGATTCCCTCCATAAAAGGAGTTTTTTTCACTATAAAAAATGATTTTTTGTTCTCCTAACTCCATTCTACCATTTTGCGATACCCATAAATCGGACTTCTGGCGTTTTGGGCATTGGAATAATTACCAAAGATTTCATCTCAAAATGTCGTTGTTGCACAAAAACAGATTAAAAACACCGATTTTTGAATTTTTTTGTAAAAGAAACTCCTTTTGAATATAAAAATAGCCGCCCTCGCAAGGAGAGCGGCCATACTAAATATTTATTTTACAGTAGCTAATAGTTTTGTTATCCATTTGGGGCGATAATCACCAATAGGCTCTATCCGCCTATCAATCTTTCTCGCAACAAGAGCAAATCCATTGTAGTTGTCATAGAAATCGGCGCAATCACAGTACGGAAGAACCACGGTTAAATCATCCATTCGGTGAGCATACTGCTTCTGTACCTCTTGTGGAATAGCATTTGCCCCACCGTTTTTTGCGCGATTCTTGATGCGAAGAAGATTTTCATCAACAGGGTCCAAGCCAATATAATACAGGCGGACAGCGTATCCGGCATCCTTTGCTCTCCGGCACAAATCCTTGGAAAACGCTCTATGCAGAGTAGTCTCATAGCTAAAATTGATTCCATCTTTCAAAGCAGTCTCAATGCGTTCTGAGACCGCTTTTTCTTTTTCGTCAATAACTACTCCCAAGTCAGTGCGCAAGGCTCTAAGGACACCGAGTAAGCTGGATTTTCCTACGCCATCGATACCGCCAATAATCGTACATGTTTTCACGCTCAGACACCTCTATCTAGTTCATGGCGTATCCTTATTTTCCTGTTGCTTCCTTAAGATTCCCTCTGCCTGCCGCTTTTGAATCTCCTCGATTCGTTTACGGTAGTATTTAGCGTTAGGCCCACGATGCACATCGCAGTACATTCTTGTGACGTGATTGCTAAGTTGGAAGTATCGATTGCAAAGCAGACATTTACGATAACGGACATTATTAGTCTGCTCATTGACGATGGCTGCATAGAGCATCGCATCAAGAGTTGGGGACATCAGGCGTTTCTTTTTCCCAGTGCTGTCGTAATTGTAGGTGATGTCCCTCATGTGCAGATTTATATAATCATCTAAGGCGAGCTTCATGTATTTACTTAGATGTGGAATGATATCCAAAAGCATTTCCTCCGCTATTTCCCAGCGAGGTCCGGCATTGGCAGATTCATAAGTAGAAATCGATTCCTTCCAACTGCCGGGATATGTATAGATTCCGGGGGCTCCATCAAGCACCTTACGTCGGTAATACTGTAGCCCCTCAATAATTTGCTTTACAAGCTCAACCAATGCATTGACTACATAATATTTTCCTATGACATTTTCGTACCATGGGATATGTACCGATATGTTATCGCCCTGTCGCTTTCTATTTTTGGATTTGTATGCGCGGCTCGAAAACTCCGCTGCCTTTACAACTTCATCAGGCACATTAGCTTCTACATCGGCCCAAAGGCAAGACATGACATAACCCGCAGCCAGATAATTGCTTTGCCGCGAAGAAAGCCCACAGAGCATGGAGATAGCTTCATCCGTATATTTGAAATTTTCGGCAATAAAAGGTGGCATATCAGGACAGAGGTTCAACAGCCGCCACATGTGCTGCTCTTTGGTTTCTTCCGGAACAAAGAGTCTTCTGAACTCATGCAGCGCAGGTATCGTGTTGGATAACACAATCTTATAAAGGTCATCCTGCACATCATCCCCCAATAGCGAATAGGCCCGCGTGACTGCTCGTGCATCTGCCGTTGATTTCGTCATTTCTGCCAATGCGTCATCTGAAATCGTTCCGTCATAGGGAGATATATAGCCATCAGGAGGAACGTGATTTTCCTCCAGCCATTGGCGCACGTTATCTTCCGTGATTCCATGTTCGCGTAAATCTACCAGTGCATCGTTGCTGATGGCAGTATATTGCGTTCTGCCTCGGTCCTGCTTCAATTGCGAATCGTCCGCCTTGTACCATCGCAGGACCATGTCCGTTGAATAGTAAAGTCCCATAATTACGTCCTCTCAGCATTTTTTACAGCCTCATAATAACAGTATATTTGCTGTCAGACGCATCTGCAATAGGTTCAAAAGGCAAATTGAGCGGAAAATTCTCAAAAAAAGTAAATGTTATCCCTATGTTATCACTTTTTATAGGAACAATAATGGGCTACAATGGCTACGATGCACACAGAGGCAACCACGTTGTAGACGAAAGGAGAAAATACAATGACCGATTTTTTGAATGCCTATGATGTGCAACCGGACGAACTTACAATTTCTGAGGTTGCAAAAATCCTACGCTGCTCACGTCAAATGGTTTTAAAGATTTGCCACAAATATAAAGACCTACCCTATTACAAGGTCGGCAAACGTTATCTGATACCAAAGGAGAGTGTTCGAGATTATATTCTTCGAAATCGAGGAGGTAAACTAAACGAATGAGATTTACTGTTGGCTATTGCCTATACCCACATGGGGAAAACAATTCTATAGAAACACGTATGAGACTCATATTTGATGATGGACTACCCGCGACTGAACTTAACAGACATCTTGTAATGGCACAACTCAATCGCGATAAACCGCTTGGCACAACTGTTTACCAGCTTTGTACATATCTAAATTATTTGGATATGTGTGGGCTTGAGGCAGTTAATGCCACCATGGATAATCTTTATAACTTTCTCTGTGAGCTTTATATCGACGGGCTGCCCTACGGCTGCAACAAAGCTCCCAAAAGCTATAACACCATCTGCGATTATGTTGATACTCTATCCAAGCTATACGAAATGCTGGCGCTACGCGGATATCCATTGGATGACAGCCTTTATACTCGCTCTCAAAAAATGATGCTTTTACCAGACCCAAAAACAAATCGACGAAAAGGACGCGCTATAAAAAAAGGCGAACACCTTACAATGGTTTATTACCTTTCCAAACTGTTTTCACCAAACCAGAACGATGCTCCTAAGTTTGCTTATACCAAGTGGTATTCAGCCGAACAAATTCGAGCCATTGCAGATGAACTTCCTCTTACATACCGCTGTATTTTTCTCGATACAGTATATACCGGGCATCGCATTGACAGTGCTCTTTCCTTAACCATTGATACCGTAGACCTGTATAATGCGCATGTCACTCCAACCCGTACCAAGACGGGCAAAAAGCACACTTCGCTTATTCCTCCTGAGCTTGTCAATGATTTCCAGAGTTATCTTATGGATGTAAGACGAAAAATTGACACGAATAGCGAATATTTCTTCGTTGGCAGCAGCGGAAAGCCTGTAACTTACGGTTCCTACCGCAGTGCCTTGGAAAGTGCCAGAATGAAGGTCAACAAAAAATATGGTTGGGACATCAAAGCACTCCACACCCATGCGGGTCGAAGCACCTTTGCTGCTGCACTCCGAAGTTATCAGTTGGAACAGCGGCGAAAAGGTGTGCCAACATTTTCGGATGTTGATTTCTGCAATTTGATGGATTGGAAATCGTTGGAGTCTCTTAAGCACTACGACTTGGTGAATCGTGTGCAGGATGTAGAGCCAATATTGATAGACTTCTATAAAAAATATAATATTATTTCTTCTGAAAATAACTCCGCCGCCAATAGTGTATAAACCATGATAAGCAGAAAAATCAAAATTTTGGTTCAAGAGAGCCACTCATGCACAATTCTTGTGGATGGATGTAGCATAAATATTAAATATTATAAAAACAGCATCAATTTCAGGTCGATTGAAGATATCCAGAGATTATTTCAAAATATTGATGAGGTATTTGCTGGAACGAAATCCTTTGGTGATGTGTGCAAATTGATTTACGGAAAGAATTTACTCGCTATCCTTGATGCCGCGTACACTGAAAAAATTATTGGTCTGTTTGAGAAAAAATATGAAGAAACTATAGGAAAGTCATATGTGTCATTCGAAGATTTCTTCAATAGATTTTTCTCGTTTCCCTATACTAGAAAATACAGTAACTTCCAATTTGTCGCTTACTTAAAAGAAAGTACAAGTGAAATTGCTTCAAAAATCAATATAAGAGACAGATACCTGTCGATTACCCATAACGATGAATTTGAGGTTAAATATATTTCTACTGTAGGTAATGTTGCATCGTTTTTTATCAATGGAAAGTCCTTCGAAATATGCCTTAGAGGGCGGCCTCATTTACGGGATTGCAATGTGGTTCTTGATACGATTGGCGTACTTCAGGCTGCTTTGGATGGTAAAAATCGCACAGGGGTTATGTCAGTCATTGAGCAAATTGGAAATATTGCAACGCTCCGAATTATGCAGATTTGCTATCCACAGCTTGCGATAGATTACTTTATATCAGCCGCAGAAGACAAGATTAAAAGACGGCAATGCATATATCCTAATCTTTTGCTAAAGGAGTATTTCAATTCTGCCCCATATAGAGATGAAGCAAGAATTTTTTATTTTATCATATTGCAAGAATTGGAAAAAAGAGTTCCTGAATGGAAAAAGATGCTAATTGACAAAAACAAGCAGGAAATTTTTTCTCAAAAACGGATGTGGACAATTTTTTATAATTCGGATTCTGGCACTTTGCACTGGCGAGTTCTCACGTTCATTGGTGAAGAAACATTACAAAATGAATTCCGTGTATTTCTTCGAGAAATATCAATGCTTGGCAGTATGGAGCCGGATACACATGCAATCATATCTCGTTTCAGTGACATCGTCGTTTGTATTGACGCACTTTATAATGCTCTGGATGTGTACCTTGAAAGCATTCATGCGCTCACAAAGGTCAACGTGCAGCTCTTAATTTCTTATCTCTTCCAGAGTACCGATTACGAATGCGCCACCATCCACCGAGTAATATCCTCACTACGCATTTTTTATAATTATACTACGGGCATAGAAAACGATAGTCCCATATCAGCATTTCATGGAATATATCTTCCAAGGGTCTTGCCGAACCCAACAAATCCGATATCAAAGGAGGGGAAGGAAGCAATATTCCAAGGTTTTTGCAAACTGCCACGTGTGGTTCAAATCGGAATAAAAATTGCTTGTTGTACAGGAATTCGCTCTGGTTCATTTGCTGAACTGATGACTCATTCACTGATTCATCAAGGCGAACAATTTTACCTACGGGTATTCTTAAAAAAGACCTATAAATATAGAATAAAAAATGGACTGCCAACTTATATTGATTATTCCATTCCAAAAGAATTTGGAGAAGAAATAGAACAATTCATTTCAGATACACAAGACCTTCGTGATAGGCTTGAAAAGCCATACTTATTGATATATCAACCGAATTATCGGAGGAGAGAAACATCACTTCCTCCGATGGTACTGAGCGGGCAATCATTGGCAGACGATATGACAAAAATCTTAGACGCAGCACAAATTTATACAGATGATGGCATTCCAGAAAGAACATCTTTACGGAATTTCCGTGCAGAGATGGGAAGACTCTTGTTTGCTAATGGTAAAAGTGCTCAAGAAGTATCAGAATATTTGGGAAATTCCCCAATGGTGGCACAAACTCACTACGATAATTACCTTCCGATAGACGATGCCCAAATGTACGACAAACTATGGCAGGAAACTATCGAAAAAGGGATTACCGCCCATACAAAGCAAAAACTTCCTCCCCAAACTGTTATGTACGGAACTTGCAATTCGCAAAAAGAATGTCCCGGAAAAGACTGCCGTAAATGCCCCTCACTCATAAAATGTAAAGAAGGTGATTGTACAAATTGAGTTCCCTCGCTCTTCAAATACCACTTCCTGAAAAATTCAAAAACAACCAAGGTTTATCTGATGAAACAAAGCAAGAATACCGCAAAATACTGGCGCTTTATTCTTCAGATACACTAGATGCCGCAGAATGGCACATCAGCCTTACCATAGCAAATAGAACAGGAAATATTTGCTTTCCTAAAACTACCAAAACAATTGAATCTGACATAACAAAAATTACCGCAATTATCATGCTCACATCTGGAGCATCGATTGCAACCTGTCAGCGCAGAGTTCATGACTTCGATACCATTTTCAACTTTTTTCATTCGGAAAACATTGAATTGCCCTGCCTAACGCAAGAGGGTGTTAACAATTTCATTCAGTACCTTGATGGTTCTTCATTCGACAATTGGAAACGAAATCAGTATATGCAATCCATGCAAGCACTTATAGAAAACTGCATGGCATTTGAGGTAATACCCCGTACTACCACTATTGAAGCGATGTATCGCTTTGATGGTCAAGTCGAACCTAAAAGGGCGCCGGATACCATCACCGTAAATCAATTGGACAGTCTATTCTTTGATAAAGCCGTTGATATTCCTCTAGGCTATCGTGCCATCTACATTCTCTTGCGGCTACATACGCATCGCATCTCCGAAGTATTAGCCACGCCTCTCGACTGCATAAGTTACCCTGCCGATGATGTCTTTGCCATAACTATTCCAAATTCAAAAGAAACCCCATACCATATTCCTAACTATCAGAAATACAACTTTTTGCTTTCTGGTTTCTGTGGTAGCTTTTGTCATGATATTGTACATGACCAACAACAATACGCTCTCAGCCAACAGTCAAATCTCCCGGATAACTTGAAAGAGTATCTCTTTGTCTCTCACAAAGGACAGCGGCTCATAACAACAAAAGATTTCAACTCCTATCTATCTGAATTTTGTGCGAAGTATAATATTATCGATGCTTTAGGTAATCCCACTAAGGTTACCTCCCACGACTTCCGGCACATAGCCGTTTGCGAACGATTTAAAAGCGATATTATATCTCCCGAAAGAACTTCCGTTGAATGCAACCACGCTTCCGTTGATGATACAATGGGTTATGGCTATTACTCTAAGCATGACGAAGCAAAACACCTCGCACAAATCGTAAGTCCAATCCTCCCGCTTGATTCCAATGAACAATCTGCTCCAAGGTTCGTTCCTGCTCGCAAATACGAAATACTTGCTAAACAACCCACAACGAGAGTTATTCCCTACTATGGGCTTTGCCTTGACCGTAAATGCTCACCGCAATTTGAAAGGTGTTTCCATTGCGACCTATTTATCCCAGACCCCCAGTATAGAGAATACATTGCCGCCGCCATAAAGCGTCTCCAAGAAGCGAATGAACTCATTGCAAAGAAGCATGGAAATGAAACTATACGTCAGCAGAACCTTAAAGATATCCAAATATTTAATGCCTATTTGGAAAAGATGGATGCCGCAAAAGGGCATCAGAAAGAGAGTTAAATAGCATGAAGAAACAAAGTGAAGGCGTTCTTGCTTATCAAGAAGCTCGTCGCCAAGAAACACTTGCCAAAATTGATGAAGCTTACGAATACCTTAAGCAGACACACCAGACCATTACCAAAACAGCAATTAGTATGGAAAGCGGTGTTAGCACTAAAACTCTATTCAAGCCTTACGTCCGAGAACATTTGTCTAAATATCCCGAATTTTCTCGCACGGATAAAGGGGATTACAAAAGCACCGAAGAAATGGCAGCAAGAATAGAAGTTCTGGAAGACCGCCTTTCAAAATCTGTTAATCGAAACAAAGAACTTCTTGCTGAAATCCAAAAAATCCGAGCCGAAACCGCCATTAAGTATAAGCAACTACAATTGGACTACGAGCGGCTCGCAGGAGCGTATCAGAAAGAAACCGAGAAAAAGATTATTCGCTTGTAGCGATGCTTCCTTATAGTCAAATCACAGTCAAATTCCCATATTGATAGATATACACTTTTCATTAAGAATACTGTATATTATTCACACACAAAAAAATCACCCATAGAGAACTTTCGTAAGCTGTTTTAGCTACGTCATTTTCTATGGGTGATTTTCATGGGTATAGCGTTTTTTCGCTATGTTCTTGTGGTGGAGCTGACGGGAGTCGAACCCGTGTCCGAAAAGAAATCAGTTAGAGTATCTCCGGGCGCAGTGTGTTTATTAAATTTCCCTTGGTGCGGGTGAGCACACACGCACTACACCTTGGTAGCTTCATAAGTTCATGCCGGGCCGCAAAGCTTAAGCCCGTTCACGTTCAGTACCTAATCGACGCCCTGACCCCATGCGGTACTAACACGGGCAGGACGGCAGCGCCTAATTAGGCAGCTACGGCAACAGGATAATTGTTGTCAGTTAATTTAAGTTGGCGCTTTTATCGTGGGTCACCGCCACGGCCCGCTGCTCACGCCTCTCTCTCCCCGTCGAAACCATTACAGCCCCGTATATTCGGCAGGCAAGCCTACCGGGAAAGTGAAGTAGAAACAACTTATCGCTGCGTTTTGAGTGCGCGGTCAATGTCGCGCTTGGCGTCGCGCGCCGCAGCAGACGCACGCTTGTCATACAGCTTTTTGCCCTTGCACAGGCCCAGCTCCAGCTTGACGCGCCCCTTTTTAAAGTAAAGAGAGAGCGGCACCAGCGTGTAGCCCTGCAGCTTGATCTGCTGCCACAGACGGCGGATCTCCGCCTTGTGTGCCAGCAAACGCCGCGGACGGCGCGGGTCCTTGTTGAAGATGTTGCCCTGCTCATAGGGGCTGATGTGGATGCCCTTGGCAATCAGCTCGCCGTCATCGATGTCTGCCCAGGAATCCTTCAGGTTGACCCCTCCGGCACGCAGGCTCTTGACCTCGGTGCCTACCAGCTCGATGCCTGTTTCCAGTGCCTCGATGACAAAGTATTCGTGGCGCACCTCACGGTTGACGGCAATCATTTTTTTTCCACACTTGTCCTCTGCCATGGGGCGCACCTCCTTTGCTATTATGGTAGGATATTAAGTATAGCGCATCTGCGCGGGAAAGTCAAGCATCCGCCGTCGGATTTATGCAGCGCTTTGCGCGGAAAAATGCAAAAATTATATTTTTTGCAAAACCCTGTTGACATTCTCCTTCAAATCCGCTATAATAATAAAGCTGATTCGAGACAGCCCGGTTGACCGGGTGTAGCGCAG
>ULTA01014885.1_pt1 | contig 18891 bp, 16 predicted proteins | sample 1957181 | NCBI WGS metagenome assembly ULTA01 (sample SAMEA4835722, study PRJEB28245) | human gut metagenome | biome: gut microbiome; material: fecal sample | place: Denmark | collected 2008
TGATTCACAAAAGAAACATAATGAAAGCCACTGAAACGAGAGTAGCTTGCGCCAATGGGTAAGGTGGGCTTGCATTTGCTTAATAGAAAGGCGTTAATAGGCAAAACGAAATGAAACGAAAGTTTTACGAAAGGACTTACTATGAGTAATACCGACGCTTCAGGTGAGAAGCGAATGACAGGCACCAGCGAGCGACGAGAACAGATCATTCAGCGTCTGCGACAGCAAGGGAGTGTGCAGGTTAACGATCTGTCGGCATTGTATGGCGTATCTACTGTGACGATCCGCAACGATCTGGCGTTTCTGGAAAAGCAGGGGATCGCTGTGCGTGCCTATGGCGGCGCGTTGATCTGCGATAGCACGACGCCGTCAGTCGAGCCATCAGTGGAAGATAAAAGCGCGCTGAACACCGCAATGAAACGCAGCGTTGCGAAAGCTGCCGTTGAGTTGATTCAGCCAGGTCATCGGGTAATCCTCGATTCCGGGACCACCACTTTTGAGATTGCTCGTCTGATGCGCAAGCACACTGACGTAATTGCGATGACCAACGGTATGAACGTGGCTAATGCGTTGCTGGAAGCGGAAGGCGTTGAGCTGCTGATGACCGGCGGGCATTTGCGCCGTCAGTCGCAATCTTTTTACGGCGATCAGGCTGAGCAATCGCTGCAAAATTACCACTTCGATATGCTGTTTCTTGGTGTAGATGCGATCGATCTGGAGCGCGGCGTCAGCACACATAATGAAGATGAAGCTCGTTTAAACCGCCGGATGTGCGAAGTTGCGGAACGGATCATCGTGGTCACCGATTCCAGTAAGTTCAATCGTTCCAGTTTACATAAGATCATTGATACTCAACGTATCGACATGATCATTGTTGATGAAGGCATTCCTGCGGATAGTCTGGAAGGGCTGCGAAAGGCTGGGGTTGAAGTGATTCTGGTCGGGGAGTGAGAAAGGGTGCCCGCTGGTCAACACGAATGCGTTCGGCGGGCATTGTGAACACCATCAATGGGTTTCTTCTGTCTCTCGGGTGAGGGTTTCCCAGTCGGCAGGAGGATGTCCTCTTTTTAACATTTTGCTGAATACGGTATAGGCATCTGTTTTTTTACCGTAGGTGCGCAGAGTGTTTTCATCGTTCATCCATCCCAGAATGATGACTTTCTCTTTTTCACTATAACGAAAGAAGAGACGATAACGACCAGCACCAAATTTTACCCGTGACCAGTCTTTATTTTTCCCAGAGCCTAACGACTTGCCATGACGGAATGCCGGTGATGATGGATTGACCGTGATATGCTCCTCAATCACTTTATGGACTACCGCCAATAACTTTGTGGCGGCTTTTCTCTGATAATTTTCAGGATCTTTTCCCTTTAATGTCTCGACTTCGGCAACTAAAGCGTCGTAGGTTTCCTGAAAACAGGGATGAGCATATAGCGCCCAACCATTAACCCTTTGTGGAAAATCCATTATTCGTCGTCGCCAATCTCATCATCAATGTTGACGTCCATGCCAGCGACAAGTTTCTTTCCTTGTTGAATGTTGAATGGACGAGTTTTTTGCGGGGTGTTCTGGATATCTGCATCCAGAAAACGCAAAAATGCATTCATAGTATGATCCTCCTGTTCATCTCCCAGTCGGCACATAAATACTTGCCCACCAGGCAGAATTTCGTAATGAATGCTGTCCTGGCCTGGCTTCAGTTTTAAGGCCTCACGCACTGGCGCGGGGATAGTTGTTTGTCCGCGTATCGTGACCTTTGATTCAGTGGTCAGTACAGCGTGAGAGCGAGCATTAGCGGGCATGATTCACTGTCCTTTTACAGCCTGTTTTCTGCTCAAATTATAAGCTTGAACTAAGGTAATGCAAATGCATTATTAATGTACGTGGGGGCTTTAAACAATAAAAACATGGCACTAAGGCCATGTTTTGCGAGGGACGTTCCAAAAGAAATCAGGTCACCGGTGCCGGGTTAAACACCGCCAGCTGGTTATGCAGTCCCCATTGATCTGAGAAGGTTTTCTTCTTCCCGCTGGCGACGTCGAGAATAAAGTGGAACAACTTCCAGCCCACCTCTTCAATAGTTTCTTCGCCGGTAGCGATGGTGCCCGCATTAATATCCATTAAATCAAACCAGCGGTTCGCCAGCTCGGTGCGGGTCGCCATTTTAATGACGGGTACCGCCATCAGGCCGTACGGCGTACCGCGACCGGTCGTAAACACTTGCACGGTAATCCCTGAAGCCACCTGTTGTGTGCCACAGACAAAATCACTGGCTGGCGTCGCGGCGTAAATTAATCCGCGTTTAGTCGGGCGTTGACCGGGCGACAGCACTTCAACAATTGCACTTTTACCCGATTTAGCAATGGAGCCGAGCGCTTTCTCCACCACGTTTGCCAGACCGCCTTTCTTGTTGCCCGGCGAAGGGTTGGCGCTGCGGTCGGTTTTTCCCATATTGAGATAGTTATCGTACCACTCCATCTCCTCCAGCAGCCGTTTGCCGACCTCTTCGTTCACTGCGCGTGGTGTCAGCAGATGGATCGCGTCACGCACTTCCGTGACTTCTGAAAACATCACCGTTGCGCCGCAGCGCACCAGTAGATCAGACGCATACCCAACCGCCGGGTTTGCCGTTACGCCAGAAAACGCATCGCTACCGCCGCACTGCATGCCGACAACCAGTTCTGAAGCCGGACAGGTTTCTCGCTGCCGTTGATTCAGTTTGTGCAAATGGCGTTCGGCGACCTGCAAAATATCCTCGACCATGGACTGAAAACCGACATGCTTTTCATCCTGCAAACTGACAATGCTGGCGCTTTCTACTGGAATAGCTTGCACATCATCCGTTCCAGTCAGCAGGCGTTCAGGCTGCAACTTTTCACAACCCAGACCAATCACCATTACTTCGCCGCCAAAGTTAGGGTTCAGCGAAATATTGTGAATGGTACGAATAGGCACAACTGCCGCCGGTGCGTTAATCGCCACGCCACAACCGTACAAATGATTCAGCCCCACCACGCCATCGACGTTCGGGTATTTCGGTAGCAGATCGCGTTCAATGATTTTTACTACATAGTCCACCACGCCTGCCACACAGTGGACGCTGGTGGTGATGCCGAGCAGGTTTTTAGTGCCCACGCTGCCATCGGCATTGCGATAGCCCTCAAAGGTGTATCCTTCCAGTGGCGGTAAGGGTGCCGGGACTTTGGTTGCCAGTGGCAGCGTGTGTAACGGTGGCGCTTCCGGTAGCACAACCATTGATTCGTCGATCCAGCTTCCGCGTGGGATTGCGCGCACGGCGTAACCAATCACTTCGCCATAACGAATAATTTCACCATTAGCCGGAATGTCCAGCAATGCGACTTTATGCCCCTGGGGAATATGTTCAATTAATTCCAGCCCATCCGGAAAACGCGTTCCTGCTTTCAGGCCATTATCATTAACAATAATTGCCACATTATCTGTGTCGTGAACTTTTATATAAAACGCAGTTGGCGTTTCTTGTCTGATTTCGATGTTGGCCATTGTGCAATATTCTCCAGCCAGGGGTTATTAAAATGAGGACCTGGTCTCATTTAAAAATAAATGACTTCATTGGGTGAAATAAGAATGTCAGGAGTTTAAAGGCAGAAATGTGATCAATGTCAATCATTTCAGGGATTGCAGTGCCGCGCAGTAAGGTAAAGCGCAAATCTGTGCTTTAGCGCGCAACCTTATGTGCATATGCTCAAAATAATATTTAAATAGTATTAATTAAATTAGCATTTGCACAATGATTATTATTCTCGCGCTGCTTATACTAATTCCCGAGTTCATTGCCGTAACGGCATAAATAAAACTCATAAATAACACCTTCCCCATAATAATAAAAATCAGCATAAGTACCCGAGGTAAATAAAATGATTCTGGACACCGTTGACGTAAAAAAGAAAGGCGTGCATACCCGCTATTTAATATTACTGATTATTTTTATTGTTACCGCCGTTAACTACGCCGATCGTGCAACGCTGTCTATTGCTGGTACCGAAGTGGCAAAAGAGTTGCAGTTAAGTGCGGTTTCGATGGGTTACATCTTCTCGGCTTTTGGCTGGGCCTACTTGCTGATGCAAATCCCCGGCGGCTGGTTGCTTGATAAGTTTGGCTCGAAAAAAGTTTACACCTATAGCCTCTTTTTCTGGTCGCTGTTCACCTTCCTGCAAGGCTTTGTTGATATGTTCCCGCTGGCCTGGGCAGGGATCTCCATGTTCTTTATGCGCTTTATGCTGGGGTTCTCGGAAGCGCCATCATTCCCGGCGAACGCCCGTATTGTCGCCGCCTGGTTCCCGACGAAAGAACGTGGTACTGCCTCCGCCATCTTTAACTCGGCGCAATATTTCTCGCTGGCGCTCTTTTCGCCGCTGCTTGGCTGGCTGACTTTCGCCTGGGGCTGGGAGCACGTCTTTACCGTTATGGGGGTAATTGGTTTTGTGCTGACGGCGCTGTGGATCAAGTTGATTCATAACCCGACAGATCACCCACGTATGTCTGCGGAAGAGCTGAAGTTTATCTCAGAAAATGGCGCGGTGGTCGATATGGACCACAAAAAGCCGGGCAGTGTGGCAGCAAGCGGTCCCAAACTGCATTACATCAAGCAATTGCTCTCTAACCGCATGATGCTGGGCGTATTTTTCGGACAATATTTTATCAACACCATCACCTGGTTCTTCCTCACCTGGTTCCCAATTTATCTGGTGCAGGAAAAAGGCATGTCGATTCTGAAAGTGGGTCTGGTCGCCTCGATTCCGGCACTGTGTGGCTTTGCGGGCGGCGTGCTGGGAGGTGTCTTCTCGGATTATCTGATCAAACGCGGTTTGTCCCTGACCCTGGCACGTAAGCTACCGATTGTGCTGGGAATGTTGCTGGCTTCCACCATCATCTTATGTAACTACACCAACAACACCACGCTGGTGGTCATGCTGATGGCGCTGGCTTTCTTTGGCAAAGGATTTGGTGCGCTGGGCTGGCCGGTAATTTCTGACACCGCGCCGAAAGAGATTGTTGGCCTCTGCGGCGGCGTCTTTAACGTCTTTGGCAATGTTGCCTCCATTGTCACTCCACTGGTGATTGGCTATCTGGTAAGTGAACTGCACTCCTTCAATGCAGCACTGGTTTTCGTGGGATGTTCAGCGCTGATGGCGATGGTCTGCTACCTCTTTGTAGTTGGCGACATTAAACGTATGGAATTGCAGAAATAAGCAAAGGTATAAGCGATGAATAACGATGTTTTCCCGAATAAATTCAAAGCCGCACTGGCTGCGAAACAGGTACAAATTGGTTGCTGGTCAGCACTCTCTAACCCGATTAGCACTGAATTTCTTGGTTTGGCTGGGTTTGACTGGCTGGTGCTGGATGGCGAACATGCGCCAAACGATATCTCCACGTTTATTCCGCAGTTAATGGCCCTGAAAGGCAGCGCCAGCGCGCCAGTAGTGCGAGTGCCGACCAACGAGCCGGTAATTATTAAGCGTCTTCTGGATATCGGTTTCTATAACTTCCTGATTCCTTTTGTAGAAACAAAAGAGGAAGCAGAGCAGGCGGTGGCATCAACCCGTTACCCACCGGAAGGCATTCGCGGCGTCTCCGTTTCTCACCGCGCCAATATGTTTGGCACCGTGGCGGATTATTTCGCTCAGTCGAACAAGAACATCACCATTCTGGTCCAGATAGAAAGTCAGCAGGGCGTAGATAACGTCGATGCCATTGCCGCTACCGAAGGTGTAGACGGTATCTTCGTCGGCCCCAGCGATCTGGCTGCGGCATTAGGCCATCTCGGCAATGCCTCGCACCCGGATGTACAAAAAGCAATTCAGCATATTTTTAACCGTGCCAGTGCGCACGGCAAACCCAGCGGTATCCTCGCACCGGTCGAAGCCGATGCGCGTCGTTATCTGGAATGGGGTGCGACGTTTGTGGCTGTCGGCAGCGATCTCGGCGTCTTCCGCTCTGCCACTCAGAAACTGGCTGATACCTTTAAAAAATAACCACCACCGCAACAAGAGAGATGATTGATATGACTATGAAAGTTGGTTTTATTGGCCTGGGGATTATGGGTAAACCAATGAGTAAAAACCTTCTGAAAGCAGGTTACTCGCTGGTGGTTGCTGACCGTAACCCAGAAGCTATTGCTGACGTGATTGCTGCAGGTGCAGAAACAGCCTCTACGGCTAAAGCGATCGCTGAACAGTGCGGCGTCATCATAACCATGCTACCAAACTCCCCTCATGTGAAAGAGGTGGCGCTGGGTGAGAATGGCATTATTGAAGGCGCGAAGCCTGGTACGGTATTGATCGATATGAGTTCTATCGCACCGCTGGCAAGCCGTGAAATCAGCGAAGCGCTGAAAGCGAAAGGCATTGATATGCTGGATGCTCCGGTGAGCGGCGGTGAACCGAAAGCTATCGACGGTACGCTGTCAGTGATGGTGGGCGGCGACAAGGCTATTTTCGACAAATACTATGATTTGATGAAAGCAATGGCGGGTTCCGTGGTGCATACCGGGGAAATTGGTGCAGGTAACGTTACCAAACTGGCGAATCAGGTCATTGTGGCGCTGAATATTGCCGCGATGTCAGAAGCGTTAACGCTGGCAACCAAAGCGGGCGTTAACCCGGATTTGGTGTATCAGGCAATTCGCGGTGGACTGGCGGGCAGTACCGTGCTGGATGCCAAAGCGCCGATGGTGATGGACCGCAACTTCAAGCCGGGCTTCCGTATTGATCTGCATATTAAGGATCTGGCAAATGCGCTGGATACTTCCCACGGCGTCGGCGCGCAACTGCCGCTCACAGCTGCGGTTATGGAGATGATGCAGGCACTGCGAGCAGATGGTTTAGGAACGGCAGATCATAGCGCCCTGGCGTGCTACTACGAAAAACTGGCGAAAGTCGAAGTTACTCGTTAATGACGTCGTGCCCGGATGGCGTATTGCAATCCGGGCCTGGAATCCAGGCCGAATAAGAGAAACGCCCTCCGGCGTCATGTGGTAACAGGCATAGGTATGAAAATCGTAATCGCCCCAGACTCTTATAAAGAAAGTTTATCTGCCAGCGAGGTTGCGCAGGCGATAGAAAAAGGATTTCGGGAAATTTTTCCTGATGCACAGTACGTTTCTGTTCCGGTTGCCGACGGTGGCGAAGGAACGGTGGAAGCGATGATTGCAGCCACCCAGGGGGCTGAACGTCACGCCTGGGTTACAGGGCCGCTGGGCGAGAAAGTGGATGCCAGTTGGGGGATCTCCGGCGATGGCAAAACCGCGTTTATTGAAATGGCGGCGGCCAGTGGGCTGGAGCTGGTACCTGCGGAAAAACGCGATCCACTCGTGACCACTTCACGCGGCACAGGCGAGTTAATCCTGCAGGCGCTGGAGAGCGGTGCAACAAACATTATTATCGGCATTGGCGGCAGCGCTACAAATGATGGCGGCGCAGGCATGGTACAGGCGCTGGGGGCGAAATTATGCGACGCCAACGGCAATGAAATTGGTTTTGGCGGCGGTAGTCTTAATACTCTGAATGATATTGATATTTCCGGCCTCGATCCGCGCTTAAAAGATTGCGTCATTCGCGTCGCTTGTGATGTCACCAATCCGCTGGTGGGCGATAACGGTGCATCGCGCATCTTTGGCCCACAAAAGGGAGCCAGTGAAGCGATGATTGTTGAGCTGGACAATAACCTCTCTCACTATGCCGATGTCATTAAAAAAGCGCTGCATGTTGATGTGAAAGATGTCCCCGGCGCAGGAGCTGCGGGTGGTATGGGCGCGGCGCTGATGGCGTTTCTTGGTGCGGAACTGAAAAGTGGTATTGAAATCGTCACGACGGCGCTGAATCTGGAGGAACATATTCACGATTGTACACTGGTGATCACCGGTGAAGGGCGTATTGACAGCCAGAGTATTCACGGCAAGGTTCCGATTGGCGTCGCAAACGTGGCGAAAAAGTACCATAAACCGGTGATTGGCATTGCGGGTAGCCTGACCAATGATGTTGGCGTTGTACATCAGCATGGCATTGATGCGGTCTTCAGCGTATTGACCAGTATTGGTACGTTGGACGAAGCATTCCGCGGGGCTTATGACAATATTTACCGTGCTTCACGTAATATCGCCGCGACACTGGCTATTGGAATGCGCAACGTGGGGTGACAAGGGCGCGCAAACCCTCTATACTGCGCGCCGAAGCTGACCAGACAGTCGCCGCTTCGTCGTCGTCCTCTTCGGGGGAGACGGGCGGAGGGGAGGAAAGTCCGGGCTCCATAGGGCAGGGTGCCAGGTAACGCCTGGGGGGGAAACCCACGACCAGTGCAACAGAGAGCAAACCGCCGATGGCCCGCGCAAGCGGGATCAGGTAAGGGTGAAAGGGTGCGGTAAGAGCGCACCGCGCGGCTGGTAACAGTCCGTGGCACGGTAAACTCCACCCGGAGCAAGGCCAAATAGGGGTTCATAAGGTACGGCCCGTACTGAACCCGGGTAGGCTGCTTGAGCCAGTGAGCGATTGCTGGCCTAGATGAATGACTGTCCACGACAGAACCCGGCTTATCGGTCAGTTTCACCTGATTTACGTAAAAACCCGCTTCGGCGGGTTTTTGCTTTTGGAGGGGCAGAAAGATGAATGACTGTCCACGACACTATACTCAAAAGAAAGCGGCTTATTGGTCAGTTTCACCTCTTTTAACGAAAACCCGGCAGCGTAAACTGGCGGGTTTTTGCTTTTTGGAGCATAGTGTAAGATGAATAAATATCTACGGTATTAATAATAGACTTTGTAAGAAATTATTAAGTCTATATTGCATTTAAAAGGTCGTAATCATACGTATAGTCCTCTCTGGTAAAATATTGCTTCTCTGAGTTATAAGCTTCATATGTGTTATATTTTACGACCTCAAAGCAATTGTCTGGAGAATTTTCGTCTTTCTCGGGTATATTATCTGGAAGGAATTCCTCTGAGCTAGAGTCCTCTATGTCTAAATCTGTATTGTAATTAATTTTTGGAACGATCAGATAAGCATTTTCTTTGACGCTTTCATAATCTTTAATGATTATATCGATGTAATAATCTATTTTTTCTAATGAGAATGCTTTCATCTCTGGTAATCTAATTCTGTTCAAGTAATTGTTAATTTTCGATGAGCTTTTATATATTTCTTTTGTTAATTCATTTTCTAATTCATCTGTTAGAGTTGCTCTTGGTATAGATTCTATAATTGCAAGTCTCATAATTTTTAATTGTTCTTCGGTAATATCTCCAAGCGCATTTAAACAACTTTCGACAAGCTTAATTTTTTCTTCAGAATACATATCGTTAATGCTTGTTATAACAGGCGTTATTTTTAGTAAATAATCCCAGGAGATTGTGGCGTTTTGTTTTGAACTAACGAAATTTACCTGAAACATGTTGGCATTAGTAAAATCTGTGTCATCCAATTTAAAAGGATTTAAAATTGTATTGGCCATATGTTTATCTGTAAAATCATAAAGTTCTAAATCGACATTCCGTAAGTCCAGAGAGGATAGATCAACTATACCTCCAGTCCCACAACTAAAGATTACGTTCAACCTCCTGATTTCATTGTAAATGTCTTTCAATGGGCAATTAACATTGATATTGCCTGTGGATATTTCCTAGTTTTTTAACGGTTCATTAATTGTAAGTTCACAGGTATTGTCTGATCGTTGAATAATTCGGGCGTTATAACCAAAAAAATCCATACGAAGAGAGGAGTCATTATAAAGAATTACATTTTGTAAGTACGCTAATTCTTTTTGAAAATCACCAGTGATAATGCATTTCCCACCTGGTTGTAACGCGTTAAGTAAAGTGACCATTTCAATAGAGGTCTGTTTTAGTTTTTCTATGCCTGGTGCTAGTGCTTCGAGGTTATTTCCTATGGGGCTTTCAGGAAGGTCATTCATTTTTCGACGGGCTAAATCACTACTAATATCATTACCAATTGATGAAACAGGGGACATTATTTTATCCTTCATAAATAATCAATAAAAATCATTATTAAAATGATCGGGTGAAAAAAAGAGAATTTGCCAACAATCTGAAGGAATGGAGGTTTTATTAAAGTACGTAGGGGGGGTTAAGATGGCTTCTTTTCGGGTGAATTTTGCACAATACTTAGAAATCGTCTCCTTAATACACTCCAGCTCTTTTTTATTGACGGCTGAGCAAGTACATTGTTCGCCAAAAGGTGCAAAAGTGCCTACATCTAATGTTTGTATGATATAATCGTCATGTTCTCCTGTAGAAATATCTATGATGAATGGACTCATATTTTCCGGTTGGATTCGAATCATGACAGAAGGAACATCGCCTTGATAGAAGTTCAATGCAGTAATTGCAGATAATACTCTCCGCAGTTCATTACTTATACTGTATATTTTATTAACGTCATTGGTGGAGACAATTTCTGCAAACTTTCTTTTTACCGTCCAATAATCAATATTTCTGTTGTGATTGTTAACCACTGCGTGCATTGGCGGGATTGAAGGGTGAAAAATATGTGCAATTGGGAAGCCTTTCATTGATGCCTGCCTTGTCATCATGACAAACAATAATAGATGCTTATTTTCCTCGCACGGCACTTTCGCACTATCAAAAAACGCTCATTTACCCGGCATTACAGTAAACGAAGCAACATTCTGTGGCCTACGCCGATCAAAAGCTCTGTGAAAATTCCCCTTGTTGTCTTTGGCTGACCTTATCGCGGCGACCAGCAATTATTCGTTTTGTGATCCTCAACACAAAATGCTATTCGTCACCTATGAGGGGAGAAGAATTTATGGAAAACGATTGCATTCACAAAATGACGTCCTGTCAGAAGAGAAAAAGTTGACGTTAATCAATTGTTCGAGATGATCAATACCTGTATTCGAAATTTTAACATATTGATAAAATAAATGTTTGTTCTCCAACAAATAGCGTGAAAAAATGTGACGTGCCGCATTATTTATCGCTGAAAATGATTTATTTATAATAAAATTTGAGAACTTGCTCATTAAATTTAACTCAAAATTTGCCTGGTAATTATCCGGTAATTGCTTGAAATATGGTCTCAGCCCCTTTTTTGTATTAACCACATAACGAATGATGTTATCGCCATAAAATATGGTTATCCCCGTCATTTTTTTTGACAAAAATCAGGGTTTATGCTGATTTTTATACTTTAACTTATTGATATATAAAGATATTTAATTGGAATAACGATACCATGGAAAGTATTGAAAGTTAATTTGTGAGTGGTCGCACATATCCTGTTCATTTCATTTTGATACACTTCATGCCGTCAATGAGGTAATTAACGTAGGTCGTTATGAGCACTATTCTTCTTCCGAAAACGCAACACCTGGTAGTCTTTCAGGAAGTCATTAGAAGTGGTTCTATCGGCTCGGCTGCAAAAGAATTAGGGTTAACTCAACCGGCTGTCAGTAAAATCATTAACGATATTGAAGATTATTTTGGCGTGGAATTAGTGGTGCGGAAAAATACCGGTGTAACATTAACACCTGCCGGTCAATTGTTACTCTCCCGTTCCGAATCCATTACCCGTGAAATGAAAAATATGGTTAATGAGATAAGCGGTATGTCTTCTGAGGCGGTGGTGGAAGTCTCATTTGGTTTTCCTTCATTGATTGGTTTTACTTTTATGTCAGGGATGATCAACAAGTTCAAAGAGGTGTTCCCGAAAGCGCAGGTTTCTATGTATGAAGCGCAACTGTCTTCGTTCTTACCGGCAATCCGCGACGGTCGACTGGATTTTGCGATTGGTACGTTAAGCGCAGAAATGAAGCTTCAGGATTTACATGTTGAGCCGCTGTTCGAGTCCGAGTTTGTGCTGGTAGCCAGTAAGTCCCGAACATGCACCGGCACCACCACGCTGGAGTCGTTGAAGAACGAACAGTGGGTGTTGCCACAAACCAATATGGGGTACTACAGCGAGCTACTTACTACGTTACAAAGGAATGGCATCAGTATTGAAAACATCGTTAAAACCGACTCAGTCGTGACAATTTATAATCTTGTTCTCAATGCTGATTTCTTAACTGTAATTCCTTGTGATATGACATCACCTTTTGGTTCAAATCAATTTATTACTATTCCGGTTGAAGAAACATTACCTGTGGCACAATATGCCGCGGTATGGTCGAAAAATTATCGTATTAAAAAAGCAGCATCGGTTTTGGTGGAATTAGCCAAAGAGTATTCATCTTATAATGGGTGTAGACGAAGGCAATTAATTGAAGTTGGTTAGTTATTTGTTTTTATTTAAACATAAATAATCCACCTGTCTGTTTTGCAGGTGTCGGTTACGGTTACCTACATATTTAATTCAGGCTAAGAGGTTTTATAATGCATATTACATACGATCTCCCGGTTGCTATTGATGACATCATTGAAGCTAAACAACGACTGGCTGGGCGAATTTATAAAACAGGCATGCCTCGCTCCAACTATTTTAGTGAACGTTGCAAAGGTGAAATATTCCTCAAATTCGAAAACATGCAGCGTACCGGTTCATTTAAAATTCGTGGCGCATTTAATAAATTAAGTTCACTGACCGATGCGGAAAAACGTAAAGGTGTAGTGGCCTGCTCTGCGGGCAACCATGCGCAAGGGGTTTCGCTCTCCTGCGCGATGCTGGGTATCGACGGTAAAGTGGTGATGCCAAAAGGCGCGCCGAAATCCAAAGTAGCGGCAACGTGCGACTACTCCGCAGAAGTCGTTCTGCATGGTGATAACTTCAACGACACTATCGCTAAAGTGAGCGAAATTGTCGAAATGGAAGGCCGTATTTTTATCCCACCTTACGATGATCCGAAAGTGATTGCTGGCCAGGGAACGATTGGTCTGGAAATTATGGAAGATCTCTATGATGTCGATAACGTGATTGTGCCAATTGGTGGTGGCGGTTTAATTGCTGGTATTGCGGTGGCAATAAAATCTATTAACCCGACCATTCGTGTTATTGGCGTACAGTCAGAAAACGTTCACGGCATGGCGGCTTCTTTCCACTCCGGAGAAATAACCACGCACCGAACTACCGGCACCCTGGCGGATGGTTGTGATGTCTCCCGCCCGGGTAATTTAACTTACGAAATCGTTCGTGAATTAGTCGATGACATCGTGCTGGTCAGCGAAGATGAAATCAGAAACAGTATGATTGCCTTAATTCAGCGCAATAAAGTCGTCACCGAAGGCGCAGGCGCTCTGGCATGTGCTGCATTATTAAGCGGTAAATTAGACCAATATATTCAAAACAGAAAAACCGTCAGTATTATTTCCGGCGGCAATATCGATCTTTCTCGCGTCTCTCAAATCACCGGTTTCGTTGACGCTTAATTAATTCGTTGAGGATAGGATATGAGTACTTCAGATAGCATTGTATCCAGCCAGACAAAACAATCGTCCTGGCGTAAATCAGATACCACATGGACGTTAGGCTTGTTTGGTACGGCAATCGGCGCCGGGGTGCTGTTCTTCCCTATCCGCGCAGGTTTTGGCGGACTGATCCCGATTCTTCTGATGTTGGTATTAGCATACCCCATCGCATTTTATTGCCACCGGGCGCTGGCGCGTCTGTGTCTTTCTGGCTCTAACCCTTCCGGCAACATTACGGAAACGGTGGAAGAGCATTTTGGTAAAACTGGCGGCGTGGTTATCACGTTCCTGTACTTCTTCGCGATTTGCCCACTGCTGTGGATTTATGGCGTTACTATTACCAACACCTTTATGACCTTCTGGGAAAACCAGCTCGGCTTTGCACCGCTGAATCGCGGCTTTGTGGCGCTGTTCCTGTTGCTGCTGATGGCTTTCGTCATCTGGTTTGGTAAGGATCTGATGGTTAAAGTGATGAGCTACCTGGTATGGCCGTTTATCGCCAGCCTGGTGCTGATTTCTCTGTCGCTGATCCCTTACTGGAACTCTGCAGTTATCGACCAGGTTGACCTCGGTTCGCTGTCGTTAACCGGTCATGACGGTATCCTGATCACTGTCTGGCTGGGGATTTCCATCATGGTTTTCTCCTTTAACTTCTCGCCAATCGTCTCTTCCTTCGTGGTTTCTAAACGTGAAGAGTATGAGAAAGACTTCGGTCGCGACTTCACCGAACGTAAATGTTCCCAAATCATTTCTCGTGCCAGCATGCTGATGGTTGCAGTGGTGATGTTCTTTGCCTTTAGCTGCCTGTTTACGCTGTCTCCGGCCAACATGGCGGAAGCCAAAGCGCAGAATATTCCAGTGCTTTCTTATCTGGCTAACCACTTTGCGTCCATGACCGGTACCAAAACAACGTTCGCGATTACACTGGAATATGCGGCTTCCATCATCGCACTCGTGGCTATCTTCAAATCTTTCTTCGGTCACTATCTGGGGACGCTGGAAGGCTTGAATGGCCTGATTCTGAAGTTCGGTTATAAAGGTGACAAAACCAAAGTGTCGCTGGGTAAACTGAATACTCTCAGCATGATCTTCATCATGGGCTCCACCTGGGTTGTTGCCTACGCCAACCCGAACATCCTCGACCTGATTGAAGCCATGGGCGCACCGATTATCGCATCCCTGCTGTGCCTGTTGCCGATGTATGCCATCCGTAAAGCGCCGTCTCTGGCGAAATACCGTGGTCGTCTGGATAACGTGTTTGTTACCGTGATTGGTCTGCTGACCATCCTGAACATCGTATACAAACTGTTTTAATCCGTAACTCAGGATGAGAAAAGAGATGAATGAATTTCCGGTTGTTTTGGTTATTAACTGTGGTTCGTCTTCGATTAAGTTTTCCGTGCTCGATGCCAGCGACTGTGAAGTATTAATGTCAGGTATTGCCGACGGTATTAACTCGGAAAATGCATTCTTATCCGTAAATGGGGGAGAGCCAGCACCGCTGGCTCACCACAGCTACGAAGGTGCATTGAAGGCAATTGCATTTGAACTGGAAAAACGGAATTTAAATGACAGCGTGGCCTTAATTGGCCACCGCATCGCTCACGGCGGCAGTATTTTTACCGAGTCCGCCATTATTACCGATGAAGTCATTGATAATATCCGTCGCGTTTCTCCACTGGCACCCCTGCATAATTACGCCAATTTAAGTGGTATTGAATCGGCGCAGCAATTATTTCCTGGCGTAACTCAGGTGGCGGTATTTGATACCAGTTTCCACCAGACGATGGCTCCGGAAGCTTATTTATACGGCCTGCCGTGGAAATATTATGAAGAGTTAGGTGTACGCCGTTATGGTTTCCACGGCACGTCGCACCGCTATGTTTCCCAGCGCGCACATTCTTTGCTGAATCTGGCGGAAGATGACTCCGGCCTGGTTGTGGCGCATCTTGGCAATGGCGCGTCAATCTGCGCAGTTCGCAACGGTCAGAGTGTTGACACTTCAATGGGAATGACGCCGCTGGAAGGCTTGATGATGGGTACCCGCAGTGGTGATGTCGACTTTGGTGCGATGTCCTGGGTCGCCAGCCAAACCAACCAGAGCCTGGGTGACCTGGAACGCGTAGTGAATAAAGAGTCGGGATTATTAGGTATTTCCGGTCTTTCTTCGGATTTACGTGTTCTGGAAAAAGCCTGGCATGAAGGTCACGAACGCGCGCAACTGGCAATTAAAACCTTTGTTCACCGAATTGCCCGTCATATTGCCGGACACGCAGCCTCATTACGTCGCCTGGATGGAATTATATTCACCGGCGGAATAGGAGAAAATTCAAGTTTAATTCGTCGTCTGGTCATGGAACATTTGGCTGTATTAGGCGTAGAGATTGATACAGAAATGAATAATCGCTCTAACTCCTGTGGAGAGCGAATTGTTTCCAGTGAAAATGCCCGTGTCATTTGCGCCGTTATCCCAACCAACGAAGAAAAAATGATTGCTTTGGATGCCATTCATTTAGGCAAAGTGAATGCGTCCGCAGAATTTGCATAATTTAGTTGAAGTATTGTAGAGAGATTATTTTTCATGAAGGTAGATATTGATACCAGCGATAAGCTGTACGCCGACGCATGGCTTGGCTTTAAAGGTACGGACTGGAAAAACGAAATTAATGTCCGCGATTTTATTCAACATAACTATACACCGTATGAAGGCGATGAATCTTTCCTCGCTGAAGCGACGCCAGCCACCACGGAATTGTGGGAAAAGGTGATGGAAGGCATTCGTATTGAAAACGCAACCCACGCGCCGGTTGATTTCGATACCAATATTGCCACCACCATTACCGCTCATGATGCGGGATATATTAACCAGCCGCTGGAAAAAATAGTGGGCCTGCAAACGGATGCGCCATTAAAGCGTGCGCTGCATCCGTTCGGTGGCATTAATATGATTAAAAGTTCATTCCACGCCTATGGCCGTGAAATGGACAGTGAATTTGAATATCTGTTTACCGATCTGCGTAAAACCCATAATCAGGGCGTATTTGATGTTTACTCACCGGATATGCTGCGCTGCCGTAAATCGGGTGTACTGACTGGTTTGCCAGATGGTTATGGCCGTGGGCGCATTATCGGTGACTACCGCCGCGTGGCGCTGTATGGCATCAGTTATCTGGTGCGTGAACGCGAACTGCAATTTGCCGATCTCCAGTCCCGTCTGGAAAAAGGCGAGGATCTGGAAGCCACTATCCGTCTGCGTGAGGAGCTGGCAGAGCATCGTCATGCGCTGTTGCAGATTCAGGAAATGGCGGCGAAATATGGCTTTGATGTCTCTCGCCCGGCGCAGAATGCGCAGGAAGCGGTGCAGTGGCTCTACTTCGCTTACCTGGCGGCAGTGAAATCACAGAACGGCGGCGCGATGTCGCTGGGTCGCACGGCATCGTTCCTCGATATCTACATTGAGCGCGACTTTAAAGCTGGCGTACTCAATGAGCAGCAGGCACAGGAACTGATCGATCACTTCATCATGAAGATCCGTATGGTACGCTTCCTGCGTACACCGGAATTTGATTCGCTGTTCTCCGGCGACCCAATCTGGGCGACGGAAGTGATCGGCGGGATGGGGCTGGACGGTCGTACGCTGGTGACCAAAAACTCCTTCCGCTATTTGCACACCCTGCACACTATGGGGCCTGCACCGGAACCTAACCTGACCATTCTTTGGTCGGAAGAATTACCGATTGCCTTCAAAAAATATGCCGCGCAGGTGTCGATCGTCACCTCTTCCTTGCAGTATGAAAACGACGATCTGATGCGTACTGACTTCAACAGCGACGATTACGCGATTGCCTGCTGCGTCAGCCCAATGGTGATTGGTAAGCAGATGCAGTTCTTTGGTGCGCGCGCTAACCTGGCGAAAACACTGCTGTACGCAATTAACGGCGGGGTGGATGAGAAGCTGAAGATTCAGGTCGGGCCGAAAACAGCACCATTGATGGACGACGTGCTGGACTACGACAAAGTGATGGACAGCCTCGATCATTTCATGGACTGGCTGGCAGTGCAGTACATCAGCGCGCTGAATATCATCCACTACATGCACGACAAGTACAGCTATGAAGCCTCGCTGATGGCGCTGCACGATCGTGATGTTTATCGCACGATGGCTTGCGGCATCGCGGGTCTGTCGGTGGCGACGGACTCCCTGTCTGCCATCAAATATGCCCGCGTGAAACCGATCCGTGACGAAAACGGCCTGGCGGTGGATTTCGAAATCGACGGCGAATATCCGCAGTATGGCAACAACGACGAGCGCGTAGACAGCATTGCCTGCGATCTGGTTGAACGCTTTATGAAGAAAATTAAAGCGCTGCCAACCTATCGCAACGCCGTCCCTACCCAGTCGATTCTGACTATCACTTCTAACGTGGTGTACGGCCAGAAAACCGGTAACACGCCAGACGGTCGTCGTGCGGGTACACCGTTCGCACCGGGCGCTAACCCGATGCACGGTCGTGACCGCAAAGGTGCGGTAGCCTCGCTGACGTCGGTGGCGAAACTGCCGTTCACCTACGCCAAAGACGGGATCTCGTACACCTTCTCGATCGTGCCTGCGGCGCTGGGCAAAGAAGATCCAGTACGTAAAACCAACCTTGTCGGCCTGCTGGATGGGTATTTCCACCACGAAGCGGATGTCGAAGGCGGTCAACACCTCAACGTCAACGTAATGAATAGGGAAATGCTGCTGGATGCCATCGAGCACCCGGAAAAATATCCTAACCTGACAATCCGTGTCTCTGGCTACGCCGTGCGCTTCAACGCACTGACCCGTGAACAGCAACAGGATGTTATTTCACGTACTTTTACCCAGGCGCTCTGACGCCGGAGGATGTATGAAAAAGATTATCGAAACGCAACGTGCCCCAGGCGCAATCGGCCCTTATGTTCAGGGCGTTGATTTAGGCAGCATGGTCTTCACCTCCGGGCAAATTCCGGTTTGCCCACAAACCGGTGAGATCCCGGCTGATGTGCAAGATCAGGCGCGTTTAAGCCTCGAAAACGTCAAAGCGATCGTGGTTGCTGCCGGGCTGAGCGTGGGCGATATCATCAAGATGACCGTGTTCATCACCGATCTGAATGATTTTGCCACCATCAACGAAGTCTATAAGCAGTTCTTCGATGAGCATCAGGCGACCTACCCGACCCGGAGCTGTGTACAGGTCGCGCGTTTGCCGAAAGATGTGAAGCTGGAAATTGAAGCCATCGCAGTACGTAGTGCGTAAAGCCTCGTGAGCGGGACGGTCGCAAGGTCGTTCCGCTCCACTTCACTGAACGGCAATCCGAGGGTGTGGATATGATTAGTGCATTCGATATTTTCAAAATTGGGATTGGTCCCTCCAGTTCGCATACCGTGGGGCCAATGAATGCCGGAAAAAGTTTTATTGATCGGCTGGAAAGTAGCGGCTTATTAACC
>ULTA01015667.1_pt1 | contig 18864 bp, 12 predicted proteins | sample 1957181 | NCBI WGS metagenome assembly ULTA01 (sample SAMEA4835722, study PRJEB28245) | human gut metagenome | biome: gut microbiome; material: fecal sample | place: Denmark | collected 2008
CAATTTAATTTTTATTATACCTCTTTTATAACCCCCTTGCAAGCGCTGGCGCGGCGGCGTATAATGGGGATGTTTATACAAGAAAATGTGCGTTTTTTGTATAAAGCTACATCAATAAGCGAGGTTTTGGGATATGGAGTTTTCTCGTCGTCTGGACCTGTTCGGGCCGGAGATTTTCGCGGCGCTCAACGACAAAAAGGTCGCGTTGGAGGCCGAGGGCCGTCATCTTTACAATTTAAGCGTAGGCACGCCGGATTTTGCACCGGCGGACTACCTGAAGCAGGCGCTCATCGACGCCGCGCAGGACAACGAAAACTGGAAGTACAGCCTGCGCGACCTGCCCGAGATGCTGGAGGCTGTCTGCGGCTACTACAAGCGCCGCTTTAACGTGGACACCATCACCCCCGACGAGGTCATGAGCTTCTCCGGCAGCCAGGACGGTATCGGCCATCTGGGCCTGGCGCTCTGCAACGACGGCGATCTGGTGCTGCTGCCCGACCCCTGCTACCCCGTCTTTATGACCGGCTCCAAGCTGGGCGGTGCCGAGCCGTGGTACTACAAGCTGACGAAGGAGAACCACTTCCTGCCCGACGTCACCTCCATCCCGGCGGACGTGGCCCGCAGGGCCAAGCTCATGCTGGTCAGCCTGCCCGCCAACCCCGTGGGCAGCATCGGCACGCCGGAGCTCTACGCCGAAATTGTCAATTTCTGCCGTAAGTACGACATTCTTCTGGTACATGACAACGCCTACAGCGATATTATCTTTGACGGTGCCCACGGCGGCAGCATCTTCAACACGCCGGGCGCCGGGGAATGCGCGGTGGAGTTCTTCTCTTTGAGCAAGAGCTTCAACGTCACGGGCGCACGCATCAGCTTTTTGGTGGGGCGGCGCGATGTCATCGCCGCCTGCAAAAAGCTGCGCACCCAGATCGATTTCGGTATGTTCCTGCCCATTCAGAAGGTCGCCATCGCTGCCCTGACCGGCCCGTTGGACGGCGTGCAGCGCCAGTGCGGCGAGTACCAGCGCCGCCGCGACGCCCTGTGCGGTGGTCTGCGCGGCATCGGCTGGAATGTGCCCGACAGCCACGGCAGCATGTTTGTCTGGGCCCCGGTGCCCGCCGGGTACAAGACGAGCATGGAATTCTGCCTGGCCCTGATCGACAAGGCCGGCGTCATCTGCACCCCCGGCTCGAGCTTTGGCCCGAGCGGCGAGGGCTACGTCCGTTTTGCCCTGACGATGCCCGTTGAGAAGATCGGCGAGGCCGTACAGGCGATCAAAAACAGCGGCATCCTGGGGTAATTTGCCCGCTTTTTAAGGCGGCTGAGGGGGTGCGCTGTGTTTGCCCGCCGGGCACACGCGGCAGCCGCAGACCCTCCGAACCGATGCAGGCATCGTCCCCTACAGCGTAGGGGCGGATTCCATATCCGCCCGGGCACCTTGCCCCTGCCGCATACGGCCAGCGGGCGAACGAAAAGTTCGCCCCGGCAGAGCCATCACCCATAACAAAGAACACCGCCGATCCGGGTCACGGGTCGGCGGTGCTTTTTTGAACAAATCATTGATTACTGTGCGTTTTCACGCAGAGCGGCACGCATTTCCTTCTGGATGGCAGGGGTCGTTTCCACCTTCTGCATCAGGGCCGCGATCAGCTCGGGCAGCTGCTTCGCGGGCAGCTGCTCTGCAATGACCGAGGCCAGGTACTCAGCGTGGGACATGGCAGGCTCAAACGTGCGGGCATAGGTCTTACCGCTGCGCACGAAGCCAACCTCCCGCAGAACGCCCTTCTCCATCAGGCTGTTCAGCATCGAAAAAATCGAGCGTTCCTTCCATTTACGGTCAACACAGGTTTTCACGACTTCCGTCTGTGCCATCGCGTGATCCGCCTGCCAAAAAATTTCCATGATCTGTTGTTCGCTTTTTGTCAGATGCATGTTGGTATACCTCGCTTTAAAAATTGTCTACACTTCTATAGTATCCGCTTGTCAGCAAAATGTCAATGAGTTTCCGAAAATTTTTTCAAGTTTTTCTGGTTATTTCATAACAGTTTACAAATCTGGCACATTTAGCGGGCAGCTTCGTGTATTTGCCGATTTATGTCATAGATTCGACAGTTTACAAATGTGTGGCATATATGTGGCGCGTTCTGCCGCATCATGCCACACTTTTGCCGCAAATGGTATTTCGTGTACCCCCCGTCATTTTTTAGTTGATTTCATCCTCTTTGCGCCGTTCCTGTCATTCCGCCGGCCACCGGCCGCGCAGGTACTCGAGCGCACGCTTTTCCAGCCGCGAAACATAACTGCGGCTGATGTGCAGCGCCTGCGCCGTCTGCTGCTGGGTCTTGGGCGCACCGTCAAATCCATACCGCTGCCGCATAATAGCGCGTTCCCGGGCAGGCAGAGCGTCCACCAGCGCGCGCAGCCGGGCAGCGTCGGCGCGGCTCTCGCAGCCGGCCTCCATGTCGGCTTCATCGGGCAGAGTGTCCGCCAGCGTCAACTGCCCGTCCGCCTCGAGCGGCTCCTGCAGCGACAGCGTCACCCCCGTCCGCCGCCCCCGCCGCAGGTCCATGCGGAGCTCATTCTCAATACATCTGCTCGCATAGCTGGCAAAGCGCTTGCCCTTGGCGGAGTCGAAGGTATCCACTGCCTTGATAAGCCCAATCGTGCCGATAGAGATCATGTCGTCCTGTGCGCTGTTCCCGGCATAGTATTTTTTGCAGATATGCGCGACGAGCCGCAGATTGTGGCGGATCAGCGTATCCCGCGCCTGTGCGGCGGCTGCCCCGCCCTTTTGCAGATCGGCAAAGGCCGCGCGCTCCCTGTCCGGCGGGAGCGGACGCGGGAAGGACCCGCTTTCGAGATGCAGCGCCAGATACAGAATATGCCCTGCCGCCGCCTGCAAAAACAAACCAAAAATGCCCAGCATACACACCACCTCGCGGAAGTGTATGCCGGGCATGGAAATTCTATTCTGTCTTTTGGGTGGCGAACGCCGGGTTGACGGCGCGGGTCTCCTTGCCGCAGACGGTTTGGCGCTGTGCAAAGGCGCGGCGCACGTCGGCGGGGACGTCCATATGGGCGATGAGGCCTTTTTCTTTACAGCGCAAACTGCACCGCGCAGAAGGCGGCGTAGATCGCCAGGAGCAGGATGCCCTGGGCGCGGTGCAGCTTGCCCTTGACGAGGGCGGGGACCGTCATGATCAACATGACGGCCAGCATGACCGGCAGATCCAGCACAAGGCTGGAATTGATGCCGAACAGCGTGGCGCTCTGCGGGATGGTGAAGGGTGCCAGCGTGATCGACATGCCGCTGACCAGCACAAGGTTAAAGACATTCGCACCGACGATGTTGCCCAGCGACAGGTCGCTGTGGCCCTTGACCAGCGAGGTGATGGCCGTGACCAGCTCGGGCAGCGAGGTGCCGAGCGCGACAAACGTCAGGGCGATGACGCTCTCGGGCACGCCGAGGGCCTGCGCGATCAGGGTACCGTTGTCCACGAGCAGGTTTGCGCCGACGGCGATCAGCACCGCGCCCAGCACAAGCAGGATCAGCGTCTTGGCGAGGGGCATTTCCTCCTCCTCGGACGCCTCTTGCTCACCGGCGGGGGTGTTTTTCATCTGCAGCACGTTGACGGCCATGTACGCCACAAACATTGCCAGCATGATGATGCCCATGACGCGGGTGAATCTGCCGAAAACATAGGCCGCAATGCAGTAGATGGCCGCCGCCGCGAAGAAGAAGGCGACGGGGGTTTTCAGCGTTTTGGGGTCTACCCTGCCGGGGCGCACCGCAATCGTGATGGCCGCGATCAGTGCCGCATTGCAGATGACCGAGCCGATGGCGTTGCCGTAGGCGATCTCGCCATGGCCGGACAGCGCGGACATCGTGGAGACCATGACCTCCGGCAGCGTCGTGCCGATGGAGACCACCGTCGCGCCGATGAGCAGCTCCGGCAGGTGGAAGCGGCGGGCCAGTGAGGACGCGCCGTCAACAAACCAGTCGCCGCCCTTGATCAGGAACAACAGGCCGACAATAAAAAGCAGCACAGGGATGAGCATATTGATTCCTCCGTTAAAAATGCACGTTATGTGTCGGAAATTATATTATACCACAGCAGTCCGGGCGTCGTCAAACGGGGCGGGGTTTAAAATGTAAAAAAGCAGCCTTTCGCGCGCATGGCTTCCCCCCGGAGGGGGAAGCTGTCAGTGGCCCCGACCACTGACTGTTGAGGGTCGACCTTGCAGATGCTGCCCGTTTACAGGCTGCTGCCGTGCACACGCCCCTCATCCGGCCCTGCGGGCTACCTTCCCCCGCGGGGGAAGGCAAAAAGCCCCCAATTCTTGCACACTTTCCCGCGTTGTGTCCTGCCAACACAAACACAAAACCCCGCAGGGGATACCTGCGGGGCTCTGTGCATAGAGGGGTGGGAAAGTATATAAAGGTCAGTGAATGTCTTGATTGATTACAAATATCATTATAGCAAGTTTTCTTAAAATGTCAAATGTCAGACTTGCATTTTGGTTTTCAAAAGATTATAATAAAGTCATTCCTACTTAATTTTATTTAGCAAGCGCACAAAAAAGCATACTTTTCCAATTTTGTTAAAGATAACAGTGATTGTATACTTCACTTTATTTTTTTGTGCGCATTACACAAAACAATGACAAGGAGTCAATCCATGGACGATTTGGACCACAAAATCCTACAACTGCTGGCGGAAAATGCGCGTATGCCCGTTAAGGACATCGCCCAGCGGGTCAGCCTGACCAGTCCCGCCGTATCCAGCCGCATCCACCGCCTGGAGCAGGAGGGGGTCATCGGCGGGTACACTGTCGTGCTGCGCCACCCCGACGCGCCCGCCCGGGTCGAGGCGCTGATCTCGGTACTGGTGGACGCAGCGACCCGCGCGAGCTTTCTGACCATGATCGAGCAGGAGCCGCAGGTCTTGCAGTGCTTCCGCGTGACAGGCAGCTACAACTTTATAATTAAGGTAAGCTGCACCGACATTGACGCGCTGGAGCACCTGCTGACCAAGATGCAGAAGATGGGCTCCACCAACACCCAGATCATCCTGAACACCCAGCTGGACCGCGGTCTGGCATTCGACGAATAAGCGAGGTTTTTATGGCACATTTTTGCAAAAACTGCGGTCTGCTGACTGCCCCGTACGACGAGCGGTGCCCCAAGTGCGGCGCACCGCTGCCGCATATCCCGATGGGCGAGGCTCTGTTGGAGTCCATGCGTCAGTCCCCGGAGGGCACCGTTGAGACCGGCGAGCCGCTGTACGAGCAGGACCTGGAGGAGGAGCGCATCGACGCCATGAGCCAGGGCGCGACGACGGCGGCCATGCTGCTGTTCGCCATCCCCATCGCCGGGTTCGTGCTGGCGGTGGTGTGGAGCTTTGGCGGCACGCAGGACCCTGCCCGCAGGCGGCTGGCCCGGGCGTACCTGATCCGTGCGCTGGTCGTGGCGGGGCTGGTCATCCTGTTTGTGGCTGTGGCCGCGATGGTGTTTACCGCCGCGCTGCACAGCCAGCTGGCCTACTACTATTACCGTTGAGGAGGCGCCATGAAAGCATCTGTCATCATCCCGAACCTGAACGGCGCGGGCTGGCTGCGGGATTCCATCGAGTCCGTCTGGGCGCAGACCGAGCAGGATTTTGAGCTGATCGTCATTGACAACGGCTCCACCGACGAGAGCCTGGACATCGCCCGCAGCTACTGCGGGCGGGACCGCTACACTTTAATTGAAAACGCCGGGAACACCGGCTTTTCCCATGCGGTGAACCAGGGCATTGCGATTGCCAAAGGCGAGTACATGGCGCTGTTCAACAACGACGCCTTTGCGGAGCCGGATTGGCTGGCGGAGCTGATCAAAACCGCCGACGCCGACCCGAAAATTTTTGCGGTCAGCAGCCTGATGCTGCGCTACTATGAGCCGGAGCTGGCCGACGACGCGGGCGACTACGTGACGATCCTGGGCTTTGCCTGCAAGCGCGGCGACGGCTTAAAGGCCAGCCGCTATACAAAGCCCTGCCGTGTGTTCAGCGCGTGCGGCGGCGCGGCGCTCTACCGCAAGTCGATTCTGGACGAGATCGGCGTGTTTGACGAGCTGTTTTTCGCGTATTACGAGGACGTCGATTTGAGCTGGCGTGCGAACAATTTCGGCTACAGGAACGTCTACTGCCCCACGGCCCGCTGCCGCCACATCTGCGGCGCGACCACCGGCGCGGTGCGCTACAACCCGTTTAAGAGCATCCAGAGCGGGCGCAACAGCATTCTGCTGCCCTACAAGAACCAGCCGATTTTGATGTTGGTTTTGAATTTTATCCCGATGCTGCTGGGGTATCTGCTCAAAGTGCTTATGTTCCGGCTGCGCGGCTTCGGCGGGGATTACGCGAAGGGCTTCCGCGAGGCGTGGACGGCGCTGCCGAAGATAAACAAACCGAAATTCAAGTGGCGGAACCTACCCAATTATGTCTGGGTGGAATGCAGTCTGATCGCCGGGCTGTTCAAGTACATTGTGTACCGCGTGCAGCGGGCGTTGAAGATCACGTGATGGGGGGCCTTGCCTTTCATTTTGCTGCGCTGTAGGGGCTTTGGCACCTTTCCGCAGACTCCCTTTTCTCTTACTTTCTTCGAGAAGAAAGTAAGCAAAGAAGCTTTCAATATCTCAACCAAAAAGCACCTGCCGGCCGGTCACACGCATACCGGTCAGCAGGTGCTTTTATTTTACTTGTTTAGAATTTCTTTGGTTCTTTCTTTGCAAAGAAAGAACATCTCTCGTTTAATCCTCATCCGCAAAGTTGCCCAATGCCTTTGCCTGCTCGATGACCTTGTTCTCGAGCATCTGCGGCAGGGTCTCATACCGGACGAACTCGAACGTGAAGTAGCCGCGGCCCTGGGTCAGCTGGCGCAGGAAGGTGGTGAAGTCCTGCATCTCGGCCACGGGGACCTCGGCCTCGACGACCTGCAGGCCGTCGTCATCGGGGTTCATGCCCAGCACGCGGCCGCGGCGCTTCGTGACCTCGCCCATAATATCGCCGGTGTTGTCGGCGGGGACGTGGGCTTTCAATGCGCCGATGGGCTCAAGCAGGACAGGGCCGGCCTCGGGGATGGCGGCCTTATACGCGAGTTTGGCGGCCATAATGAACGCCATTTCGCTGGAATCAACAGGGTGGTAGCTGCCGTCCAGCAGCGTGGCCTTCATGCCGACCATCGGGTAACCGGCCAGCACGCCGTGCTCGGCGGCCTGACGGACGCCCTTCTCGACTGCCGGGAAGAAGTTCTTCGGCACGCTGCCGCCGAACACGTTCTCGGCAAACTCGATGCCCTCGCCCTCGATGGGCTCGAACTGGATCCAGACGTCGCCGAACTGGCCGTGGCCGCCGGTCTGCTTCTTGTGGCGGCCCTGCGCCTTGCAGCTCTTGCGGATGGACTCACGGTACGGCACGCGCGGATTCTCGAGCGTGATCTCGACGCCGAACTTATTCTTCAGCTTGGCCAGCGCGACCTCCAGATGCTGGGTGCCCAGACCGCTGATGATCTGCTGCTTCGTCTCGGGGTCGACCACGAACCGGATGGCGGGGTCCTCCTCGATCAGGCGGGCCAGCGCGCTGCCGACCTTACCCTCGTCACCCTTCTTGGCGACCTTGACGGCCATGCGGTAGCTGCTGATGGGGTACACAGGTGCGGGCAGCGCCACGACGCGGGCGGGGTCACACAGGGTATCGCCGGTCTTGGCGGTGGCCAGCTTGGCAACTGCGCCGATGTCACCGGCGGCGATTTCGGGCGTGTCGGTCTGCTTTTTGCCGCAGACGGTCAGCGTCTTGCCCAGGCGCTCCGGCTGGCCGGTGCGGGCGTTGACGGCGTTGCTCGTCGCGGTCAGCCTGCCGGACAGCACCTTAATAAAGCTCAGCTTGCCGACAAACGGGTCGGCCACAGTCTTAAAGACGTAGGCGCACAGCGGGGCGGCGGGGTCAGCGGTGATCTCCACCGGCTCGCCGCCAGACTCGCCCACTGCGGACGCGGTGTCCGCGCCGGGCAGCAGCACGTTCATGTTGTAGAGCAGCATATCCAGCGCCTGCGCGTTGACCGCGGAGCCGCAGAACACGGGCGTGATCTGGCCGCTGCGCACGCCGGAGGCCATGCCCTGGACGATCTCCTCTGTGGTGAAAGCCTCACCCTCGAAGAACTTCTCCATCAAAGCCTCGTCGGTCTCGGCGATGGCCTCGCTCATGGCCTGGATCAGGCCCTCAAAGCGGTGGCCGATGTCGGGCAGGTCGATCTGGACCTGCTTGCCGCCTTCGTATTTGAAGGCCTTCTGGCTGAACAGGTTGATGTAGGCGACGGTGCCGTCGTCCAGACGGACGGGCACGACGCAGGGGCAGACACTGGGGCCGAACTTGATCTTCATCTGCTCCAGGATCTTAAAGTAGTCGGCGTTTTCCAAATCAGCCTTGGTGACAAAGATCATCCGCGCCTTGTTGTTTTTCAGCGCCAGCTGGTACGCCTTCTCGGCACCGACGGTCACGCCGGAACGCCCGGACACACAGATCAGCACGCTCTCGGCGGCCATGATGCCCTCGGCAGCGCCGGTCTCAAAATCAAACAGACCCGGTGCGTCGATCAGGTTGTACTTGATGCCCTCGTACTCGACGGGGACAACGCTCGAGTTGAGCGATGCCTTGCGGCGGATCTCCTCGGGGTCAAAGTCGCTGGCGGTGGTGCCGTCCTCGACACGGCCCATACGCTCGGAAGCGCCGCTCATGTACAGCAGTGCCTCGGTCAGCGTCGTTTTGCCGCAGCCGGCGTGGCCGGCCACCAGAATGTTGCGGATGTCTTTGCTTGCGTAGCCCATGGATCGTCAAACCTCTTTTCGCGCCGGGGCTGCTTCCGGCAGCCCTGCGGCGTAGAATTTCATTGCGGCGCAGTGATTTTTGAACACTCCCGCCTGTTTGATACTACTTTACCACATTGTTGTGGAAATTTAAACAGTTTTTTCGGATTTTTTGTAAAAATTTTTAGGCAAAAGATTGTGGAAAGTGTAAAAAACAGACCTTTGCCTCCCTCTGCGAGGGAGGTGGCCCCGCAGGGCCGGAGGGAGAGAACCTTCCCATAGCCCAAAATATGTCGGATTATCGCAAGGTTCTCTCCCCCACCGCCTGCGGGCGGAGCCCCCTCGCAGAGGGGGCCAGGGTAATGAAAAAGCCGCACAGCTTTCACTGTACGGCTTAACGGCTCGCTTATTTTTCCTTCTTCGCCGTCTTTTTGCGGCGGCGGGCGCGCCCGTTGTCGGCCTTGGCCTCGGGAACATAGAGGCTATAGCTCAACAGGTAGCGGCCATGGGCAGGGATGCGGTAGAACGCGGCCTTGATGCGCTCCATCGGGCCGGTGCCGCTCTCGGCGGTGCTGCCGCTCAGCATAACAACATACTGCATATCGGTGTAGCGGGCGGCCACATCGCACTGGCGCAGATTCATGCGGATCAGATCACCCAGCTGCTCCACCATCAGAGCGGTCTCGGCAGCATCGGTGTTCTGGCTGGGAGCCATGGTCAGGATCGCCAGGAATACCTGCAGACCGTAGCGGGCCTGCACGCCGCGCTGTACGCGGTAAATTTCCTTGAACGTCTCAAAGTCGCAGATACAGGCCCCCGTGTTCTCGGTATCCGGCAGAGCAGAGATCAGCTTGGAGACATCGCTCTCCATATTGCGGTCTGCCTGGCGCATCTGGCGGTAGGCAGAGCCTGCGCGGCCCGGCTCGATGGCATGATGCAGGCAGCCCATGGCGCTGCCGCGGCGTGCCAGATCCTGCGCCTCCTCGTGGCGGCCCAGCGTCTCCAGCGCGACGATCTTTTCCAGATAAAGGCGCTCCTCGTAGGGGTCCAGCTCCAGCGCGCGGGTACACAGCGCAACGATGCGGGTGCTCTCGCCCCATTTTTTGCAGAGCTCCAGCAGGTTTAAAATGGCTGTGCGGTACTGCCCGTGCAGACGCACGCTGACGCTTTCGACCCACGGCTCGGACGCAGACCGCGGCAGCAGGCGCCCGTCATACAGGTTGACGATCTGTTCATAAATGCGGCTGCGCTTCTCGGCGTCGCCCTCCTTGCGGGCCAGCTCCGACAGGTCGTTGACCTCAAACACATCCACGCTGCAGTCCAGATGGGGGTTCCACTGGTAGTAGCCGCGGCTGGTCACGATGCAGCCCTTCATCTCATCCAGACCCTCCGCGTCGATCATATTGCGGAAGCGATGCAAGATGGCGCGCAGGGCCATGTCCGGGTTGGTGGACCGCTCCCCTGCCCACAGGGTATCGGTCAGTACCTTGTGGGAGACGCGCTCCCCGCGCCGCAAAACGAGATACTGCACCAGCGCCGTTGCCTTGCGGGACTGCGCCAGCTGTGCCAGCACGGGCTTGCCGTTCACACGGATCTCAAAGCCGCCCAGCATTTTGATTTCAATTGTTGCCATCCTAGTCATCCTCTCTTCTCTGATGCCCATGACGTTCCTGCATTTTTGTCCGGCACACAGGTATTCATGTTTTAAAGTATAACTAGTCCATTTGAATTTGTCCAGTACATCCGCCGGGATTGTAATAAACTTTTCAAAAATAGTCCCGGAGGGCACCGCTCACGACTCCGACGATGCCTTGCCGTCCCAGGTGCCGGGCGTCTCAATATACACAGGTTCGCCCGGCAGTGCAATAATTGCTTTTTGCGTACAAAGCGTCACACTCTGACCGTTTGCATCCTTTTTAGCTATCGTCAGCACTACCGTAATTGCGGTGACACGCGCATATTTACTTCCATTTTTGGGTTTTTGATAACTGCGAGCATAAAAGTGCAAGTCTTTGATGTACAACCCCATGTAAGCGTCCTTGGGGTACGCCGTCGTATAGGCGTAAGCAACGTATTTTTGCGTCACTTGTTTGGTATTTTCATCTGTTGCAGTGTGCTGCGGGCTGTTATCTGTACCACTCTGCTGATAAAACCGCATGTGCAGGTAGCCGTTCAGCGCATTTGCCTGTTCCTGTTTCAGCAGTTGTGTCCCGTCACTTTTTGTTAATGGCGGTACATAGTCTTTATCAATCAATTCGATGTGATTGGGATAAACACTAAATTCCAGTGCTGTGCCGTCACTCACCCCTGTTTTTTCTTTAAATATGCTGTCATATCCTTTATCTTCATCAGTATCATTGGGGATTGTTGCACCGTCTGTGAAGCGGATATAGCCGTTCGCCTCGAGCACCTCGCCGCGGATCGTCTCAATGAGCGCGTCGGCCAGATTTTGCGCGCGCGTCTGCTGCTGGATGTCCATGTACGCCTGCGCACTGGGCTGTATCAGCGTGACCGCCGCCAGCGTAAAGAGCGACAGCAGCACCATGCAGACGATCAGCTCCACCAGCGTTGTGCCGCTCTGGTTTTTCAAACGCTGCTTCATGGGTTGGTCGTCCCTTCTGCCGTGCTCTTGCTGTAGCGGTAAAACTTGTGCTGTTCCGTCGTTTCTTGGCCGTTTTCCGTAACTTTTGCGCTTGTCTCCACGCTGTCCAGCTCGACGCCTTCCACCGTAAACTCACCGTAATCGCCAAAGGAGAACTTCAGCCCATACTGCTCCTTCTTCCAGTCGGGGGCCGCGTTATTGGCCGGGTACAGCCCGGCGCAGAAGGCATAGGCTGTCTCCCGCAGCGACTCGGCCTTTTGGGACATGGCGCGGGCGTACCGCAGCGAAACGACGAACATCGACGTAAAAATCATCAGCAGCAGGAACGACACAAGCACTTCCACAATGGTCTCGCCGCGCTGATTTTGTAAAGTATGTTTCATAGCGGGTCACTCCTGTGTTGTGCCGGTGCTCTGTTTGGCACCGCGGGTGTAGGTGATGGAATCGGGCTGCTGGCTGGTGTCGCAATGGAACGTCAGGCGGTTGCTGCCAATGTTTTTGTCATCAATGGTCTGTTCACCGACGCCGGGGGCGTAGAACATCAGGTCGCTAATGCGGTAATACTTTGTTGGACCGTCGTTTATTGTGTAATACACCTTGGGGAATGTATAGTTTTTTGCCTGGCTGCCGTCGCTGCCGTACTTCACTGTGCGGTCATAGGTCCGCGTGAAGGCAAAGCTCTCGCCGTTTTTCGTGATTGTCACCGTAATGTCCAGCTGTAAATCGACGATTGCCATGCCCTTGCGGTCTTCGCCCTCCAGTGTGTCGAGCAGGTTGCGCAGGTCTGTGGCACTGGTGCTGTTCGCCGTCTGGTTCAGCTTGTCGGCACCGTCGCCCGGGCGGCGGCGCAGTGTTACCGTGATGGCCTCGGCGCCGCCATCAGGCTGGCTGCCGTTCGGTTTCCAGGCGAACTCCTTGGGCTGGGATTCCAAATCATAGATGTCCTTGCCGTAGCTTTGGGAGAACATGAACTGCTCATTGACGAACTTGGCAAAGCTGCTGTCCTTCTTGTTCAGCTCCCCTTCCAGCACGTCGGAAAAGCTGGTTGCCAGCTGGTAGGCTTCCTGTTCCAGCAGCTGGCGGTTGGCATTGGCCGTCAGCACGGAGGCCGCATAGACCAGCGCTGCCGACAGCGCCACAAACAGCGCGCCGATGCAGAGGACCAGTATCATCGAAAGTCCCTGCTCCCCGCGCAGAATGCTGCGTGCCCTGCGGTGCATAATGCCACCTTCTTTCCTGAAATAAAATTACGATGCGTTGCTTGTTTCCGTCCGTTTCGGGGGCGCGGTTTCCGCCGCGTCCGTCTCATCCGGGGCAGCGGCGGTCTCCGGGGTCGCCATGGGCAGTGCCGCACGGGCCCGCATCAGGACCGGGGGCACGCTTGCGGGGGCGCTTTCCGCCGCCGTGCTTTCTGCGGTCTCGGCGGGCGCGACGCTCTCCGCGGAGTCCATACTCTGGGCATCCTCCGCCGCATCGGCGGTGTTCGTCTCGTTGACGGGGACCTTGACCATGCCGGATTCGACGGTCTTACCGTTGTCATCCGAGTGCGCCAGCGTCTGCAGCGTCACACTTGCGGTGAACTTTTGCAGAGCGAGCGAGTCGTCCTGCACCTTTTCCTGCAGCTCGGGCAGGGTGATGCGGTAAACAGGCTCGGCGCCGTCCTCCTGCACCAGTTCCAGCATGGGAACCGTCTGTGCCTTGTAGTACAGCGTACCGCCGTCCTTTTCCACCGTGCCGGTGACGTCATAGGGTTGCGATTCCCAGCCGGTCAGATTGTTATCTTTGTCGTACACAGGCTCAACGCTCAGGTCGTACCAGATGCGGGTGACTTCGCCAGCCTCATTTACGTCGTTGGTCGGGTCGATGTTGGTTTTTTTATCACCAATCGTCTTGGTAACGGTCTTGATTTCCCCGCGCTTATGCGTGACATTGCCGTCTATGTCCGTCACGTCCCTGTCGTAGGTCGTCACCGTAATGATGTAGGGCTTTTTGTCCTTGTCCAGCGGCGTGACCGTAAAGCTGTAGCTGTCTGTCAGGTTGCGCACCGTGCCGTCGGTCTGGGTGTACTTGTTCACCGCGGTCCACTCCACCGTAAAGCGGCGCAGCTCCAGCGGAGTCGTACCGCGATTGGTCTTACACTCGGGGTCGTTGTACAGGTTGACTTCCTGCTTGTAAACGGCATTGCCAAGCGCGCGTTCCGGTTCGGCAGCGTCCACGGGGGCGTCCAGCGTGATGGCCGGCAGCTGTGCCGCTTCGGTATCCTGCTGCAGGATATAGAACCAGTTCGACGCTGTCGTGCCGTCGGTGGGCATAACACGCACCGCGGGCAGCAGGTATTGTTTTGCATGGTCGGGCGTCAGCGTAAAGCCGTTGCCGTCGGGCACAAAGGTATAGCTGGCGGTGGTGCCGTCGGCGCTGGCGCTCCCGCCCACCGTGCGGCTGTCCTTCGGGATGACCAGCTCGGCGTCGCCATTGTTCAGCATCTCGTCCAGTTTTTTGGTCAACTCCTGCTGGGCCGTGTACTTGGCCTGTCCGGTGCCTTCGTCCTGCCAAGCCTTGGCCAGATTGGCAATTTCTGTATACTTGTCCGCATCGCTGAAGATATAGCCGGTAAAGTAGACATTGCCCTGTGCGGCTGCGTTCAGCGTCATGTTGAGCTTGAGGTCGTTCAGGAACTTCTCCTGATTCGGGCTGTTGTTGTCAAAAGCGACGTTTTCAACCACAGGCGCATCGGCGCGGCGGACGATGGTCTCGGACTGGCTCAATGCGCCGTCCGGGCCGTCAAAGCAATTGCTACCAGTCTTGCGGCGGGCAACAACGCGGAAGCGCAATGTCTTGCCCTGATACTGCTCCAGATCCAGCGTCAGGCTGCCGACGTTGCCCGTGGTGGGCAGCGTCAGCACAGGTTTGCCGCCGTCATCGACGACGCACAGTTCATAGTGGTCAATGCGCGCGTCGTCGGACGGCGACCATCTGACCGTGTAGAGCAGGGCATCCGCGTTGTCGGTCTCGCCGTTGACGCGGGTGATGGAGCTCGGCGCGCTGATGCCGGGCAGGCGCTGCTTAACGCTGTAATCCGCCACAGCGGACGCGCCGATTTCATCGGTGCCGGCTGCCGCCACACGGGGGACCTCGAGCCGGACCTTGTCATAGCGCCAGCTGTCGCTGCCGTTGGCCAGCATGGTATCCACGTTGACAGGCAGGGTAAAGCTGTTGCCATTTTGTGTCGGCGTCAGGGTGACGCCGTCCTTCAGCGCAATTTGCTCCTGACCGGTCACCTTGCCGTCCGCGTTCGTCAGTAAGCCGTAGAGCTTGATCTGGTAGTCGGGGGCTGCGTCCGCGGCCTTCATGTCGTCCTGTGTCCATTTGAACGTGTAGGTCAGCTGATTGTTGTTATCCACTACGCCGTCCCCAATGGTTTCGGCCAGCGTCGGGGCTTTTAGGACATTCAGGTTCAGCTGCTTGAAGATGATCTGCGGGGTCGTTACCGTGGCCTGTGTAGCCCAACTCGGGTCATCGGTGCGGTTCACGTCGGAGAAGCAGAGCGGCGTCAGATGGGCATAGGTATAGCTGTGCTCGCCCGTGCGGACGATCTCATAGCCGTTCTTCCACCAGATTTCTTTGCCGGTGTCGTTTGTCTCGTTCGCATGGCTGGCGATGGCTGTGGACACTTCCTCCTCCGTGGCATCCCAGCGATACTTCATGTCGCCCTTGCCGCTGGTGACGGGCACCGCGACAACGAGGAAGTCGGTGTAGTTCGTCATGGCATCCGACGGCAGGCTGTTCAGGTTGAAGGTGACGGGAGACTCCGTCACAATGCTTTCCCGCGCGGCCAGCGTGATGTACTGGCCGTTCAAAGATACGCCGTTGACTTCGTCATTGCCCAGATATTTTGCCAGCAGCATGACGCGGTAGGTCGGGCTGCCGTGCTCGCTGCTGTCGCTCTTGACCCCCGGGGTAAAGCTGAACTTCACGGTTGCTTCAAAGCTCTCCGCTGTCTGGCCGGTGTAGGTCACAAACTCCGTGTCGCCGTCCTTGTTCAGCTTGCCCAGCGGCAGACCGTCCTCGTCCTTGCCGGAGTCACCGTTGTGGTCACGCCACTGGGACGGGAGATAGGTCTCTGACTTGTACTGGGCCGAGCGCAGATACTTTGTACTGCTGCTGTTGTCCGGGGTTGCCAACGCCGTAAGCGTCAAAGTGCGTTCCAAATTTTGGGTCAGGCGGATGTACTGCTTGCCATTCTGTGCAAAATAATAATTATACGTTCCATCGGTCAGCTTAACGGTCCATGCCTCGTCTGTCGGGTATTCGGTGTAGTTTTTCAGCACCGCGACAACCTCATACTTGAATTCTCTCGATTTTTCATCCGGCGTCTGGCACTGATTCCAGTCAAAGCCGCCGTTATTCCGCTTTACCAGCCGGAACTCAATCTCCGGTGTCGGCAGGGCGTGCATAAAGGTCTGCACGCCGCTGGTGTTGAAGTTATCAGCCAGACTCGAGTCGTTGTTGGTATTGTAGGGCGTTACACGCACGACGAAGTTACCCGTCCACGCTTTATCAGCCACAAAGGTATAGCTGCGCTGGTAGACGTCAGCAGTCAGGTAGGCGGCCCCGGTGATATTGCCTGCGGCGTCGCAGGGCAGAATTTCAACACGGTAGTAAGCGGCGGGGCTGGCGTTCTTGTCGCTGTCGCTCGGCTCGCCCCACGTCACTTTATAACGGCCATAGACGTTGTTGTCCGCGTCCTGCACCTGGCTGGCCTTGACGTCGATTTTTCCCGGCTTGGCTGGCTTGGTGCTGTCCAGCACGTACTTATAGTAGTTCTGGATGACCTCGTCGGTGATGTCGGTAATATCAACGTCTGATTTGTCCGATTTGTCCGTACTGTTCGCGGCTTCGCCGAATTGCAGCATCACAGTCGCTCTCTGGTTGCCGGGATTGGTATCATTGCCCGCGCCGGTATCATCGAAAATGTAGGCTTTCTTACCGTCGGTCTTGATATAGGCAGAGTTTGGTTTGGCAGGCGAGCCCGCAGATGTACGACCGCTAATCCACCACAGACTGTACGCTGCGCCGTTCCCATCGTCTGCCAAAGTGGGCAGGAACGCAATATAAGGATAGGTTTTGTCATCGACGTTATAGCCTATGTACAGACGATGTGCTTTTACTTTTTCCGAGGACGGGTTCCACGCTGTTTCCTTGTAGGCCGGTTCATAGTTAGGACTATTCCAGTTACTTGTTTTTTCGGCTGGTTTTGTCGTGGTCAGTTTACGGGAATCTTTCTTAAAGAAGCTCTTGCCTGCACTTTCGGAATTTTCAATATAATAGTTGCCGTGGCCGGTGACATTCTCGTTTGCGTTCCGCACATAGGCAATAGGATGCCAACTTGCACCAACCCCAACCGTGGCAAAGCAGTTTGTGACATTAGTTGCTTTATTCGACCCTCTACCGTCGCCGCGGCTGCCGACAATGCCGACTCTTCTGTCATCACTTCCGGCACACGTAAAGTTTGTATTAAGGTTTCGGCAGCGGTCAATATTTACCGTAACGTTGTCAATTCTTCCTCCATTCCACGGGCCGATCCATGCCAGAATGCCGACTGCCTGCGACGCTGCCTTGATTGCGCCGCTATTGACGCAGTCGATGATGTTCAGCGTCATAATATCGGTGGGCTTCTTCATCTCGATTTTACCGATAATGCCCGCGCAGTCATTTGCGCCGTTTGATTTATACCAAATCTGACCGTAGTTACGGCAGGAAAGCACATTTGTGGTGCCGCCGGAAATAGGCTGGTCAATAAAGCCGACAATACCGCCGACTGCACCGTAACCGCTGTTTTTGTCGTTCGTGTTTGTTGTGATTTTGCCAAAATTGAAGCATTTCTGCACGGTTCCGCCGTAGTCCAGCCAATAGGCGATCACGCCGCCCACGTTGGCCGAGCGGCTGTTGAACACACTGCCGCAGTTGACTACCTTGCTGACTGACCACCGATCATCGCTGCGGTTCTGCTGCTGGCCAATGACACCGCCCACATGGACAACAACACGATTTTCGCTCTTGTAAATGTTGTCATTGTCTGTATCGTCCTTGTTCTTAGCCCCATCAAACACGCGCGTAAACCGGCGCACGGCGGCACAGTTTACCACAGTGTCCAGCACGCTTTTGTCTGTGACGTTGGATTCGTTCTGGCCGACAATACCGCCGACGGTGGATGCCGTTGTCGCATTGTCAGAATAGACAAACCACTGGCCGGTGGCGGAAGTGTCGATTGTACCGCGGAGAGAGTTAAAGCCTGCCAGACCGCCCAGATAACCGGCGGCACGGACGGTCTCGCTGTTGTTGCTGCCGCGCAGGGCGACAAGCAGATCATTGGCGGCAAGACCTGTGTTGTTGTAAACGTTCGTGTAGCCCTTGTCCGTCACAGTGTCAACGCCCTTGAGACCCGCGTAGGTCTTGCCTGTGGTCAGCTCTGCCGCCATGCTGTTGATGCCGGCATTGGCATCTTCCGCACCCAGCCAATTTTTAACCTGTGCAACAAGGGCGGGTGTTGCTTTTTCGTCGCTGACCAGCGCTTTTTTGCTGCCGCTGCCCTTGATAGTGCCGTTGTTGGAGCCCGCGACGCCGCCCACAAAGCCGTAACGCGCCGTGATGATGCTGCCCGCGCCGTTGCTGCGCTCGGTGGCGACATAGCTGTTGGAGATTTCGTCATTGTTGCGGCCCGCAATGCCGCCCACATGGCTGGCACTGGCGAGCTTTTCGTCTGCGGTCTGGGTCGTGGTGATGTTGCTGATACCGCTGACCTGCAGTTTGATGTATTTGACCTCACAGCCGGTGATTGTGTTGTTGTTCAGACCGGCAATGCCGCCCACCGTGCTGCCGGTGCTGCGTGCACCGGCGGAGACAAGGCCGTCCCCGTCTGCCTTGTCGCCCATCGTGCCGGAATAGGTACACTGATCCAGGGTACCGTCGTTCTGGCCTGCGACGCCGCCCAAATTTGTATATTTATCAAGATTTTGTGTAAGGTCCAGCAGAACGTTGGTGCTGCTGACCTTGCCGTCCGCCGTGGTGCGGCCCACCGCGCCGCCCAGCGTGACGGTGTTGGTGCCCGCGCGCAGGCCGTTGTCCAGCGCCAGCGCGCCGTTTCCGACCTGACAGCCGGTGACGGCGCCCTCGTTCATGCCCGCAAGGCCGCCGATGGTGACCGCCGGGGTGCTGAACTGCACCTTGGCGTTTTCCGCCAGCTTCACGTTGCGGATGGTCGCGCCCTTGCCGTTGTACGCCGCAACAGCGCCGATGCTCTCCGACGTGCCGGTGATCGTGCAGTCGCTTACGCTGCTGCTTTCCAGCTCGCTGTCTTGGCCGATGATGCCGAAGTTCGTGGCCGTGACGCCGCCCGCCGTGCCGTTGGCCGCTGTGACGGCGG
>ULTA01020733.1_pt1 | contig 18466 bp, 14 predicted proteins | sample 1957181 | NCBI WGS metagenome assembly ULTA01 (sample SAMEA4835722, study PRJEB28245) | human gut metagenome | biome: gut microbiome; material: fecal sample | place: Denmark | collected 2008
AAGGGCACGAAAGGCTGCTGCCCTCTCCTTGCCTTTAGGCATGACACAGGCCTCTTTCCATGCAGCATCCTGCCGCATCTGCTGCAATTGTCCCATTGCTGTGCCAAGGGTGGCATTGTGCAGCTGACGGGCGAACTCAAGCTTGCGCACAATGGTACGCATCTCAGCATCGTCCACAGCAATCGGCAGTTCAATAACAAAACTCTGAGAGGTCATAGGCACTGAGTTTAATAGCCCGCCTTCCTCCCTTCAATGAATTAAAGGGCTTCCGGCGGGAAAAATTCTGTGAAGTTGAAGTGGATTTCTATTTGCCTGACGAGGAAACAGCTATTCAGGTATGCGTTAAGCTCGGCACGGATCCGAAGACCCTGGAACGAGAAGTTGATGCTCTGGAGAAGCTTTCGAAAGAACTGCCTGTGACGAGGTGCATCATTGTCACAATGGAAGAGGAACGCACGATCGAATCCAATGGCCGGACTATCGAGGTTGTGCCTGTTTGGAAGTGGCTGTTGACAGAAGCCAGCGGCAAACAATAGGCGTATTTTTGAGTTTGCCGTCGATTCTTGAGAGTGACATAACGAGCCGAAGTTGTTCGCTGCGTCAGAGCACGCAAGATGGAAACGACAGACAATCCGCTGTATGCATATAGTCAGACTTAAGCCTGAACGGTGCGGCCCGGTGATGACGATTACCAGGGAGAGAGTTGCAGACTCGATGTCCTGGTCGAGTGCGCGTCGGATGTAGGTTCCCATCTTGTGTAGAACGTAATAACGAAAAATCGCGAATTTTCGTTATTACGGTATACGTGGCGTAGAGAAGATTGCTTAAAAGCACGGAGCCCTGGCACAAAGACCAAGGCTCCGAAACTGGAGGACAGGATAACGCTCGCAATTTCAAATGTGTGGATAGGACGGTGTCCAAGACGGCCAGACTGAGGCAAAAGGCGGATTGTGCCGTGCCGGTCAGTCCTTAATCTCGCAATACTTCAGAATCGCATCGAGCTTTGAGAACAGGCATTCCATCAACGGCTCAAAGTCTCCGCGACTGAGCATCGAGAACCAATACGGATCTTCCAGACTGTACGGCACATCGGCTTTACAGTCGATCGTCTCGTCCTTTTTACCTTCACGCAACCACGCCCAGTGACCGGAACATCGATGATCTCCGTAGCCAAAAAGCGTTTTCATCATGTCGGACAAGCTTTCCGCGAGTTCCGGCTCGTCGGCAAAGAAACCTCCGTTGGTTAGGCACACGCCCCAGCAAAAGCCTTCCGCCTTGCCGCGGTTGTTGGCGCGGCAGGCAAAGGAAAGACACCATTTCTTGGAAACCGAGAAAAGAAAGCGCAAGACGAATTTTTCGGGCTTCTCGGACGATACATTGTCTGTGTCACAGTCGACTTCGAACTTGTAGCGTTCGCGGCAAGCATCCGTCACCGAGCGTACGAATCGCTGCCAGTTACGCTCAACCAAGTCGGCGTAGGCCTCTGAAATGCAGGCTGGCGCCGTAACGTTTTCCGGAGATCGCAAAAGTTCGTAGAGCTTGCGTTTGCGGCCGGCCTGTGTGTCGGCACCGTTGGTGAGCAGGTATCGAGCGAAGGCTTCGACGAACCAGCGCACGTCGGAGAAGTCGATTCCCTCAACGGCCTTCAGCAGCATGTCAGCAAAGTCCACGATCGAATACCGAACGATGTCGGCGCCCTCAGCGTGCGAGGTCAACGGACCATCCGATTCGCTCAAGTCGGCAATCACCACGTTTTTGCCGCGCTGCAGTTTCATGGACAAGGACGCGCTCGATTCATAGGTGTCCGTTGCAACTGTCGCCTCTGTCGTAGCGCAGCGCACGATGACGAGGCCGATGTCGCTCGAGCAAGGATTCGTGTCGGGCGACCTCGTTGTCTGCTCAAAGCAGACCTTCGTCTTGTCGGTCAGCTCCGGGACCGTGACGGAACGAGCAAGCCCTGCGGCTTCGATGTGCTGCGTGAGATCCTCGCAGAAGGCCTTGAGAAAAAGCGTTGACTGACCGTGCGAGGCTTTGGGATCGAGCAGAAACGCAATCACGGACGCTACGGACTGGGGAGTCGGATTGAAAAACGACAGCGGCGAGAAGGCGACGTTGACGCGCTCAACGATTCCGGCCGAGTCGGATTTCGTGTCGGTCAGAAGTGCGGAAACGGACTCAAGAAGCTCCTGTGCTGTTGTTTGTTTCGTGGTTGATGTCTTGTCGTTACGTTTGGTCATGGCGTTGTGTTTCAGTCGAAATATTCTTCCGGAGCCGGGATGCGGCCGCCGTGCTTTCCCATGTATTCAGTGAGGGGATAGAAGTAGCACTGCCAACGGGAATCGAGCGAATGGCCGTCGGGCGTTTCCCAAAGGTATTCGAATTTCTCCAGGTCTTCGGGCGTAAATTCCAGATAGATCGTGCCGTCATAGGGCATTGATATGAAGCCGCTGTCCGAGTCGTAGGCAAAGATCGGGCCCACTTTGGTGTCGGGGAGGTTTTCTTGGATCCACTTCAGAAGTTCTCGGCGCCCAGGAATGGCTTCGTAGTCTTGGACCGCAGGAAATCCCATCGGATCTTTCTTGACCTGCGTGAACGTCACAAAATAGAGGTCACGCTTTTTTCGGTGAAAATAGCTTGTGAAATTGTCAATGCGTCTGGGCATGTCGGGCCTCCCGCTTGTCCGGTTGTCAGGAAGCCGAATCGTCCGGCTGCTCGTTGTCGCGGGCAGCGGTTGCAACCGTTTCCGATGCTTGAGCCTGCGTGACCTTCTCGATCCAATTGCCCAGCGTTTCAAGCACGGCGGGCAGAACTGTCGTTGCGTTGCCTCGCACAAACTTCGTGAAGTGCCCCACGGAGTCGTTTTCGGTTGACAGCGGCTGAAAACCGTCCAAAGGTGCGTCCTTGGCGATGAGAAGGCGGGTGCGGCAATTACGGCGTCGGGCTTCGGTCACAAAGCCCGCAGCCGGATAGACCATGCCTGAAGTTCCGACGGCGACAAACACGTCGGCGCGGCGGAGTACTCCCGGAATCCAATCGAGACCGTGCGGACGCTCACCGAAAAGGACCACGTCGGTACGAACGGACCAGCCGGACGCTTTGCAGGCAGGGCACACGTTGCCTCCCTTGTAGAGTCCCAAGCGAGGGAAGGTCGCTCCGCATTCCGTGCAACGGCTGGTCAGAAACGATCCGTGCAGGTGAAAGACACCCGCGTCGCCCGCTTCTTCGCACAGCGTGTCGATGTTCTGTGTGATGTGGATGATGTCGGCCTTGTTGCGCCACTTCTTTTTGAATTCGGCGATCGAAAGGTGCGCGGCATTGGGTTTGGCCTGATCGTAGGCTTCAATGCGGCGGTTGATCGAATCGAACACGAGCTGAGGGCGGTGCTTCATGTCAACGGAGTCCATGCTATCGGTGCGATTCCAGTTGTTGTCGGCATTGCGGTAGGTGGGAATGCCGCTTTCGGCCGAAAGACCGGCGCCCGAAAGAATCACGATGACGGGGCGTTCGCCCTTGATTTGCATCGACTTGATGCGGAGGTCGGTAAAGGAATAGGCAGTCATTTTTTATTCTCGAAGTAGTTTCTGAAGTTGTTCGAATGTCTTGAGCTGATCGTTGGCGGTAGAGAGGTCGTCGATGTCGACAATCGCTTCGAGCGGATCGGCTCGGGTGCTCGTGAGAAGGCGTTCGCGCGCTGCCTGATAGGCCATGCCGGTCATCCAGGACGAGACGGCCTGTCGGCTCCACTGGACTTCGGAGAGCTTTTCCGAGTACCGAACTTTGCGTATGGTGCAAAGCTTTCCGAAGCGCGCGGCAAGAGAGGCCATCAGACGGTCGACGGCGCCTTCGTTTCCGTCTCGTCCGTGTTCGTTGCGAACAAAGAACATTGGCTCTTGAGACGTGCCGGCGGAAAGTTCTCCTTTTGTCAGCCACTGCTTGCGAGTCACACGCTTGAGTCCGGAGATGACTTCACGGGCGACGGGAAGAGCGAGATCCTTGTGGGCCTGAACCAACCAAACCCAAGTGCGCTCCGGTGTGAGTTCATCCGTGAGGTGCACCTTGTCAATGGCCGCCGTCACTGAATCCATCAGGTCGTCGGCCGTCGTGTCGACCGTGGTCTTTTCGAGTGCTTGCGCGATGGCAAGCATGTTTTGCAGATACGGCTTGCAAACGATGTTCGGAATATCGGCACTCATCGAACGGCAGCAGTGTTCGTTGGCGACGGTGAGGAACACCGAAATAATCGAACGGGCTCGAGCAGGGGCTTCGGAAATGGCGGTACCGATGGTCGCCACCGAAGGCTGGTCTGAAGAACTTTGATAGCCTAAATGCATTACAAAGAGCTTCCAAAGGTTGGAAACGGCATCGATATCTCCTATCAGATAGCTTGGCGCCAGACGAAACGACTCTTGACGAGGCAAGGTCGAAAGGATTGCAGCGAGCTGATCGTCCTGCGAGAAGCCCTTGAACTGAAGACGATTGATGGCTTCAAGTACGAGACCGGCCGAGAGCTGTCCGAAGCTGCTCGACTGAGGCGGCAGAGTATCAATTGCCAGATGCAGCGCTTCTTTCAAAGAGGCCGGCGTGTCGTGCGTGCCGGAGGAGGATTCAGTCATGTTGCCACCAAAGAAAAGAGGTCTTTCGATGGTGGTATTGTGGATGGCAGTGCGTCAACGATTGACGCATAAAATCACATTGGAGGTTGAGGCGATGTAAGAGCAGTTATACGAAAGGTTTTCTTCCTCATCGTTCACAAAGGACGACCGACAGGACGCAAAAAGAACGATGGTGATTTTGTTTAACCTGCCTATTGTTAAGGCGGCTGTTGTTTAGTTTACATAAAGCGCACAACTTTTCCTGCACATACTGGATGTCTTCTGGGAGAAAACATGCTCGCACACGCCACGTTTCCTGTTGGCAACGTTCCATGAATGCGCGAGTACGCTCAAGATTGTCGTTATGCGTGCCGGCAGCCTGAAGGCGGAGTTCGGTTTACAGGTTCCGATTCAGGTACTCATCCGGGTTGAGCGTCGGCGAATAAGCCGGAAGGTAAAAGAGCTCTATTTCCTTGTCATGGGCTTCAATCCAACGTTGGACGAGACGCGCGTGGTGGATCCGCGCGTTGTCGCAAATAACGAAAAGCTTTCGTCCTTTGTCCCCGAGATCAAGGATCAGGCGGTGCAGAAATCGGATGAAGTGATAGGCATTGACTGCCTTGCGCTGCAATAGAAAGAAGCACTTTCCCTGGTTGTTGATGGCCGAGATCATGACGGGGGCGCCGTAGTTCGTTCGAGCATTTTCAACCAATACGGGAGTTTGTCCTCTCGGGGCGTAGCCTTGCACCCAATTCGAGTCCTGTTTTACGGCCGTTTCGTCCTGCCACAAGATCAAAGCGTTTTCAGCCTTTGCTCGTTGCTCAATCTGAGGATAGGTCTCATCAAGCCATTTGCTGACGGCGACTGGGTCCTGCTGCAGTGCCTTCTTTTTCGGACGTTGCGGCGTCATATTCCATCGCTTCATGTAGGCGCTGATCGTACGAATGGCGATTTCCTTGCCAAACTCGCGGCGAATGAGATCGCGCACAGCCTTGCGCGTCCAGACCGCCCAAGGGAACTTCAGCTGAGCCGGATTGGAATCAATGATCCACGCCATCAACTTCGCCTCCTCTTGTCGGGAAAGGCGTCGCATCTTGTCGCTGGTTTCAGGCTTGGGGCCACGGCCATGTCCAGCGATCGCAGCCTCTTCTCCGTGCTTTTCAAAGGCGCGCAACACTTTCCATACCCACTGGCGAGACATGCCGAGGGTTTGAGCAATCTGGGTGCGCTTGATGCCTTTCTTATAGGCTCCGATGACGCGTTGGCGGAGGGTTTTCTGGGCCGAAAGCGAGAGCTTTCGGCCGTCAAGGGAGTTGGGTTCAGTCGTCATTGTGGAGTTATACATACAATATGTAAACTAATTCAATGCCGAATTAATAAATCGCTACGGTAACGAGCGATTCGGAAAGACAGAATCTCCCGATCACTTTAGGAAGAGCTGTCGTTCATTTCAATCAGAATTTTCCGACCTCCGGAACCATAGCCGACATTTTCCGCGACCGAACAACTGGGGTAGGGGATGCCAAGCTTCCATAACCGCAGGCCCGTCTCGAGTTTCTCCTTCCATCAGGTCTTTTCAGGGACTTTCCTCCGGGTGGTCGAGTTTTCGTTGCAATCGGCGCACGAGCTTCTTCAATTTGGCGGCTTTCTTCGGATCTTCTCGCAAGGTTTTCAGTATGTTGGCCAGCGCGTCGGATTCGGTTTTCTTCGGCTTCTTGTAGAGAGCCGGCGCATCTTTGTTTGTTTCGTTTTTAAAGCAGGCGAGGGCAAAACGCTGTTTCTGGACGTTCGGATCCGTGGTGGTCGGAAGAGGTTGGAAAGGCGGCGCCTTCACCTTCAAGAAGGCGATCAGTTCCAAATTGGTCAACAGTTTTCCTCGGGTTCTGATTTCCAGCTCGCGGTCGAGAGAAATGCGCCCCTCGTCGTGAAGCTTCTGAAGAAACTTCCACACCATACCCTGGTTAAATTCCGACCAAACGGAATACCTCTCCAACTCTTTTTGGAGCTTCAGAAGGCTGATCGGCTGTTGTTTGTCGTCCGACGGACTTAGCCAGAGCCTTTCCCGTAAAACAAAAAGGAGTCGGTTCAGGAAGATCTCTTCCCGTTTTCGGTATTCCACCAACTCTTCCTCCAGCGTCCGCAAGAGGATACGCCGGCTGATTGCTTCAATCTGCTCACGCGTCAGAACGAGCGGCGCTCGAGGTGCTTCTTCCGAACGGTTTTCTTGCTTCTTCTGAGGCAGAGCCTTTAAAAGTTCTTTCGCCATCGAAGAGTCCCTTCGAAGGATCGTCAGACTTGCATCCAGAATTTAGGATTCCGTCTTGGAAGGACCATCGTAAGTCAAGTGCAACCGATACTGATTTCGAGTCCACGAGCCGTAAGGATCAAACCGGTCAAACCGAACGTCGAGCTTCTTCTTGGCGCGTTACGGGAGTGGACGGTACGGAGCGTCCAGGAGACGAACGTAAGCGCTCAACCAAAGGGCGCCCGCATGTCTGCCGCTCTTTTGGACGTTAAGTATGGGGTTTAGGACAATCCGCCCTTCGTCGTGGAGGATCCTCAGCCACTCCTAAACGTGTTTTTGACGAATCCCGGCACGGATTCCGGTCTTCTCCAATTCCTTTGCAACTATCAACAGGGAGACCGACTCGCCTGAAGCGGGGTACCAAACAGGCAGTGTTCGTCGAAGGATGACGAGCAGTTGATGGAGAATCGCCCGGGTCTGCTCGTTGTAGCCATCGACGTCGTCGTCCCTGCGAAGGTTATAGGTGCGTTGCATACAAATCTCGAATGGAGTGGCAGAGGCAAGGCTTGCCGAAACCGGCAAGAGAACCGGCATCGATCGGTTCAGTTTACCTCTTCGGCAAAGTCGTTTCGCCCATACGATTACTGTGAGCCGATTTTTGTCACGGTGGCAATCGGTCGTTCCCCGTTGCGCTGCCTCGAGGTCCTCCAAAGTATCGAAGATGCGCTCCGTTACCGCCTGCTTCACGGTTGCTTCAACTCGACATGGACGGAAGTGTCGTTTTCCTTTTTTAACGGTCCTCAGAGGATTTCGCGAAGGCGCCCCTGCGCGGTGGTCGTCAAGGAGTCGGTATGTACCTCATCCGGCTGAAAACTTTCGGCAACGGTGTCGACGCGCGCCAGGCAGATGGCCTTTTCTTCGTCCTTCAGATTCTCCGCGGTCGCGACAATATTCCGAACAACCCGAACGTTATTTCTGGATGATCTTCTAGAACGATGATTCTATGAAGTTACCTTCTTATATCGACAGGGATCGTTACGTAGCCCTTATCTATGTTTCGAGTGAATCACGTCTGCTGTCGAGAGGCGCGTTACGCTGACAACCATCTGCATATAGAGAAGAACGATGGAACTACTTCATTTGTTAGGACTTGGCTCTTAACAATCCCGGTCGACTCTTCAGTCTCTTTAATCGCTTCCTATGACACTCTTTCGGCTCGCAGGCGTAGAGCGGTTCCGCAGAAGAACTTGCTCTGCGTCATGACGCATTGAATTTTCAAAACAAAGATCCTAAACAGCCGCAATTAACCAACCCACATCTCCTAGACATCGATTAAATTCAAGAGCGTTCTTGATTTCTATCAGAAAAAGAACTTGACGGAGGCACTGTCAGGTGTTCATTCAAAAATTGCGGCCTATCGTTTCGTGCGAGTTGAGGTCTAAAAATTTGACTTTTATTCAGAACAATTGCACTGTAAAGGTGCTAGAGTTTGTTTCGAATCAACTCTCTTGCACGCCATAGGGGACAGCATCCGCCATTCTCTAAAAGGACGAACAGGGCAGAGGAGTTTCTTGTTTCTTTTCCAGGCACTTGCCTTTGATTCAGGAGTTAAAAGAATGCGATTTTCCAGATGTCTGATCGCGATCGCGGTTGCAGGCGTTCTACCTAGCGTATCTCAAGCCGTCACTTATGATAACGGTTCCCCAATTTTGGCGAATTCGGAGTTTAGTGAAGGCGTCATGGTCGTTAACGGTGCTTCCGTGACCGTAGATGCCGAGAACATTTCTGGCAAGAACTTCCTCGTTACAAATCACATCGACCACGTAAAACAAAATTCGAAATGGACTCAGGCGCAGAGCAAGCTGGTTCTCGGTACGGATTCGACCGAGAACATCACGCTGACGAACAACACGACCGGCTTTGCGACTGGAATCGCCATTCAGGGCCCAGGGAAAGCGAATTTTGCAGGCTCGACTGCTGAAGTCAATGCCAAAAATTTCACGGTGACGGCCCATTCCGAAAATGACTACGTGTTCGGCATTTACGTCATGAATGCCAGCACGAACAAACGAAAAGATGAGGACGGCGCTATTTTGGATGGAAATTTGCCTCCGGTTAAGCTCACCATCAACGCTGAAAATACCTACGTCAATGCAACGACGGGTGTCTACATTGACCCCAAAGATCAGGATCATCGTGCCATCGGCATGGCCGTTTGGTCTGAAGGGGAGCTCGAAATCAACGGCAACCTCTACGTGAATGCCGCAACGGCGCTGGCCACACGTGGAAACGCCGTTGTCAATATCAACAAGGAAAACGATCCGAACCGCGTCATTCAACTCGACGGCGACATCAATTTCAACTACGACAAGGAAACCAGTGGCACGCCCGTTAAGGCCTTTGTGACGATTAACCTTGCCAATGAACATTCGTATATCAACGGCGACATCGTTGTAAACGGGGTCAACATTCCCAACGGCTACGATGAAGTTAAGGACATGAATCTGGGGCTTTCGAACGGAGGCGCCTGGTTCGTCCCGAAGGATTCGCCTGGAGACCCGGCTGAAACCGCCGCCGAAGTCAATCTCACGATGAACGACGGCCTTATCAGCATTGCCGACGAAAGCAAGACCGTCATTTTGAAGTCTTTCGAGGGTACGGGCGGTCGAATTGAAGCCGCTGCAACCAAGAACGGGGACACGATCGAACACGCCAAGGTTCAGATCAAAGACATGTCCTCCGAAGCCTCGTTCGATGTTGCTTACCTTGGCCTCACAGCCGACGACATTACGGACGTCAATGCGGCGCTTGAAGGCATGGGCGACATTATTCAGGCTGCCGACGGCAGCACCTACACTCAGACAAACATCATCGCCGAAGGTGATGTAATGGGTGAAATCACTCAGGTTGTGGATTCGACCGGCAAAGTGCTCCGTGAGGCGCAACAGCGCACCAATACGAAGATCGATTCCCTTGGCTCCCTGACGTCGCTCTCGATCATGCAGTGGCGCCATGAGATGAACGACCTGACCAAGCGCATGGGCGAACTTCGCGACAGCCCTGAAGGAGTAGGGACCTGGGCACGTCTTTACGGTTCGGAACAGGAATACGGTGACCAGAATGTGAACCTCAAGAGTGTTTCCGTGCAGGTCGGTGCCGACGTTGATGTTGGCGACTGGAAGGTCGGTGGAGCTTTCAGCTATACGGACGGCTCGTCCGACATGAACAACGGCACGGCAGACAGTGATGTCTACAGCATTGCGGCTTACGGTACCTGGCTGGCCGACAATGGACTCTTTGTCGACTTGATCGGCAAGTACAGTTGGCTCGACACCGATTTTGAAATCTCCAACATGCGCGGCAGTGCTGACAACAGCGCGCTCTCCTTCAGTGCGGAAATCGGTTGGCGTTTCGAACCGTGTGCCTACGGCTTTATCGAACCGCAAGCGGAGCTTACCTACGGGCGGATTTGGGGCGATGATTTCACCACGTCGAACAACGTGAAGGTCAGTCAGGACGACTTTGACTCTCTCATCGGCCGAATCGGTGTCCGGGCAGGCGTGAAGTTCCCGGAAAAGAAGGGCAATCTCTACGTTCGGGTTTCCGGAGTCCACGACTTCCAGGGTGATTCGAACATGACGGCTTCGAAGAACGGGCAGTATTCACATGTTTCCGACGATCTCGGCGGCAGCTGGGTTGAATACGGGCTCGGCGCCAACTTCAATTTGACGGATGCTACCTACACTTATGTTGACCTCGAAAGAACGAGCGGCGGCGAAGTGATGGAAAAGTGGCGTTGGAATGTCGGTCTTCGCACCGTGTTCTAAACGGTCTGAAATCTGCGTACGGAAGAGCTGACCAACATTACGCGGTCCTTGCTCTGTAAAGTTTTGTACGCTTGTTTCAAGAAAATGCCCGTGGTCATGAAGATGGCCACGGGCTTTTCTACCCGAACTCCCGATTAATTGATCCACATAACGTTTGAACTGGATCAATAAACCATGCTTTAGTCTGCCTAACCCCATGATTTTGTTAGAAATAAAGTTGTGGGGGTTTTCTTTTTCATGTAAAATGATCCCTATCTAATTACTGGTGATCTTTCATCATGAGAACCGCAAACAACGACCGTTGGCACTTCACTGTACAAACGAGCTCACAAGGCAACTCCTACGTCTATGCTTATCAAACAAAGTGGGATCCCGTCAGCAAAACTTCCCGTCGTTGCTCCAAGCGCTACGTCGGGCGCTTGACCAACGATGGTCGTGTCAACATCAGCGACAAGTTTGCGCAAGATTTCCCGGAATATTCACAGGGAGCCTTCTATTACGGCGCCGATAAGGAACTCGTTGACGAGGCCACCTATCGACATGATTTCCCTGTAAAAAGTGTTCCGGATACAACAGAGGACAATGCCGAAGACGACACTCGCAGCGCCGGTTTGACTTGGGCTATTGAACAGATAGCCATTGACAGCGGTCTGCTCGAGGATCTCAATACCGTCTTCAAGCAAGATGCCAAAGATCTTTTGAATTTAGCCATCTACAAACTCGACGGCGGGCGTTCCATGGCTGCCTATGACGATTGGCGTCGCAGTGTTTATCTGCGTCAGGCTCGTTGTCTGAGCAGCCAGCGTATCAGCGAAATTTTGAGCCGGGTAACGCAAAAACAATTCGAAGACTTCTTTTGTCTGCGCCACAAACGAAAGCTCGGTGAAACCGACTCAGCCGTCCATTACGCACTGGACAACACCTCGATTTCAACCTACTCGGAAACGATTGAAGATGCGGCCTTCGGGCATGCTAAGCGTGATCCTCAACTCAAACAGATCAACTACACGTTTGTTAGCGATCAGAAAACAGGCGACATTGTGTTTGCGCACACTTATGAAGGATCCATCAACGATGTCGTGGCATTGAAAGAAGTGCTCTACCGCATGCAAAGTGCCGGTCTTGATTTGGAAAAAGTCGTTCTGGTGACCGACCGAGGGTACTCCAGCCTGCTCAATGTTCAGAAGATGCTCAACTTGAATTTGAAGTTCATTCAAGGCGTGCGCCTGACCGAAGACAGCATCAAACGCAATTTGGATCGCTATCGCGATGCTCTCCGAGATGTCAGTTTCTATAACAGTGACTTGAATGTCTATGCTCGCTCAATCAAAGAGCCTTGGACTCAAGATGCGGACGTCGGACGGGTGTATTGCGATGTTTTTCAGCACCTCTATCGCTTCCCCGCTGAAGACGAAACGGCCATGCGCAGCATTGTCACGGAAGTCAATGCTGTTCTGGCTACTTTGGCCAAAGGACACTGTGTTGCTCCCGACACTTGGCGCAATTGTCAGCGTTTTCTTCGTTGCTCCAAAGATAAGAAGACCTGGGCAAGAGACGACGAAGCAATCCATCGAGCGATTCGATATGCAGGGACTTTTGTCATTCGAAGCAATGTGCAGAGCGATCCGTTCAAGGCACTGGAGACTTATCGGATGCGCAGCGTCGTTGAGATGGATTTTGAGCAGTTCAAGAACTGGGTTGACGGTGACCGGCTGAGATGCACCCGAAGTTCTTATTTGGGCAAACTCTTCATTTGCACTATTGCCACGTCACTGCGTTTGATGATGCTCAGGCGTGCTCATGACAACGAATCGGCTGAGGTAAAAATTCCTTTCAACTCGATGGACTGCCTGATGGCAAAACTGCGCTCTTTGAAAGCCGATAAGCGCAGAACGGCCAATGCCTGGATTCTGAGAGCCATAAGCAAAAAGCAACGAGAGTTGCTCTCGTTGCTTTCTGTTGATCTTCCCCCGAAGGTCCTCCGTTAGGGATCATTTGATCGGGAGTTCGGGCAAGAACTGATCTGGATTCCTACTCTTTCTTTTTCCAGTTGTTCCCAAAGGTATGTTGCTCCGTTTCCACAAAACCGCGATGGCCGTGGACGGTGCAGGCGTTGAGAGCCGCTTCGAGCTGTGCGAACTCGTTATCGGTGAGCGTCACGTCGGCAGCGCCAAGATTCTCAAGGATTCGCTCCAGATTCTTTGAGCCCGGGATCGGCACCACGTTGGGATACTTGTGCAGCATCCAGGCAAGCGAAATCTTCGCGTTGGTGGCGTTCTTGCGCTTGGAGAAGTCGTCGAGCACATCAAGAATCGGTTGATTGGCTGTAATATTTTCCTTATTGAGCTGCGGCACGAATTTGCGCACGTCGTCGACCTCCTCGAACTTGGTGTCGACCGTTACCTTCCCCGATAAGAAACCGCTTGCAATCGGAGAGAAGGGAACAAAGCCGATGTTGTGTTCAACGCAGTACGGAATCACTTCGGCTTCGCAGCCGCGCTCAAGCATGGAGTAGATGTTTTGCACGGCAGACACAGGTGTTACGGCATGTGCTTTGGCCAGTGTCTCGACATCGACTTGCGACAGGCCCCAGCCGCGAATCAGTCCTTCATCGATCAGGCGCCCCATGGCCGCGGCCACTTCCTCAAAAGAGACTTCTTCGTTAATGCGGTGCAGATAGTAAAGGTCGACGTAGTCGGTCCCAAGACGCTTCATCGAGGCAACGAGATGGGACTTGACGGCGTCGTAGACGCTTGAGCTTGCCGCCACTTCATCGGGCCGCAGATGCAGTTTTGTGGCAAGCATCACGTCTTTGCGTACCGAGGAAAGAGCCTTGCCGACGAGCTCTTCATTGTGGCCCGGGTAAAACACCACGTCGCCGTAGACTTCGGCGGTGTCAAAGAAGTTGCAGCCGGCTTCAAAGGCCTTGCGCATCGCATTGATGCTGTATTCAGTCTCGGGCACTTTGCCGTATCCGTGAGAAAAACCCATGCAGCCCACGCCGATGGCGGAGACTTCCAGATCGCGTAGTTTTCTTTTTTGCATCTTTGCCTTCCTTGCTCGTGTTCCTTCGAGAGCCATTTACGAGCCCCGAAGAAAAGAGTTATTCGTTGTGTTTGATTATGGCTTTGCGCTGGAATTCCCGCCTGTCACGGGCTGGGGCAAAAATGTCACTTTTCGGAGAAGCCGGCCGGCAAAAGAGGGGATGCTAATTCAACACGTCAGTCCGAACGCGTCACGGGCACCGTCGCAAAAGAGCCCACGAGAAGAGACTTTTCCACATCCAAGGCCGCACAGGCTACTCACTGGACCGTAGGCCGCGGTTGTGGGAAAGTCGGGCCCGGGCAGGTAGACACAAGCCTTTTTCTGCGAGAGCCTTATGCACCGCAGACCACATCAAGCAAGACTCGCCACGGTCGCGGCAAGTCTCCCGACATCGGTCACCATCGGACTCACTTCCTCGTAATGCACGTCGACGCCCGGCTTTGCCGCCCACTTGCGTGCCGTCACGGGCATCGGTTCGGACTCTGGTTTGAGCCAGCCGTAGAGAATCCACAAGCCTTCGAGCGTTTCGTCGTCGTTGACGGGGCACACGGAATAAAGGTACTTAAAGAGGAGCTCGCGCGTCTGCGTCTGCACGGCGTTCCAGCCGTCGGTGTATTTGGCGTCGGCGATGAACCACCGCACGCGTTCACCCGTCTGCAGTTTGACGACGTAGTCGGGCGTCACGAAACTGTTTTGCGCATCCGTCGTCTTAAAGCCGCCTTCCCAGGAGAAGGAAGACGTGCGCACGAGCCCCACGCCGTTTTCAAGCGGCATGCGGGGCGAACACACAAACGGCTCATAAAAGACCGTCGCGCGACAGACGGAGTTGTCAGCCGTCGGTTTTTCGAGAACGAAGGTGTTGGGCACCGGACTTTGCGGCCAGTGCGGCGGTCGCGCCGAATAGACGCAACGCCTGTGTTCGATCACCTCAAAACCTGCGGCCTGCAGATCGTCGATGAGTTTGAAAAGGCAAAAGAGCTCGTAGAGCCGGCTGCGCTCAAATGTCGTCAGAAGCAATCCTTCGTCCATCAGATGCAGCGGGCCCATCTTCTGCCAGTCGCACATGCACTGATACACCAGACGATAGGCAGGAATCGTCAGAAAGACCTTCGAGGGAACCGGAGTCTCTCCATAGGGCGCCGGCGTCACTGGCAGAACCTGTCGGTACTGTCCGCTGATGCGTTTGGCGTGTGAGAGCAATGCTTCAAGCTGCGACTGATGGTTTTTGAGGCGCTTGAGTACCACACCCATGATTGCCTCGGCGCTGCTTACGTATTCATCCTCAACCTTGAGAAGCTCGGGCAGTTGCGAGCGACGAGCACCCACGGCCTCAACCTCTGCCTCAAGCACTTCGGTGACGCATTCGAGAAAACCCAGCATCAGGCGGTTTTCGGGCAGGTCAAAGGTCTTGCGCTTGGTTTCCACCAATGTATGCCGCGGCATGTAGTAGCGGTTGTGGATGCGAATGCCGGTGCCGTGACTCGAGGTGACGAGATCTTCGGGATGTTCGATGACGTGGCGAAGTGTTGAGTGCGAAAACCCCGTGAGCCTTCCCACGCCATCGACCGTTTCCTGCGAGACGAGCTCGAACTTTGCGTTGGTGCGAAAGTAGGGCAGCAGCTGCTCGAAGGTTTTCAGCGTCCTTTCGATCGAATCCAGGCGGTTTTGGAGTTCGGTAGCAAATGTGGATTCTTCTGCAGGAGCCGTCAGGTATTCCCCGGGCGTAGGCGCCTTGGCCCAGACATTGAGTCGGTCGACGACGTAGTCGGCCATTTTGCTCACGTAGTCGGCCACAAAGCCGCGCTTGAGCGAAAGAAAGAAGGCCTCAGTGTGGATTGCCCCGATACTCGAATCGACTGAGAGTGACACCGCGCCGATCGAGTCCTTGAAAAGAACAGCCGGCCTCGTATTCGCAATGGATACGACCGGCGTCAGGACGAAGGAATCTTGATCGCGCCAACCCATTGTGACGATTGGCTCGCCGTTGAGGAGAAGCGTCGGGATGGGGATGTGCGCAATGTCCTCGGGCTCGACCCCCAATTCGGCAAAAGCGGCATGCGGAATACGGATACGCCACAGTCGATCAGCTTTGACCGACAGGCGGATACGGTGAAGCGTTTCGGCGCAGACGGCAGCAGGCTCCCTTTGAAGCCTCAGCGCGACGCGTTCGGTGTCCGTGAAAAGTTCGAGCTGCGACATCGTTTCTCAATCAAAAGAAGCGATACCACCCCATGGACTTTTCGCCGCGCTCGATGAGTTCGGCTAGTTCCGTGCGACTTCGATCCAGACCGTTGCCATCGAAGATCGACTGCATGGCCTCCAACCGCTCGCGGTATTCCTTGCCGTTGCCGTCAATGCGCGGCATCAGGCGCTGCACGACAGCAAAGTCAATAGCAGTGCGGTAGGCGGGTTCGGTTTCGCCCGTAAAGACCACGGCGCCGGCAGAAACGTAATCCTGTATGGCCAGACGCGTTCTCATCGAAACGGAGATGCCCAGCTGATTCTTGAAGCCCGCGTAAATATCTTCCAAAAGCGCGTTGACTTCGTCGGCGTTTTCCATTGTCCTGGGACCGAAGTAGTCCTTCATGGCGTGCCAGGAGACGATCGGGTGTTCCTCGCGTTCGTCGGGTTGTTTGGAGAATCGCACGTCCTGCTCGGGTAGTTTCACGATGTTGGCGCGATCCAAGAGACGCGGCGAAAGATTTTCCGTCGTAAAGTCGTTGTTGATGGTCGCGAGGAACCGCAGCGTATCCGGTACCGAGTAGGTGGCTTCGCCGCCAAACGACACGTACTCACCGATGTGCGTACGGTTGTCACAGATGCGCATGAAGTCGCCCCAGTAGTATTCCATGGGCGAGAGGTTGGCTTCGTCGAGAAGCATCACAAACGCGATGTCGTCAAAGTCTCTCTGGTTTTCGGCGTGCAGTTCAGCAAAGGCTTCGCGACGGCGAGAGTCGGTGCTCTCAAAGGTCTTGGAAAGCGGGTTGTAGTAACCGATGAAGTCGCGCTTGGACGTCCATCCTCGCTCTACCGGGACGGTGAGGAAGCGCTGCGCCGCCATGGGATTTTTCCACAGGCCCGACTGCGCAACAGCAGGCATCTTATGCATCGAGCGCAAGCCCAGAACGTAGGAGAGAATCTCGCAGATCGACGTTTTGCCGGAACCCGGTTCGCCCGAAAAGACCGTGAGGAAGTTCTGGGTGAGCAGGATGAAGAAATTGAGGATCGTGTTCTTGTCGTACGCTCGGTAGCTTTGCACGTCGGCAACGAGCGCCTCAGCTAACGCCTTACCGGTCAGTTCAAGACGCGGCAGAGTAGCGACCACGCGGGCGCGAGCTTCGAAATTGGTCTGCTCGGTGTCGGACTCCCAGTCGGAGGCGGCCTGCAACAATTTGGACGCAATGGCGCCGTCAAACGCGTAGGCGTGCGCCTTTTGCACGGCTTGCTTCAGATGGTCGTCGATCGCGTTGATTTCCGACGAGATCTTGGAGTGCTGAGCCGAAAGGTCGTCGACCTTGGTCTGAAGCTTCTTTTTTTGTTGGGTGAGCTCTTCGATGTCGTCGATGAGCCCGAGTTCGGCACGACGCTCGGAACACTGCTGCGCGAGCTTTCGGTTGTCTTCGAGAAGTGTGCGGTTGTTTTCCTGCGCCTGCTTGCGTTCCATCTCGAGCGTGCGGGATATTTCGCGCTGCAGGGTGTCGCGACGGGTCTCGAGCTGAGAAACCATCTCACGCAAGTTCTCGAGCTGTGTGGTGACCACGCGGTGCGACTCCAGGCGTTTTCTCAGCTCGGGGTTGTCTATGAACTGCTTGACGATGCCGTCAAAGAAGTTTTGATCGTCAACGCGGCGATCAATCGTCTTTGCCAGGAGCGCAATGACCGAGTCGAAATAACGGTCGTTGGTTTCGGCGCGCTGCAGGAGGCTCCTGATTCGGTTCTTTCGGGATGTGCGAATGCGGTCGTCTTCGCAGAAGAGTTCGCTCGTCTCGAGCTGCGTGGCGGCCCATTCCTCGAGCTTTTCTCGTTCGGAACGGTTTTCTGCGATGCTCGCAGAGAGTTTGCTGAGAAGCCCGTCGTCCGAGAGCATATCGTAGGCACAGCGCTGCAGGTTGGTGACGAAGATGACGTCGACCTTGACATTGACGCGCGAGTCGCCGGACTGGCAGCTTTGTTCGACAGTGAGCAACGGTGCCTCGCCGCTTGTGCGGTCAAAACCCTTGATCACGCGCGAGCCAGAGCGCAGCTGCAGGTTGACGTACGGCCGGTGCAGGGAATCTTCGAGAAGGTTAAGCGGACCGTAGAGGCGATCGCCGACAGCAAGCAGTACCGGAACGTTGTTGAGATGCAGAAGCTTGCGGTTTTCCGCGTCTTCGGGCTCTTCCTTCCGGCGGAAGCGAATCGATACCTTGTCCTGCAGGTTGGGCGCCTCGTTGTCGGGCAGATCCGGATAGACCACCACATAGCCGCCCGCGTCTTCAACGCGGCGCAGGGCACCCGAAGAGACGATGTCGTCGTAGTCGACGCCCAAAGCGTAGTCCGAGCGGCGACCTCCGTAGCCATCCTTGCGGTCGTAGAAGATTTCGTCCGACCAGTCAAAGATAAAGAACGAGCCTTCGTTGATCTTCAGGGGCGACTTGCTCGAATCCAGACTCACGGCACCAAAGCTCGGAAACCGGGTCGAGAGATCCTGCTGGATGAAGCGTTTGGCGGCGTCCGACCAGTTGGCGACGAGAAAGAGGTTCGTGAATTTGTTTCCG
>ULTA01018645.1_pt1 | contig 18465 bp, 15 predicted proteins | sample 1957181 | NCBI WGS metagenome assembly ULTA01 (sample SAMEA4835722, study PRJEB28245) | human gut metagenome | biome: gut microbiome; material: fecal sample | place: Denmark | collected 2008
CCACTGTCCTTTTTTAATTTAACAGTATTAAGATAATTAATAAATTCTTGGGAATTAAAATATTCATTACATCCCCAAACTACATTTTGAGGGAAGTATTTATAAATAATATTTATTATTTCTAATTTCATATTTTTCATTTCCTGTTATCCTCTTTATCAAATCTCTTATCTCCTAATAACTTTTTAGCTTTTTGTGCAGTTTTATCACCACTTTTAGCTGCTTTATCTATTTCACCTAATGTTTTATCAATCCATTGTTTAGGAAATTCTCTATTAATAGCACCTTTTTTATTTTTAGCAATCCAATCTTGTGCAACAACATCTTGATTTGAATATATGATATTATCAATCGGCAAAGGTTCACCCTTAATCCAGTAAATGAAACTTTCCCACCCATTACCAATATATTCCATCGTTTCTTTTCCTGTATTAACAGCCCAATTACCAAATTCATCACAAGTAGCCACTATTTTACCAGTTGCATCTTTCAAAATCTTTTGTCCATTTTCAGTTGATAAAAATACACACCCACCTAATCCAGCAGCAGCAATTAAAGACTCTACTGCTGAAGGAACTGCAATTACAAATACTGCATTATTTTTTGTTCCACTTGCAGCTGAAGATGCACCACTTTGATAATTACCAGTTATAATTTCAGAAGCCGCACCACCTAAAATTGCACTAATAAACTGTTGTGTAGCTGGATCAGTAGAAGATTTTTTGATTAAATCCATTATTGCTTCGTTAAATCCACTACCTGTTGCTCCACTTAAAAAATCTCCCGAAGCAATTTCAGACATAATGCCACCAGTAATCGCGTGCAGTAAAATTTTATTTTTGCCGCCATCTTTCCATGAATTAATTTCTGTATTTAAAAAATTAATTCTTTCTATATCTCCCGTTTTTTCAGCTTCAATAAGTTCAAGCGTCAATTCAATTTCTTTATTTTCAGCTAATTTATGTATTTCATTATAAGCAAGCTCTCCAAACAACCCTGCCAATTCCTGCCGTTCTTCAATGCTGTCCTTATCAAAAATTTCACCCAATTTGTTAAGAGCATTCTGAGTATCACGGTTCAGGCCCGCAAGGTCTTGTTTTTGGTTTTCTTTATCACGGATTTCAATTTCGCCTTCAGATACCGTTGCCTTGGTTGTGCTTTCGGCTTCATCTTCGGCAGGCATGCCAATATTAGGCGTTACGCCTCTTTCGTTATAATCTGCGCCGTTATCAATATTTACGTTTACGCCGGTACTGCCTGTATTTTACTTCTATATTTTTATCATAACATCATAATATTTAAAACTCAAATTTTGATATTGTTCAAATAATCCACCGCACTCACTGTATAGCAACTAACTTTTATATTATTAACTTTATAACAGCTTTTATAACGCTTCATTTCAATTTCCGTGATTTTGTAATTTATAGAAAAGATTCCTTAAGGTTTTAATAAATGTTTATTAAAATTATCACAAAAATAAATATGACGGGGAAATATCCCCGTCTACGGTGCCACCAGATTTTTCACCCAAGGCAATGCAAAATTATTTATTTTAATTTTTCAGCAAGCGCTCATAAGCCATGCGGTATACTTCTTCATCCGCCCTTACGCCCACCACAATAATTTCCATAGTGGTTTCTGTCCGCTTAAGCTGATATACAACTCTGTAGCCCAGCCCGCGCAGCTTTATTTTAAGCAGATTGGTTAAATTCATGCCGTGCTTATTACCAAGCGGCCAGCCATACCCGCCCTCTGCACGTGGAAGCGGGTTTTCGGCAACTCTGTTGATTGTTTTTAAAATTACTTTTTTAGAAGATGTATCAATTTTAGATAAGTCATCAATAGCCCTGCTGTCAAATTCCACTTTATAAGCCATTACTCAATGTCCACCTCAACATCTTCAAGGTCTTTATCCGTAACGCCCAAAAGCTTCATTGCATCTTCCCGGCTATAAACTTTTCTTTCCGGCGCGTTAATTCTTTCCATCGCCTCAATGTAAAGTTCCATATCAAACAAACGCTCCAAAAGCTGGTCATACCTTTCCGGCGAAATCAAAACACATTCGGGAAGATTATTTTTAAAAACATATTTAGTGCCGCTTTTTTTCACTTCTTCAAATATTTTGGCAGCACCGCCTTTATTAAAATTACTGATAGGCACAATTTTTTCTGCCGTCAATACTCCGCTCATACGCCTCACCATCCTTTTGCCATCATTTTACCATATTTCCAAAAATTTATCTATAAATTTTCGGAAATTGTTTGTGTGCTGTTTATGTAAAACTCTAATTTATGTTTTCGCCATACATAAACTAACCCCCGATACATAAAGTACCGGGGGTTTAAACAGCCTTCCCTCATTTGGCCATTAGTCGATAATGTTGTGCTGATATTCGTTGTACTGAGCTTTCAGTTTCTGCATAATTTCTGCCATTTCCAGCTGCAAATTGGAAGCTGCGTCAAAATCGCCTCTTGCAAATGCTTCGCGGGTCATGGTGAACAGGCTCGGCTGCTCGGTAACGTCTTTAGCCATGGTGTTACGCATTGCGGCGATTTTTTCCCACATTGCCGCATCATGCGTGGTATGGTTATCATCGTCATGCAGTTTTTTCATCAGGCAGATTTCCTTATGATATTCAGGAATAATTCTGTTCAGAAGTTCCGTCTGCCAACGGATTAAAGCGCCTTTGGCAAAGGATTCGATAAATTCTTTTTTTAGAATGTTGCCGGTGGTAAGCACGGCAATTTTTTCCGGATAATTTTTAATGGCGCACATGTTTTCCCAAACGGTTGCGGGCGGTTTGCCAAACAGGTGGGCGCGTTCTTCTTCGTTGTAGTCTTCAAATACGTCATGCTCGCTACGGTATTCTCTGTCTTTTTCAAGGTAGAAGCCTTCGTCGCCCGCTTTTTTGGACAGCTCGTTTTCCATTTCCTTAAGCGTTTTGCCGGATTCCACGCAGGCTTTAATGCCGTCCAGCATGGAGATGTAGAAAGCTGCAATGGCAAGGTAGGTATTGGTATACGGGTTCGGGGAACGCATTTCAATACGGGTTGCCATCGGGCTGTCGATGTCGCGGATTAAGCCTGCCAGAATGGTACGGTTACGGGAAGGTACTTCCGGGCTGAGGCCGAGCGAAGTTACGATGCATACAGGCGCTTCAAAGCCGGGTTTCAAACGGTTCAGAGAGTCGATGGTGGAAGAAATGAAGGGGTTGATTACTTCATAGTTTTTCAAAAGCCCCATCATGGAACCATAACCAACAGCAGAGAGGAATTCGGTGTGCATATCTTTCGGTGCAAACAGGTTAACGACTTTGCCGTTTTTCATTTTGGCGGCAATGCCAACGTGAGTATGTTCGCCGCTGCCGGCAACGCCCGGAACAGGTTTTGCCTGGAAGGAAACTTCAAGGCCGTTCAGGCGGAAAATTTCTTTAACGATAATGCGGGCCAGAAGTTCGTTATCGGCAGTTTGTACGCCGTAGCTGTATTTCCAGTCTACTTCCAGCTGTTCCATAACGTGGGTCATATGACCGTTGTCGTCAATCTGCCCGCGCACGCCGCCGCATTCCTTATGGCCCATTTCAGGCCCAAGGCCGTAGGCTTCCAGCATTTCCACGGTTTGTTCCAGTGCGGTGCGCACGTTGCCGCGGCAGCGCTGCCAGTATTGTTCCTGCATCATCTGCGAGGAGCTTAATGCTTCAATCGGAGCATCTTCACGCGGGGATTTTACCCAGAATTCAAGTTCGGTTGCGCAGGTGAAAATAATTTTTTCAATGTCTTCACCGCTGATATGTTCCAAACCTGCAATCTGAGGATGCTTTTTAAAGAGCTCCAGCAGTTCTTTTTCAACATAATCCAGCGTATCGTGCAGAATAGAGCGGGAGTCAACGCGTACGTTATTGTGTACAAGGAAGCACGGAATACGCAGCGTGCCAACCATTCTGCCGGTTGCGGAATCGAAATGTTCGTAGTTATAGTCAATATACCAGTTTACGCTGCTGTCGATTTTCATATCAACGCGGGCGTTATTTAAAGTAGCAATGCCGGTAAGCACAACGGAGCTGCCGTCGGTCTGGGCAGCCATGCCTTCCAGAAAGCCGTCAATATCTTTCAAAAACAGGCTGATAGGTACTTTTTCGTCGGTATCGTTGCCTGCAAAATCCACACCCATAAAGGAAACGAATTTAATTTCCGGGTGCGCTGTTAAAATCTCGGTCAGTGTTTCTCTGTTCTGTTCTTCGGGGCTGATAACATAAAGCATATCGGGGTTCATCATTTCGGTCACCTGCGGCTTTGCGCCGCGCTCCTTTCATTTAATTAAAATATTAAAACAAAAAATAAAATACAAAAGACCCTGCTACTTGGGCATACAAATAGCAGGGTCTCCATTGACCACGTTTGTATTATAACAAATAATTTTCGCCGCGTCCAGTAAAATCTTTCCGGTTTTGTAAAAATTTTAACGCTTACCCAAAAAGCGGATGAGTATTTCCTCCAGCATTTCAAACTGCCTGCCGCCGTAGCGGATATTGGCGTTAAAATCTGCCAGCGCCAGCATAAATTCCGATAAGCCGTGCGCAGTAAAATTGCGGCACTGCTCCATTAATTTTTTTACGGCATAGGGCGACATTTTTAAAGCGGAAGCCGCCATTTGCTGATTCATTCCCTGCGCCGCCAGTTCTTTAACCTGCGCCAGACGGCGTACCTGAAAGGCAATCAAGCCGCTGACGGCTATCGCGCTGCCGCCGTGTTTCTTTTCGTTCTGCAAAAGCTCCAGCGCTTCGGGCAGGTTCTTTTGGGCAATGGCGTTTAAAAGCGCAAAGCGAGAAACTTCAGGCAGGGAAGAAAACACCGCTTCAACATCGGCTTTTGTCCAAATACGCCGTTTGCCGCCGTAAACGTACAGCTTTTCTATTTCCTGCTCAAGCAAAAGCAGCGGTGCGGTATCGGCCGCAGAAAGATATTCCATTACCGTCTGTTCCGCATCATATTCAAAACGGCAGCCGCGTTTTTTGGCTTCGGCATCAAGCCACGGCTTAAGCTGGTACGGCTTCAGCGATTTACATTCGCAGGCAGCGCCTTCTGCCGCCAGCATTTTATAAAGTCGGCCGCGCTTGTCTATTTTGCTTACGCTGATAAACACATGGCAGAACTCCGGTATGTTTGCCAAAATTGCTTCCAGATTTTCTTTCTGCTTTTTTTCGGCGGCAAAAATTTTATCGTCGCTGATGATGACAAGGCTGCTGCCGCCAAAGAACGGATAAGTATTAACGGCGGCATTAAGCCTTTTTAAATCCGTATCGCGGTCGAAAACGCTTATTTCCATATCTTCATCCGCCGCGCTGCCAAAAACATATTTTTTTATGCAGGCTGCGGCTTTGCTGCGGTAATAGTTTTCTTCGCCGTACATTAAAATAACGTTGGGCAGGCTTTCGCCTTTCTCCAGCATTTCTATCAGTTTTTCCGGTGCCAGTTCCATAAAATCACCTTAAAAAAATTCTTTGTCGTACCTATAACTATACCATTGCAGACGGCCTTCGTCAAAACATACTTTAACCGCGCCCAATTTATCAGTGCGCAGCACTTTGGCACTGGCGCCCTGCAAACGCTGCACGGCATCGCGCCCCGGGTGCCCGTAACGGTTATCCGCACCAACAGAAATTACCGCAAGCCGCGGCTTGGCCTGTTTTAAAAACAGCGGCGACGAAGAAAAATTACTGCCGTGATGGGCAACTTTTAAAACATCGGCCGGTTTTATTTTGGCAGCTGCCGCAAGTTCTATGTTTTCATCGGCATCGCCGGTAAACAAAATGCTGCCTTCTGGTTCGGCTATGCGCATAATTACACTGCTTTCGTTGCCTCCGCCTTCAGATTTGCCAGATGCCAGCACTTCCACCCGGCATTTGCCAAGCGTATAAACACTGCCCTCCGCCGCTTCTAAAATATTCTGCGGCTTAATGTAGTGCAGCAGTTTTTGTACATCTTCCGAAGGTTTTTCCTGCGGAAGCAGCAGCTTATCAACTTTTACAAGGCGCGCAAGCCCTGCCGCTCCCCCGGCGTGGTCATGGTGCCCGTGGCTCAGCGCCAGCAGGTCAACTTTATCCACGCCGAGATATCGCAGATACGGCACAATAATGCGGCTGCCGGTATCAAAGTTTCCCTGCAAACCGCCGCAGTCCACAATAATATTATGCCCGTCCGTTGTCTGCACCAAAGCGGCATCCCCCTGCCCCACGTCCATAAAATGCACGGTAAAAGGCTGCGGCGTAAAAATTTTGTATGCCGCCAAAACAATTATGCCGGTCAGGCAAATTGCTGCTGTGTACCTGCGCTCCGTTTTGCTGAACCAGTTACCATTAAACAGCGCGGCAAGCATTATGCAATACAGCACAAAGCACGCCGCAGGCAGGTGCGGAACGTTAACTGCCGCCGCAGGCAGCGCCGCGAGGAAACTGACGACATTAAGCAGAGGCTGCATAAAAATTCCGGCAGCGTAAATTAAATACGTACCGGCAAAAGGCAGGCACAGCCCGGCAAGTGCAGCTATTACCAAAATTTCCATAGCAGGCACAAGCAGAATATTAGCGGCAAAGGTTACAAGCGAAAGCTGGTTAAAATGCCATAATAAAAGCGGCAGGGAGGCAAGCTGCGCCGCAAGCGTAATGGCAAACCCTTCGCGTACAAGCAAAGGTTTTAAAAATTGCAGCCGCTCTTTAAGCTGCGGGTAAATAAATATCAGCCCGCCGGTTGCCGCAAACGAAAGCTGAAAGCCAACGTCCAGCAGCCACAAGGGGTTATATATTAAAAGCAGCACTGCCGCCGCGCAAAAAATATTGCCGCTTTGCGCCTTTTTGTAAGTACCTGCACCGGCAAGTGCAACCGCACTCATAATGAATGACCGCCATACCGGTGCGCTGCCGCCGCATAACAGCGCATACAAAAATAACAAAAGCAGCACCGTTATTATCTGCGCTTTGCCGCGCCTGCCGATAATTAAAATTAAAAAGCCTGCCACCAGTGCCATGTGCGTGCCCGATACCGACAATATATGGGCAAGACCGGTTACGGAAAACGCTTCGCGCGTTGCTTCGCTTAAACCGTCATAACCGCCAAGCGCCATTCCGCACAGCACTGCCCCTGCTTCACCGTCAACCGTATCTGTTATTTTCTGCCGCAGCCCCAGTGCAAATAAAAAGAATTTATCGCAGATATCCGCTTCGCCCATAACCTGCAAAGCCGCCTGTTTTACAGACATTCTGCCCTGAAGGCCCTGCTGTAAATTCCAGTTTTCGCTGTTAAAGCTGCCGGGGTTGGCAAAACTGTTGAGGCTTTTTAGCGTACCGGTAACGGCAGCGCGGCCTGCCGTAAAATCTTTAACTTTGGCATTCTGCACAAACACGCGTATATTGCCGCGAGTTTTATGCAAATTACCGCTGCCTGATTGCAGCGCAGTACACTCAAGTATAAACCCGGTGCCTTTTTCCTGTTTTTTCAGCGTCAGCAAATCAACATTGCCGTACACCGTTACCTTTTGCCCGATATAATTTTTAATATCCGCAGTGTGCGGCTGCATAGCCTTACTGCCTGCCGCCATGCCGCACAAGGTAAAAAATATAAGGGCTAATATTGCCGCGCTGTAAGTTTGCGGCTTAAATTTTGCCGCCGCTGCCATAAGCACGGCAAAAACCACTGCCAGCACGGCATAAACGCTAAAATACTGCGGCATTAAAATACCGGTGTAATCACCGGCTGCAAAAAGCGCGGCTGCCGCCAAAAACCATGTTTTCATAAATCAAGCCAGGGCTGCATTTTCTTAAACTTTGCCTGCCCTATGCCCTTTACGTTCATAAGGTCCTCAATTCTGGCAAAGCCGTGGGCAGAACGGTACTCCACAATGCGCTGCGCCGTTACCGCGCCAACGCCCGGCAGTGTTTCCAGTTCTTCCGCCGTGGCAGTGTTTAAATGTACCTTGCCCGTTAAAGCACTTTCGCTTTCCTGCACAGCATTATAAGAAGCGCTTCCCTGCTCCGCCGCTTCCGCACTGTTTGCAGGCGTATTTGCAGCGGCAAGCCTGCGCCGTTCTTTTGCGCTCAGGCGGGGCACATTAACCTGCATGCCGTCCTTACAGATTTTTGCAAGATTTACTTTGTCCTTATTGGCTTCTTCCGTCATTCCGCCTGCGGCGGCAATAGCTTCCACGGCTCTGCTTTCGGGCGCAATTTCGTGCAGTCCCGGGTTTGCCACAGCGCCGCTTACATAAACCGTTATTTTCGCTTCTTCTTCGCTTGCCGTTACGGCCTGCTGTTCAATTTTTAAAACATCAGCTTCACGCTCATGCGGCCAAAAAGCGGCCAGCAAACAAAAAACCACTGCCACGGCAACGGCCATTATTTTTTTATTCAGTTGTGCCATCTGTTCAACTCCTGACAAAATAAAAAAACTCCCCGGATTAAATCCAAGGAGTTTTTATAAATTTAACCTGTTACGGTTTTACTACGATATTAACCAGACGGCCCGGCACGCAGACAACTTTAACAATTTTGGAGGTGTCAACAGTTTCTGCAATATGCGGTTCGGCAAGGGCAAGTTTTTCCAGCTCGTCTTTGGAAGCAGCGGCAGGAACAACAAGGCGTCCTTTAAGTTTGCCGTTAACCTGCAAAGCAATTTCAATATTATCCACTTTCATGGCTGCTTCATCATATTTCGGCCATTTTTCTTCGTGGATGCTGCCTTCTTCGGAAATTACGCCGTGCCACAGTTCTTCCGTAATATGCGGAACGAACGGAGAGAGCAATTTCAGCAGGTTGGAAACAACTTCGTAAATAAGGCCGGCATGCGGAGTTTTTTCTGCTTCTTTATAAGCATACAAGGCATTAACCAGTTCCATCATGGCACTGATGGCAGTGTTAAAGTTAAAGCGCTGCTCAATGTCATCCGTTACCTTTTTAATGCTGGTATGGAGTACGCGGCGCAGTTCTTTGCCAGCTTCGCTCAGTTCTGCCGGGTTATACTGCGTAACTTTTTCTGCCAGCACATCCTGGTAATGGTAAACTATACGCCATACCCTGCCCAGGAAACGGAAGGAGCCTTCAACGCCCTGGTCGCTCCACTCAAGTTCTCTTTCGGGCGGTGCGGCAAACATAATAAACAGCCTTGCCGTATCTGCGCCGTATTTGCCGATAATTTCTTCCGGCGAAACAACGTTGCCGAGAGATTTACTCATTTTGGCGCCGTCTTTAATAACCATGCCCTGAGTCAGGAGGTTGGTAAACGGTTCTTTGTAATCTACAAGGCCTGCATCGTGCAGAACTTTCATAAAGAAGCGGGAATACAAGAGATGCAGAATTGCGTGTTCAATACCGCCGATATACTGATCAACAGGGGACCAGTAATTTACTTTGTCTTTGGCAAACGGTGCTTTATCATTTTTCGGGTCGGTATAGCGCAGGTAATACCAGGAGGAGCACAGGAAGGTGTCCATGGTATCGGTTTCACGTCTTGCAGGCTTGCCGCATTTCGGGCAGGTGCAGTTTACAAAGCTTTCGGAAGTTGCCAGCGGGGATACTGCACCGGCGTCAAACTTAACATCTTCCGGCAGCATAACCGGCAGCTGGTCTTCCGGCACAAGCACTTCGCCGCAGTCCGGGCAGTAAATAACCGGAATCGGCGCGCCCCAGTAACGCTGGCGGCTGATTAACCAGTCGCGCAGACGGTAATTTACACGGCGTTTGCCGATGCCCATTGCTTCAATCTTGTCTTTAATTGCTTCCATACCGGCATGCAGCTCCATACCGCTGAACTCACCGGAATTAACAAGCACGCCTTCCTTTTCTTCATAGGCGTCGGTCATATCTTCTAATTTAAGCTCTTTATCCTTGGGGTTAATTACAACAATTTTCTCAAGGCCGTATTTATCCGCAAACATCCAGTCGCGGGCATCATGGGTAGGTACGCCCATAACAGCGCCGGTACCGTAATCGTAAAGTACATAGTTGGTAATCCAAACCTGCACTTTTTTGCCGGTAAGCGGGTGGATGCAGTAGCAGCCGGTAAACAGACCCTCTTTTTCAGATTCGCTGGAAGTACGTTCAATATCGGACTGGTTTCTTACACGGTCGCAGAAAGCTTTAATTTCTTCGGCTTTCGGGTTGTTTACGCACAGTTTTTCAACCAGCGGATGCTCAGCGGCAAGAACAACATAGGTAACACCGTAAATCGTATCCGGGCGGGTGGTGTAAACAGGAATGCGTTCGCCGATTTCCGGAAAATCAAAACTGAATTCCAAACCTTCGCTGCGGCCAATCCAGTTGCGCTGCATGGTTTTAACGCGTTCCGGCCAGCCTTCCAGCAGGTCAAGGTCTTTTAAAAGCTCGTCTGCGTAATCGGTAATTTTAAAGAACCACTGTTCCAGGTCTTTTTTTACTACTTCGTGGTCGCAGCGCCAGCATTTGCCGTCAATAACCTGTTCGTTGGCAAGTACGGTGTTGCAGGTGTTGCACCAGTTAACGGCCGATTTCTTTTTAACAGCCAGGCCGCGTTTGTAGAACAGTTCAAAGAACCACTGGGTCCATTTATAATAATCGGGTTTGCAGGTAGTTACTTCGCGGTCCCAGTCGTAAGAAAGGCCGAGTCGTTTCTGCTGGCGCGTCATGTTGGCAATGTTTTCCATCGTCCATTTTTTCGGCGGAATACCGTGTTTAATAGCGGCGTTTTCTGCCGGCATGCCAAAGGAATCCCAACCCATTGGGTGCAGCACGTTAAAACCGTTCATGGTACGGAAACGGGCTACAACGTCGCCGATAGAATAGTTGCGGACATGGCCCATATGCAGATTGCCGGAAGGATACGGGAACATTTCCAGCACATAAGATTTCGGGCGGCTGCTGTCCATCTCTGTTTTAAAAGTTTTGTGTTCTTCCCAATAAGCTTGCCATTTGGCTTCAATCTCATGGGGATTATACTTTTCCTGAATCATATTTTTCAACCTCGCAAATAAAGCTATTTATGAATAATACCCTTAAAATTATATAGCTTACAGGATTTAAAGTCAATTATAAATACCCTGCACCTGCATTAATATCGCCAAAGTGTAAAAAATATGATACAATCAAAGAAGATTTTACATAAGAAGGAGACAGCATGAGCCTTTTTGCTATCGGTGACTTTCATTTATCGGGCGAACCGCCTGCCAAACCAATGGAAGTTTTCAGCCCGAACTGGGAAAACCATTTTGAAAAAATACGCCGTAACTGGCTTACTAAAATTACAGAAACAGATACCGTAATTATCTGCGGCGACACCTCGTGGGCCATGTCGCTGGAGACTGCCATGCAGGATTTAAACCGCATTGCCGCCCTGCCGGGTCAGAAAATCATTCTTCGCGGCAACCACGATTACTGGTGGACTTCGCTGAAAAAAATGCAGCAGGCCACGGAAGGCAAATTTATGTTTTTACAGAACAACTTTTTTGCCTGCGGCGACGTTGCCGTCTGCGGTTCGCGCGGCTGGATTCTGCCGTCGTCGGAAGCGTTTACGGATGATGACAGGCATATTTACCTGCGTGAAGGCATAAGGCTGGAAAATTCGCTTGCCGCCGCCAAAAACGCAGGCTTTAACAAATTTGTTGCCGCACTGCATTACCCGCCGCTGTATAAAGCGGACGAAGAAACCATATTTACGGAACTTTTTGCCAAATACGGCGTTGCGCACTGTGTTTTCGGGCATATCCACGGGCAGGATGCAGGCAATATTTTTGAAGGCGAAACCCGCGGAGTAGCTTATAAGCTTGTAAGCTGCGATACGCAGAACTTTATGCCGCAGCTTGTGCTGCCGTAAAAACTGCCATTGTGCCAAAAATTTTATTTCAAACCTTATTCCGCACTCATCCGAGTGCGGATTTTTTATTGCCGTTTTAAGCGGTACGCCGTTATAAAAGGCTGCAAAACACTTTCATCACGCATAAACGTAACTCCGTCCTCAACAATCAGCCTGCCGTCGCAAAGGGCAATGCCGTTTACGCAAGCACCGCTTTTAACGGTAATATCGTATTTTGAAAGCAGCAGCGCTTTGCTGAGCACGGCATTTTTGCCTATTTCAATCTGCCCATCGCTGATAATAACGCAAAAATCCGGCATTTGGGTGCCGTCAGCAATAAAAATACTCATTTTGGAAACAAGCACGCCTTCGCCTTTGATGTTTTTGGAGCTTGATGCAATGCTTTTGCTGTAATTGCCGTCATCATAATACAGCGCGCCGCCAAGCCCGTATTCTTCAAACGTGCTTTTGGAAGGGAAATCCATTTCCTTAAATGCGGCAAAATCCTTCACATCAAGGCTTTGTAAAATTTCACCAAGTTCACCGGCATAAACAATGCCTTCCGGCAGATTTTCCGCACCTTGCAAACTTTTACCGGCGGCAAGCGTATAACGTTTCCCAAGTTCCGAAATTTGCTGAGGCAAAGTTATTTGAATCTGCTGCAAAGCAAAAGTTTCGCCTCCTGCTTCTGCCTGTACGGTATATTTTTTTACGCCGCCGGAAGTGTTTTCTTCAAATATTCCTGCTTTAAGCGTGTAATTGCCGGGCTGCAGCTTCTGCTGCGGCAAATTACTTCCGCCTTCCGGCAGGCTGCCGTTTTCAAAACCGGCTTTTGCAAGTGCCTGCACCGCAAATTGCAGCTGACGGCGCAAAATGCGCCTGCTGCTTTCTTCCGCTTCCTGTCGCACCCAGTACGCCGCCGCATGCAGGCATACCGCCGCGCACAAAATACCTGCCAGCACTGCTGTGCCTATGCCGCCGCGGCAATCTTTCAAAATTTTATTAAAAACTGCCATTTGCCAAAACATAAACTTCCGTAAATTTTTTACTGCGTCCGCTTGCATTATCTTTAAATTCCAAAGTTACCTTAATTTTATCTGCGGCAAGCTGCTCCGCTTTTATGGACTGCAAAGTAACCTCTGCCAGCGAAAGCGGGTTTACGCCGCGCGTGGAATTATATTTAATTTCGCGTGCCAGCACGCCGCCGCTGCGGTAAAACGTTACCTGCCTGTTGCCGTACACTTCGGTGCAAACAATTTTATCATTGCTGCCCGTTGTTATTTTTAACCTGCTGCTGTTTAAAAGCAGTTCGTGTTCAATAAAACTCTGGCTGTAACGTGCAGCACGGTATAAAAGCAAGTCGCTTTTTAAATTTTGCCACGAAGCAGCAAAGGCAGAAAGCCCGTTATAAAAAACAACGGCGCAAATACCGGCAGCAGCAAGTGCCGCACAGGTTTCCGCAAGTAAATAGCCTTTGTTATTCACCGCCGGTTACCACGCTTGCCAGTATTTTTCCGCCGCTGTTTTTAACCGTTACATAATAAAACGGCCCTGTAAGGCCGGGGCAGTAAAACTCAGTTTTTTCAACGGCAAGCCCTGCCTGCTGCAAAGCCGTTTCATCATAAGCACCAGCGGCCGCATTAAACGCATCTGCCGCCGCGTTTCGCTGCACCATTAACTTTATGCCGCTTGTATATGCGCCAACCGCGCTTACGCAGATGATTACTGCCGCTGCCAGGCACACTAAAACTTCCGCCAGCAAATAGCCTTTGCTGCCCTTCATTTAAACACAACCCTTCCGGTAACAGGCTGTACCTGCAGCCATTTGCTGATGGTTTTATCCTGACGGCATTTAATAATATAGTTATTAGCTGCCGAAGGCGCTCCTTCGCCGGAAAATTTCAGCGCATTAAAATGCTGGTCAAAATATAGCCCATTTTCAAACTTTCTTAAAACGGAAAGCTTGCCGCCGTAATAAATGCGGTAACCGCCTTTATCGGCGTCCATTTCCAAACGGCTTTTGCCGCTCATATCGTAAAAAGAATACTGCTGCAAAGCTGCAATATCACCAGCAAGGCATTGGGCAGCGCGCTCTGCCTGCATTTTCAGCAGATACTTCTGCACACCGCCGTAAGCTGGCACCAAAAAAGCAGCAGCCATTGCCATAAGCCCTGCCGCCGCCAAAAACTCTGCCAGCCCGAAGCCCTTATTCTTCAGCGTCACTGCTGCCATCGGACGTTACCTGTTCACCGTCCGCATTTCTGCCTTTCAAAGTATAGGTCAGCTTGTCGCCGGAAGGAGTGTACACCAGCTTCGTTCCGGTAGCATCCTCAAACTTCTTGCCTTTGGCAATGTATTCGTCCACCAGGTCGCTTAAAGCGCTCGGGCAGGTGCCGTTATCCATTTTATAAAGCAAAATGGCGTTATCAATTGTTGCCAGGTCGCTTTCAAGACGGGCGTTTTTAGCGCGTCCGGCTGCGCTGTCAAGCGACGGCAAAAGCATTGCGCCCAAAACGCCTAATAAAGCCACTACCGCCAAAACTTCCAATAAAGTAAACCCGGCATTGCCGCGTAATTTCTTAAGCAAATTATAACCCCTTCCATAATCAAAATCCGGGCAGCGCGCCCGATAAGGAAAACATTGGTGCAGCCACAGCCAGAATAACCGCCGAAACAACCCCGGCCGCCACTGTTAAAAGCAGCGGCTCCAGCACTGTTTTTAAATTTTTCAGCGTATCGTCAAAACGGTACTGCAAAATTTCTGCGGCGCGCATTAACATTTCCGGCAGGCGTCCCGTTTCGGCCCCCACGCCGATAAATTCCGCACTTAAACTGCCAAATAACGGTTTTGCTTTTAATGCCGCCTCTGCCGGGTTAACGCCGCGCAGCACATCCGCGGCAAAAACTTCCGCCCTGCGGCACAGCCCGGCATCCCCCAACGCCGAGCCTGCAATATGCGCCGCCTGCGGCAGAGGTATGCCGCCGTGCAGAAGCAGCGCCAGTACTTTGTTAAAGCGGATTTCCAGATACAGTTCTTTTTGCGCTTTAAAAAACGGTATTTTAAACACAAGTTCAAGCAGCCACCTGCGCCGCGCCGCCGCAATTGCCAAAACTACAGACAGCAATACGCACGCTGCCGGCATATTGGCGGCTAAAAATTCCTGCACGGCAAAAAGCAGCTTTAAATACGGCGGAAGCTGGGCATTCATTGAAGCATACAAATCTTTAAACAGCGGCAAAACCTGCACAATAAATAAAACTGCCGTTGCCAATGAAGCTGAAAAAAGAAAGAGCGGATACAAAGATATATTTTTAAGAAAACGCTTCATCTGCACCTGCAATTTATAATATTCTGCCAGTTCTTCCAGCATTTCGCATAAAATACCGCCGTTTTCACCTGCTTCGGCCACCGCCGCAGGCAGTGCACCCCACACCTCCTGCCTGTTTTTTATGCAGCCTGCAAAACTCGTGCCCATTTTTAAATCGCGCTCAATGCCAAGGCAAAGCTGCGCCGTTTTTGGCGGCAGGCGCTCTGCCAATACGCCAAGCGACTTTAAAAGCGGCAGCCCGCTGTTAAGCATCAGCGCCAGCTGGCTGAAAAATACCGTTTTTTCTTCATCGGTTAAACTGTTTTTAGTTTTGCTAAACTTAAACAGCCCCTGCTTTTTTGCCATGGCACTTGCTGGCTTTTCCTGCTGCAAAAGCGTTAAATAACCATAATTACTGCGCACAAAAGCCGCCGCCTCAAATTCGCTGGCAGCACTGTAAACTCCGCTGCGGCTCACGCCGGAAGAATCTACCGCTTTCCACCTGTACTGCTGCACCGCTGCACCCCTTTCCGGGTAATTGATATTCGCCGGTGCAGAAACTTTTCCCACAAATTCTGTTTTTATTTGTGAAAAATTTGTGACTTTATTTCTCTGTGCTGCTTATTATCAGCTGCAATTTTTATTTACTTTTAGCCGTACGCCGTTTTATAATAGAAACAAAAATAAACTACGGAGAACTACAATGACTCTTGAAAATAAACTCGGCATTTCCAATTCCTTACAGCTTGCAAACGAAGAAGAAAAAATTACCAAACGCAAGGCACTCCTGCTTTTTGAAACCGGCTTTTTAAACGGCCTTGAAGCAGGTTCCTTTTCTGCCCTTGCGGCCATTCACAAATTTTTGTTTGAAGACATTTACGATTTTGCAGGACAGATACGCACAGTAAATATTGCCAAAGGCAGCTTCCGTTTTGTACCGGCGCTGTACCTTTCGGATGCACTTGAAAGCATCAGCAAAATGCCGCAAAATACTTTTGATGAAATTATCACCAAATATGTGGAAATGAATGTTGCCCATCCCTTCCGCGAAGGCAACGGGCGCAGCACAAGGATATGGCTGGACCATATTTTAAAAACAGAGCTGCATCTTGTGATTGACTGGAGCAAAATTGACAAAGAAGATTATTTGCTCGCCATGGAACGCAGCCCCATAAAAGATACCGAAATAAAACTGCTGTTAAAATCTGCACTGACGGATAAAATTAATGACCGCGACGTTTATATGAAAGGTATCGACGCCAGCTATAACTACGAAGGTTATAATACTTATAAAACAGAAAACTTAAATAAATAAGCAAAATCTCCGGAAAGCAATATGCCAAACCGGAGATTTTATTTTTATTATCCTGTTTTAACTAATTTGTAGACAAGGCAGCTTTTTACACCAAACCCATCCATTTCCAGTATGTTGCGCCTAAAAGCATTATCAGTGCAAAGGCTATAAGCGTAAGCGGTATGCCGGATTTTACAAAGTCGTTAACTTCAAAAGTATCGGTGCCGTAAGCAATCATGTTCTGCGGTGCGTTTACAGGCAGTATAAAGCCAAAGCTTACAACGTACTGCAAAATCATCGTCATGCCTACTACGTTAACGCCCGGCGTTTTAAGCTGCTGCAGTACGGAAATTATTATCGGTATAATGGCCGATGCAAGGCCGGTGGCACTGGCAAAGCCCATGTGAATTACAATAAGGAAAACGGTCATTATAGCGAGCACCATTAAAGTGGTAGAACTTTCCAGCGCGAAGATAGAAACTATCTGGCTGGCAAGCCAGGTTGCCGCTTTTGTGGAAAGCAGCGCGCTGCCGAGCGAAATCCCCACGCCGAACAGCACAACCGTGCCCCAGTTAATTTTATTTACGGTTTCGTTCCAGTGCATTACGCCGATTTTAGGCAGCATTAAAAGTGTTATCGCCACCATGGTACTGGTGGAAGTATCTATGCTGTGCAAAACTTTTTCGGTAGTCCAGAAGAACAGCAGGCACAGCGAAATTACCAAAAGTTTTAATTCGTCGGCGCTTATTTTGCCCATTTCTTTCAGCAGGCGCGTTACTGTAGCCTGCCCGCCGGCAATTTCATCAATTTCTGGCGGCATAATATGCAGCATCAGTTTATAAAGCGCGGCCGACATCAGCACGGCAAACGGGGCAGCGGCAATAAACCAGTCCAGCCATGAAATATCAACGCCAAGCGTCTGGCTGATGAAGTTTACCGCAACCATATTCTGCGCCGCCGCAGTTTTTATGCCTACATTCCATACACTGTCAACCTGCGCCACGGTAATCATCAGCATGCCTGCAAAACGGCTTTTCAGCGGTACGCCGAAGGCTTTAATCATGCCCATAACAATGGGGACAAGGCAGGCAACGCGCGCTGTTGTGCTCGGCACAAAAAAGCTTAAAATAAAGCCGCACAAAATAACGCCCAGCAAAACGCGGTTTGCTTTGGCCCCTACTTTGGAAAGTATCATCAGTGCAATACGTTTATCAAGCCCGGTTTTGGTCATGGCTGCCGCCAGGAACATAGCCGCCGCCACAAGGCAGAAGGCCGTTGACGAAAACCCTTTCAGCGCCATGCCGAGCCCGGCACTTGTGCCGTACAGCCTGCCGGTTGCCTCGTTAGGTGCAAACCCAACCAGAAGGGCAATTAAAACCATTATCACACCCGCGCTTACAGGGTACGAAATAGCCGTTGTTGCCCAGACAATTACAGAAAACACCATAACCCCAATCATCCTGTGCCCTGCTACCGACAGGCCTTCCGGCGTGGGAAGAAGCACAATAACAGCCAGAACAGCAAGCGCAATATAAAACCCAAAGCGTTTCATAAAACCCGGCTCAGCCTGTTTTAAAGCAGTTTCCTTTCTCATAAAAACACATCCCCTCAAACAAAAATTAAAATAAAAAAGAGGCCTGCGCATTAAAACGCAAGCCTCTTTGCTTAAACAAATTATAGCACTTTCACGTCAGAAGGACAATAGTTTTTATTGTATGTATTGTTACATTCCTTTGTTATATTTAAAGCTGTCCAGCGTGGTATGAATTTTTTTGGCAAGGCTGTCGGGCAGTCCTTCAATATTAACGTTCAGGAAGCCGCGCACAATGGTTGCCGTAGCGTCGTCCTCGCTCATGCCGCGCGCCATAAGGTACTCAATTTCTTCGGGGTTAATGCGGCCAACGGCAGCTTCGTGGCTCATTTCGGCATTGCCTGTCTGTGCATCAAGCTCCGGAATTGCCAGAATATAACCTTTATTGCTCAGCATCAGGCCGTCGCATTCCAGATGAGCGCGCACGCCTTCAACTTTGCCAATCATGCAGCCGCG
>ULTA01031366.1_pt1 | contig 18084 bp, 12 predicted proteins | sample 1957181 | NCBI WGS metagenome assembly ULTA01 (sample SAMEA4835722, study PRJEB28245) | human gut metagenome | biome: gut microbiome; material: fecal sample | place: Denmark | collected 2008
GAGGTGTGCACTTTTTTCGAACGGGGGAGGAAAGCCCGAAGGGAAGGAGGGGGGTCAACACTCCAACGGTTGCGGGGGAAACCCGCAGGAAGGGGGCACAATATTCATTATTCAAGAGGAGGGGGTTCAATATTCCCCTGTAAGTGCACGGCTTACCGGGTATAACACAAAAAACGCGCGGTTACCGCGCGTTTTTTGTGTTATAAACATAGGATTTGTGATGTTAGAGTTTACATTTTATTTGCGCGAGGGCTTCTTCGCGGTTGAGCTCTCCGGCGTTGCAGCGCATCATCGTTTTTACGTCGGAGTCTTTCAGGCGGTAGAATTGCAGGATGAGGAATGCGATGAAGTTGCCGATGAGGGGGACGAGTATGCAGGCAATCCAAAGTCCGTCGATGGCTTCGGCCGATTGCGTAATGCCTTGTTCCGCAAGCTCCGCGAGGTCGGCAAAACTTTCGGCGGTGATGCTCTGCCATCCGAACAGACCTATAATCGCCAGACCCAGCGACCCCGAGATGGCGCCCGTGATTTTCGCCATCAGCGTTTGCAGCGAGAAGGTAATGCCCTTTGCCTCTATGCCTGTCTTGAACCTGCCGTATTCCGCGCAGTCGGGCGTGAACATAAACATCAGGACGTTGACCACGCCCGTGGCGATGGCGTTCACCACCGACAGCCCGATGTACGCTCCCGTGTTGCCTCTCGCGAAGAAGAAGATGAGCAGGTTTATGCCGACGGTGGCGAGCAGACAGCTCTTGTACAGCGTGATTTTGTTGACCTTTTTCAGAATGTACGGCACGGCGAAGGACGCCACCGCAAAAGGAACGGTGGTTATCAGACCGACGTACAGCACGATAAGCTCGTCGTTAAAGACATAGAACGACATAAAGAGCTGCAACGAACCGAGCACGTTGCATCCCGACGAGAACAGGAACGCAGTGTAATAGATGAGGAGATATTTGTTGGAGAACAGATATCGGAACATTCTCCTTACGGTGAAACTTTCTTCGGGAGGAATGCCGACGACGCGTTCTTTGCCTTTGAAGCAGAAGGGGAGCATTGTGGCGAAAGCTATGACTGCGCCGATGATTGCCACATAGAGATACGAGACGCCCACCTTCTGGCTGACGAGCACCATTGCCAGCAGGCTGGCAATTCCGCTGCCCGCCGTGCCGCAAATGCTTTTTACGGAAAGCATTTTTTCGCGCTCGCCGAAGTTGTCGGTCAACACGGTTATGCAGCCGTGTATCGGAGCGTCGCAAAGGGTGTAGACGCAGTCGTGAATGAGATACGCGATTGCGAGCCACGCAAGCTGACCCGCTTCCGAGATGCCCGCAGGTATCGCGAACAGCAGGATGACCGACAACGGGATTGCCACGACGGACATCCTCAGCCACGGCAAAAACTTGTTGCCGCTCTTGAACTTGATTTTGTCGAAAAGCGCGCCGAAAATGGCGTCGTTGAAAGCGTCCCAGACTTTGACGAGGACAAGCACCAGCGCGACTTTGCCCGCGTCCATACCCTGCAAGAGGGCAAATGTCGTAAGATAAGTCGCTACAAGGGTATAAATGAGGTTTTGCCCTGCGAAATAGGCGTAGTAGCTGATTTTTTCGCCGCCCGGAACGCGGTCGTCGGGCTGACCTATTCCGAGCACGGATTTCAGAAAGCCGACGACGACGTTGTCTTTGCGGGCGGCGGCCGTCGCCGTTCCGCTTTCCGCGTCGGCGGTCAAGACGTCTGCTTGCGGGGTCTGCCCGTCGGCGGGCTGTACGGAAGAGGAGATTTCGGCATTGTCTTCCGTCGTAAAGTTTTTGTTTTCGTCCATAATTTCCCTCTTTACACACCGATTATAATACACGCGCGGGCATACAACAAGAGTCAATTTCCGTTCGGCGGATTTTTTTAGCGCATTCGTCCCCGGGGCGCGCAGCTTTTCGGTTTCGGGAAGGCGGACGTCCGCGGACGGACGGGCAAAAACCGGGGTGTGGGGTAGAATACCCCACAAGCACGGAGCGGCGCAAAGTGCATAAAAGCCGTGCTATTGCATAAATTTGTGCATAATTTTGTGCAATTTATGAATTTCCGTGCATTTTTTGCTTTTGTATGCAGAAAATGCGAAATATTATGCAAAAATGTTTGACTTTTGTTTTTCGCGGCAATATAATCGTGTCAAACGCTCAACGGAAGGTAAGATTTTATGGACAAATCGCAAATCAAAAAGGTGGTGCTGGCTTACTCCGGCGGTCTCGACACTTCCATCATAATTCCCTGGCTCAAAGAGAACTACAACAACTGCGAAGTCATCGCGGTGTCCGGCAACGTGGGGCAGGCGGACGAGCTGGAAGGGCTGGAAGAAAAGGCGCTGAAAACGGGCGCTTCCAAGCTCTATATCGAGGACCTCACCGACGAATTCGTCAACGACTATATCATCCCCACCGTCAAGGCGGGGGCAAAGTACGAGGAATATATGCTGGGCACGTCCTTTGCGCGTCCCATCATCGCAAAGCGCATTGTGGAAATCGCAAAGGCGGAGCACGCGGACGCGATATGCCACGGCTGCACGGGCAAGGGCAACGACCAGGTGCGTTTCGAACTCGCCATCAAAGCGTTTGCGCCCGATATGCCCGTCATCGCACCCTGGCGCGAATGGAACATCAAGTCGCGCGAAGAGGAAATCGAGTACGCCGAGGCGCACAACGTACCCCTCAAAATCAACCGCGAAACCAACTATTCCAAGGACAAGAACCTCTGGCACCTTTCCCACGAAGGGCTGGACCTCGAAGACGCGGGCAACGAGCCGCTTTACGACAAGGAGGGCTTCCTCGAAATGGGCGTGTCCCCGATGAAGGCGCCCGATAAGGCGACGTATGTCACGCTGGACTTCGAAAAGGGCGTCCCCGTCGCGCTCGACGGCAAGAAGATGTCCGCAAAAGACATCATCCTCGCGCTCAACAAACTTGGCGGCGAAAACGGCATAGGTCTGCTCGACATAGTGGAAAACAGGCTGGTCGGCATAAAGTGCCGCGGAGTGTACGAAACCCCGGGCGGCGCAATCCTTTATTTCGCGCACGAGTATCTGGAAACGCTGTGTCTGGACAAATACACCGCGCACAAGAAGCAGGAGCTTGCAATCACGTTTGCGGAGCTGGTTTACAACGGACAATGGTACACTCCCTTGCGCGAAGCGCTCTCCGCTTTCGTCGACAAGACGCAGGAGAGGGTCACGGGCAAAGTCAAAATCAAGCTCTACAAGGGCAATATGATAAAGGCGGGCGCGTGGAGCGAGTATTCTCTCTACAACGAAGAGATTGCCACTTTCGGCGAAGACAACGTATACAACCAGGCGGATGCGGCAGGATTCATCAACCTGTTCGGGCTGCCCATCAAGGTGCAGGCGCAGGTGGACGCGGCGATTGCGGCAAAGAAAAACAAGAAGTGACGGAGTCCGTTTCTTTCCCTGTCGGGGAAAGCGGGCAAATTCAAGAACAAGCAGTTTATCATCCCAAAAGCCGGCGTAAAGCCGGTTTTGGAATTAAACGGAGGAGAAAATGGCGAAACTCTGGGCGGGCCGCGCAGGCAAGGAAACGGCGAAAGCGGCGGACGAATTCAACAGTTCCGTCGCCGTGGACGGCAGGATGTACGAGCAGGACATCAAAGGTTCTCTCGCGCACGCCGAGATGCTCGCGGGCTGCGGCATCATCACGTATGACGAGTACGGCGAGATAGCGGAGGGTCTGAAAGGGATACTCGCCGACATCAGGTCCGGCGCGCTCGCCATCGACCCCGAAGCGGAAGACGTGCATATGTTCGTAGAGGCGGAGCTGACCAAGCGCGTCGGCGACGCGGGGAAGAAACTGCACACCGCCCGCAGCCGCAACGACCAGGTCGCGACGGATATGCGGCTGTATCTGCGCGACGAGAGCGCGGAGGTGGTCGCTCTCATCAAAAAGCTGCTCGCCGCGGTCGTGGGTCAGGCAAAGGCGACCAAAAACTACATCGTGCCGGGCTACACGCATTTGCAGAGGGCGCAGCCGATATATTTCGCACATCATCTGCTTGCGTACGCGATGATGTTCGTGCGCGACGCGGGCAGGATAGGCGACGCGGTGCGGCGTATGAACGTCAGTCCGCTCGGCAGCTGCGCGCTTGCCGGCACGACGTACGATACGGACAGGACGTTCACGGCAAAGAAACTCGGCTTCGACGGCGTGTGCCTCAACAGCATAGACGGCGTGTCCGACAGGGATTTCTGCGTTGAGTTGATTTCCGCTTTCGCACTCGTTATGACGCATCTTTCGCGGTTTGCGGAAGAGGTGGTGCTTTGGTCGTCTTCCGAGTTCGGTTTCGTGGAGCTGGACGACGCTTACACGACGGGGTCCAGCATAATGCCGCAGAAGAAAAATCCCGATATGGCGGAGCTTGTGCGCGGCAAGACGGGCAGGGTGTACGGCGACCTTATGGCGATGCTCACCGTGCTGAAAGGACTGCCGCTTGCCTACAACAAGGATATGCAGGAAGACAAGGAGTGCGTCTTCGACGCGCTCGACACCGTCAAGGCGTGTCTTAAAATATTCGCGCCTATGGTTGCGACGATGCGCCCCGACAGGGAGAATATGCTGCGCGCGGCGGGCAAAGGATACATCAACGCGACGGACCTCGCGGACTATCTCGTGGGGAAGGGGCTGCCTTTCCGTACGGCGTACAAGACCGTGGGCGAAATCGTTGCCTACGGCATAAAGCAGGACAAAACGCTGGAAGAAATCTCCCTTGACGAATACAAAAAGTTCGGCGACGTCTTCGGCGAGGACCTTTACGCCGCGATAGACCTCTCCGCCTGCGTGCGCAGGAGGACTTCGGAGGGAGGCACGGGCGCGAAGTCCGTGGAAAAACAAATCCGTTTCGTGGAGGAATTCATCGGGTGACGAAGGTTTTCATTGACGGCAGGGAAGGCACGACGGGGCTGCGCATATACGAGAGGCTGCTCGGGAGAGAGGGGACGGAAGTCATAATCCTCCCCGAGGAAAAACGCAAGGACCCCGCGGCGCGACGGGAGGCGATATTCGCTTCCGACGTGACTTTCCTGTGTCTGCCCGACGCCGCGGCGAAAGAGTCCGCCGCGCTTGCGGAAGGGTCGGACGCCGTGATTATAGATGCGTCCACCGCGCACCGCACCGCGCCCGGCTGGGAATACGGCTTTCCGGAGCTCGGCGGCGGGAGAGCGGAAAGGATAGCGCGTTCGCGGCGCATCGCCGTGCCGGGGTGTCACGCTTCGGGCTTTGTCGCGCTGGTGAGTCCGCTCGTCAAAGCGGGGATAGTGCCGCGGGAAGCGGAGCTTGTCTGTATGTCCCTCACGGGATACAGCGGCGGCGGCAAGAAAATGATTGCGCAGTACGAAGCGTCGGAGGGGGCTATGCGCGCTCCGCGGCAGTACGGCATAGCGCAGACGCACAAGCATCTGCCCGAAATGACCGCCGTGACGGGGTTGTCCTCGCCTCCCGTGTTCTGTCCCGTCGTTGCGGATTTTTATTCGGGAATGGAAGTGACGGTGCCGCTTTTTGCGAAGGACATTGCGGGTGGCGCGGCGGATATAGCAAAGATATACGGGGAACTTTACGACGGGGAGATAGTCTTTTTCCGCGAAAACTGCGACGAGGACGGCTTTCTGTCCGCGGCGGCGTATTCGGGGACGGACTGTATGGAGATTTCCGTGCACGGGTCGGAGGACAGGATACTTCTCGTCGCGAGATACGACAATCTGGGCAAGGGCGCGTCGGGTGCGGCGGTGGAGTGTATGAACATCGCTCTCGGCTTGCCGCCCGCGACGGGACTGGAACTGACGAAAAGGTGACTGCGGCCCGAAAAGGGTGTATAATCGGAATTGCGCCGTGCGGATTTCCCGTCGGGGCGCGGAGTGAAGATAAAGATGACGGATATGAACTCGGAAGAAATAAAGTTTATAAAGGGCGGCGCGTGCGCGCCCGAAGGATTTCTGGCGGCGGGGGTTTATTGCGGCATACGCCGCAACCGTTCCAAAAAGGACCTCGCCCTGCTTTACAGCAAGACGCCCGCGGCGGCAGCCGCGGTGTATACGCGCAACCGCGTGAAAGGCGCGCCGCTTGCCGTGACGAAAGCGCACGTCGACGGCGGAAAGATAAGCGCGGTCATATGCAACAGCGGCATAGCGAACACCTGTTGCGCAGGCGGGCGCGAGATTGCCGAAAGGACCTGCGAACTGACGGGCGAAGCGCTGGGCATTCCCGCGGAGCAGGTGGCTGTGGCGTCCACTGGCGTCATCGGACAGCCTCTCGACATCGCGCCGATTGCGAAGGGCATTCCCGAACTCGTGCGCGCTCTGTCGCGCGACTCGTCGGGCGCGGCGCAGGCGATTATGACCACGGACACCGTGGAAAAACAGGTCGCGGTCGAGTTTGAGCTGGACGGCAGGACGTGCAGAATCGGCGGTATGGCGAAAGGGTCGGGAATGATACATCCCGATATGGCGACAATGCTCGTCTACCTTACGTCCGACGTGAACATCACCGCCGAAATGCTGCAAAAGGCACTTTCCGGGGACGTCGGAAACACGTTCAATATGTTGAGCGTGGACGGCGACACTTCCACCAACGATATGGTGCTGCTGCTCGCCAACGGCGAAGCGGGCAACAGTGAAATAAACTGCGAAAACGACGCATTCCGCACTTTTATGTGCGCACTCAATACGGTAAACGTCGCGTTGTGCAGAATGCTGGCGGGTGACGGCGAGGGCGCGACGAAACTTCTCGACTGCGTTGTCACGGGCGCGGCGACGGAGGCGGACGCGAAACTCGGCGCAAAAGCGGTGATATGTTCCTCACTTGTCAAAGCTGCAATGTTCGGCGCGGACGCGAACTGGGGCAGGGTGCTGTGCGCGCTGGGATACAGCGGCGCGGCGTTCGACCCCGAGAGCGTGGGCGTGACTTTCCGCTCCGCGGCGGGAGAGGTCGAAGTGTGCAGGGCGGGCGCTCCGACGGACTTTTCGGAAGAAAAGGCGAAGGAAGTGCTTTCGGAAAAGGAAATCGAGATTGCGGTGTCGTTGGGCGGAGGCGGTTTTTCCGCGGAAGCGTGGGGGTGCGACCTCACTTACGACTATGTGAAGATAAACGGCGATTACAGGACTTAGGAGGCGGTTATGTTCATCGACAACAAGCTCAGGGCGGAAGTGCTCACGGAGGCTCTGCCTTACATCAGGAAATACAGCGGCAAAATTCTGCTCGTCAAATACGGCGGCAGCGCAATGACGGACGAAACCCTCAAAAAAGCGGTGATGGGCGATTTGGTGCTGCTTTCGCTCATCGGCGTGAAAGTGGTGCTCGTCCACGGCGGCGGTCCCGAAATCACGGAAATGCTCGGCAAGCTCGGCAAAAAGTCCGTGTTCGTGGACGGACTGCGCGTGACGGACGCGGAGACCGCGGACGTGGTGCAGATGGTGCTCGCGGGCAAGGTCAACAAGGGGCTTGTCAACCTCATCCAGAGCCTGGGCGGCAAGGCTATGGGGCTTTCGGGTGCGGACGGCGGACTCATCTGCGCCAAGCAGCTCGACCCCAAACTCGGCTTTGTGGGAGAAATTTCCTCTCTCAACGTCCAGCCCGTGCTCGACGTGCTCGAAAAGGGTTACATCCCCGTCATTTCCACCGTCGGCTGCGACGCGGACGGCAACGTGTACAACATCAACGCGGACACCGCGGCGGCGAGGATTGCGGGAATGCTCAAAGCGGAAAGTTTAATCAATATGACGGACACCGCGGGCCTTCTGGAAGACGAAAAGGACGAGAGCACTCTCATACACAAAATCTTCGTCAGCGACGCGCAGCGTATGGTCAATCACGGCGAGCTTTCGGGAGGGATGATACCCAAGGTCAACTGCTGCATAGAGGCAATCCGCCGCGGCGTGAAAAAGGTGTTCATCATCGACGGCAGAGTGCCGCACTCAATACTCATCGAAACTCTGACCGACGCCGGAATAGGCACGATGTTCGTGTCGGGTGAAAACTATGACGATTGAAGAAAAGGACCGCGAATACGTTGCGTCGACATACGCGCGTTTTCCCGTGCGGCTTGTGCGCGGGGAAGGCGCGACGCTTTACGACGCGGACGGAAAGAGCTATATCGACCTCGGCAGCGGGATAGGCGTGAGCGTATTCGGCACGGCGGACGCGGAATGGGCGGCGGCGGTGAGCGCGCAGCTGCGCACGTTGCAGCACGCGTCCAATCTCTATTACACGGACCCGTGCGTCCTGCTCGCGGAAGCGCTGTGCAAGCGGTCGGGGATGAAGAAAGTTTTCTTTTCCAACTCCGGCGCGGAGGCGAACGAGTGCGCGATAAAGACGGCGCGCAAGTGGGGAGAGGAGCACAAGGGCGCGGAGTACTACAACATAGCCGTGCTCAAAGGCGGCTTCCACGGCAGGACTCTCGCCGCGCTCGCCGCGACGGGACAGGAAGAATATCACAAGGATTTCCTGCCGCTCACTCCCGGCTTTGTCTGTGTGGACGCGGAGGACGCTGAGGGATTGGAGCGTGCGGTCACGGAAAACAAGTGCGCGGCGGTTATGCTTGAAACCATACAGGGTGAGGGCGGCGTCGTCCCCCTCTCCGAAGGCTTTCTGCACGCGGCGGCGGACATCGCCGCAAAACACGGCGTGCTGCTGATTATAGACGAAGTGCAGACGGGTATGGGCAGGACGGGCAAGTTCTATTCCTATATGCATTACGGCATAACTCCCGACATCGTCACTTCCGCAAAGGGGCTGGGCGGCGGTCTGCCGATTGGCGCGACCCTGTTCGGGGAAAGGACGGCGGACGTGCTGACCCCGGGCACGCACGGTTCGACTTTCGGAGGGAATCCCGCCGTGTGCGCAGGCGCGCTCAACATCGTGGGCAGACTGACGGACGAGTTCCTCTGTGAAGTTGCGGAGAAGGGAGAAAAGCTGCGCTCCGCCCTCGCAGGAAGCAAAGGGATAAATAACGTGACGGGACGCGGGCTTATGCTCGGCGTCGCCGCGGAGCGACCTGCGGCAGACGTGCTCGCAAGGCTCAGGGACGAGGGCGTGCTCGCGCTCAAAGCAAAGGATAAGGTGCGGCTGCTGCCGCCGCTCAACATCACGGCGGAGGAGCTTGACCGCGCCGCGGAAATCATAAAGAAGGTGTGTGCCGAATGAAAAATCTGCTCAAACTTATGGACCTCTCCGAAAAGGAGATTATCGAGATACTCAACACCGCCGACCAACTCAAATTCGAAAAGAAGAACGGCATTCCCCACCGCCTGCTGGAAGGCAAGACGCTGGGACTTATATTCGCCAAGTCCTCGACGAGGACGCGCGTTTCCTTCGAGGTCGGGATGTTCGACCTCGGCGGCACGTCGCTCTTTCTCAGCTCCCGCGATTTGCAGATAGGCAGGGGAGAGATAGTGCAGGACACGGCGCGCGTGCTGTCGCGCTATCTCGACGGCATTATGATACGCACCTTCGACCAGAAGGAAGTGGAAGCGCTTGCGGAGTTCGGCACCATCCCCATCATCAACGGGCTGACGGACTACTGCCATCCCTGCCAGGTGCTCGCCGACCTTATGACCATAAGGGAATACAAGGGCGATTTTGCCGGCAGAAAACTGTGCTATGTCGGCGACGGCAACAATATGACCAACTCGCTCATCGTGGGCGGCATAAAGCTGGGGATGAAGGTCGCGGTGGCTTGCCCCAAAGGCTACGAACCCGACGCGGAGATTATGAAATGGGCGTACGCGACGGGGGATTTCGAATGCGGAGAAGACGTGCTCGAAATGGCGAAAGATTCCGACGTGCTGTACACCGACGTCTGGGCGTCCATGGGACAGGAAGCGGAGGCGGAAGAGCGCAAAAAGGTGTTTAAGCAATACCAAATCAACGATAAAGTGCTCGGAGTGTCGCGTCCCGACGCAATGGTGCTGCATTGTCTGCCCGCGCACCGCGAGGAGGAAATCACCTCGAAAGTGTTCGAGGAGCATTCCAAAGAAATCTTCGACGAGGCGGAAAACCGTCTGCACGCACAAAAGGCGGTCCTCGTTAAATGCCTGCGCTGACCGCGCGGCGGAAAGGGCAAAACCGAAAGGCAAAATAAAAGACAGCCTCCGCAAAGGAGGCTGTTTTCATTTTGTATTATTGCGTCGGCTCCGCGGCTGCCGCTGTTTGTCAGAAAGAGCAGAGCGGACTCAATAGTGAGGGGTGCGGTGCGGAAGCGCCGAATGGTCTGTGCCGCCCTCCGTCACGGACTACCGTAGCCCGCAGACAAGGGTGGTGCGTGACGGACGGCAAGAGTGAGGGATGCGGTGCGGAAGCGCCGAATGGTTTGTGCCGTAGTTCGTCACGGACTGCCGTTACCCCGCGGACAAGAGCGGTGCGTGACGGACTCAATAGTGAGGGGTGCGGGGATTAAATCCCCGCAATCCCCGCAATCCCCGCAATCTCCGCATTGTCAGTCTTCGTGCAGACAGGTGACCGGGTCTTTTTTGGACGCGATGCGCGAGGGGATGAAGCCCGCGAGGATTGCAAGCACGACGCTTATGCCTATCATCATTACGGCGTGCCACCACTCGATTTGCAGCAGATTGCCGACGTGCAGATAGTGCTGCATAACGAGGTTGATGGGCATAAACAGTATCGCCGCGATAATCACGCCGAGTATTCCCGCCACAAGTCCTATGAGGGCGGACTCCGAAATGAACACGCGGGATATGTCTTTCTTTCTTGCGCCGAGGCTTCGCAGTACGCCTATCTCCTTGCGGCGTTCCAGTACGGAAGTGTAGATGATGATTGCAATCATAATCGACGACACGATGAGGGAGATGGCGGCGAACCCGACCAGCACGCCCGTCACGGTGCCCGTGAGGCTGTCGACATAGGTCATCATCGTGCCCAGGTCGTCGGTGTACTTGACCGTTGAGCCGGACTCCGCGTTGTAGTCGGCGATGAACTGTTCGATTGCCGCTTTGTCGCTGAGGGAGTTGGCATAGATGTTGATGGTGACGGGATTGTCCGTGTCCGCAATGCCGAGCTCGCGCATAAGCGACATATAGGTTTCCGCGTCTATTTCAGCCCCGTCTTCGAGGATGTTGTAATACATCGTATCGTTCCCCGATTGGTGCGCGGTGGCGGTGAGCGCTTCGGCGACGTCGCTCTGTGCCGCACGGTCGGAGAGATATTCCGTCAGCGCGTGAGTGTAGGCGATGTTGCCGTTTATGGAGGTCACCTGCGTGCCTTCGCGGGGACGTATGACGCCGACCACTTTTACGGGCACGCTGTGGCTTTCCACGAACTCTATCTGTCTCTGTTCGGTGCGGTCGGAAACCATCGACCAGCTGCCGTCCGCGTTCTGATAGTAATAATCGGAGTTGGTCGTCACGCGGTATTCTATGCCGATGAGGTCGTCCGCGCTGTAATCCTGCGACACGAAGTCGTCGCCGTTCGTTATGGCGTCGAGGAGTTCGGAAGTGTCTTTGAGACCGAGCGCGAAGAGGGTGTAGTCGTTGAGGGAGTTTTCTTCGTCGAGGACGATGACGACCTCGTCATAGTTCTGCGGCCAGCGGGAATTTTCGCCGACCAGCTCGTACTGACTGTCGAGCAGGGAAGTGTTTTCCAGCATTTCGTCCCACACCGTGAGCATATCGCCGAACTGCTCAATCATATCCATATACGGACCGAGCAGCCCCGAAAGACCGCCGAGGGCGGCTTCGATGCCTTCCGTGAACGGGTCGACTTTGAGATAGGTTTCGGGGTCGTTGATGTAATTGCAGAAGACGTCGAAGTCCACGCCGTAGTCGTATTTGACATAACCCATATCGCTGTCGAAGTTTTCTTCGATGTAGGTTTTCAGCGCGGCGAGGTCGTTGGTGTCGTCGAGCACGGCGGAAAGATGTTCGAGAAGTCTGCCTATGATTTGGTTTATGTAAACTTCGTCCGTGTCGGGCCAGTCCTCGCGGTCCTCGTTCTCCTGCATAAGTATGCTGATGACGGAGTTCAGGTCGGAGTTGGTGCGGTTTATCTCGATGGGATACTGCGAAAGCACGTCCTCTTCCATCGAGGCGATGTATGCCTGCGCGCCGCCCGAAAGGGCAAGGACGAGGATGATGCCGATGATGCCTATGCTGCCCGCAAGCGCGGTGAGAATAGTGCGTCCCTTTTTGCTGATGAGATTGGTGAAGCTCAGCGACGCCGCCGTGCCGAGGGACATTGCGGCGTATGAACCGGCGGCCTTGTCGCCGCGCTTCTTTGCACGGCGCTTGCGCGTTTTTGAGGTTGAAACGGCTTTTTCAGGCGCGTAAACCTCGTTTTCCGTCATTTCTTCCGCGGAGACTTCTTCCGCAGAAGTCGTTTCTTCCGCAGCGGCTTGCTGCGGCGCGGTCTCTTCCGCGCTCTCTTCGTCGGGAGCGTAAGGCGCGCTGTCGCTCGTCACCACGCCGTCGTGCAGGTCGATTATTCTCGTGCTGTATTTTTCGGCAAGAGCGTTGTTGTGCGTCACAATCACGACGAGTTTTTCCTTCGCGACCTCTTGCAGCAGCTCCATAACCTGTTCGCCCGACTCGCTGTCCAGCGCTCCCGTGGGCTCGTCGGCGAGGATGATGTCGGGGTCGTTGACGATGGAGCGCGCGATGGCGACCCTCTGCATTTGTCCGCCCGAAAGCTGCGCGGGTTTCTTTTTCGCCTGGTCGGCAAGCCCCACGCGTTCCAGCGCGGCAAGGGCTTTTGCTTTGCGTTCCTCGGGAGGAAGACCCGCAATCGCCATACTCATCTCGACGTTGCGTTGTACGGTGAGATGAGGGATGAGGTTGTAGGACTGAAAGACGAAGCCGATGCGGTGATTGCGGTAGATGTCCCAGTCGTGGTCGGAATAGTCCTTTGTGCTGACCCCGTCCACGAGGATGTCGCCGCTTGTATAACGGTCAAGCCCGCCGATGATGTTGAGCAGGGTGGTTTTACCGCAGCCGGACGGCCCCAGAATCGCCACAAATTCGCTTTTTCTGAAACGCAGATTCACGCCTTTCAGGACGTGCACGACGTTTTCTTTGGAAACGTAATCTTTTACTATTTCTCTTAATTCCAGCATAAGCATTTCCTCTTTATGAAAGGAATTTGACACCTGTTTTGTTAAATTTGTGTTAAGGCTTCGTTGCAGATGTGTTAAATTTACTCGAAAATCGCCGTCGAAAAACCGCGCATTGCCTTGCTTTTCGCCCTCTTATGTCAAAAGGGCGCCCGGCGCGTCGTTTATAAACTTTTGCGCTTGCGGAGCGCAACACCGAAAAAACGCTTGCGTATTTTTTTCCGCGGTGCTATAATGCGGAAGCTACGGGGGCGTGGCTCAGCTGGTAGAGCGATGCGTTCGCAACGCATAGGTCAGGGGTTCGAGTCCCCTCGTCTCCACCAAAACATAAGGACACCGCAATGTCGGTGTCCTTTTGTTTTGCGTGGTTATAGGGGAGCGAACCGGCGCGCAAAAGCGTTTTTCGTTCGAGGCACGGATTGATTTTCAAATGTGCGAGGGTGGGCAAAAGTGCGCGCAGGTTCGGCGGCTTGCTCCGCAAGACGCTTTCGCCCTTCTTGCTGCCCGATGACATGTCGGAGTCTTCTTTCAAACGCGCTTCATCTTCACTGTTCATCCTTATGGCGAAGCCCCCATCGTATTTGTTGTTGACGGGGACGTAGTGGTAACAACGAATCAACCGTGACCAAACGGCATCGCAAAAGAGGCGTTGTTCGTTTATTCAAGCGCCCGTCATGAAATTATTAATCCAAGCATTGTGTAAACATTGATTTTGGTTTGAATTTGTGGCACAATAAAATAAAAATGAAAAGAGGATTTGTAATGTACATAGTTCCCAAAACACAAAAATTACCCCCATTATTAAAATATCCAGGTGGCAAAGAAAAAGAACTAGTACATATCATACCGAATATACCTTTATCCGCAAAAAACTACTACGAACCATTTGTTGGCGGTGGTGCCGTATATTTTTCGTTAAACGCTGATAAATACTTTATAAATGATAAATCGGCTGAGTTGATGCAACTCTTTAGTCTAATTAAAGAAAGGAATCGGGAGTTTTTATATAGTTTAGAACAAATAGACTATAACTGGAAGATAATTTCAGAGATAGTCTTTAACCATAAGAACGAAATCATGGGCATTTATGATGCCTATAAATCTAAGAAAATTGATGGGCAGAAGTTGTTTGATACTATTGCATCATTTGTACTTCATAATGCTGATGAATTTAATGGGCTTTTGTCGACCGATTTTAATATTGGAATTCAAAATTTTGTTGGTGAGCTAATTAAAAGCTTTAAAAACAAAATTTTGAGGATGATAAAAATTGAACAACATCGAAATGAATTAAACTCAAATGATTTTCTTCAAAATATTGAGTGCGCCTTCAAATCGGCGTTTTACATGCATTTCAGATATTTATACAATAATGCAAATGAATTCAATATCAGCAGGCCATTTCTTGCGGCCATATACTTCTATATTAGGGAATTTTGCTACGCTTCCATGTTTAGATATAATGCTAGTGGTAAGTTTAATGTACCATACGGCGGGATTTCTTATAACAAAAAGACTTTAACAAAAAAAATCGAATACTTTTCTGGCAATGAACTCTTGTCACATTTAAACAAAACGACAATGGATTGTTTAGACTTTGAAGAGTTTTTAGAAAAACACGTGCCAACAGAACAAGACTTTGTGTTTTTAGATCCTCCATATGATACTGAGTTTAGTACTTATGCAAAAAACACTTTTGATAAGCATGATCAGGAACGATTGGCTAATTACTTAAAAAGAAAATGTTCTAGTTATTTCATGCTTGTAATAAAGAAATCTGATCTTATTTTACAACTATACAAAGACGGTGAGGTTACGCGAAATGACCGAAAAATTCACATATCTTGTTTTGATAAAAAATATTTTGTAAGCTTTCAAAATAGGAACAATAAAGATGCAGAGCATTTGATAATTACTAATTATTCAATGTAAAAAGGAACTATATTATGCCAATATCAGAAAGCAGCCTTCATCCCTATATTAAAGGTTTAGTAGAAGAAAATGGGCAATTAACTGTTACTGAATTAAATAAGCTTCTACGCGATATTTTAACATTAGACTCTGATGATTTAACAATTTTGTCGGGTAGGAATGATGACAAGTTTTCTCAAATTGTCAGAAATGTTGTTGCACATGCGCCAGATGGAATTTCTTGTCGCAATGGTTATATAATAGACAAAACCGGTAAACCTGCTAAATTCTGCGCAAAAGAGAAAAATGTTGATGAACTGTCGAGTGCAATTATTTCAGATCAATCAATACGAGAAAGAAAAGAGAAACGTCGCAGATTCACAGCGAGAAAAGTTAACTATAATGTTCTAAATAGTGAACGTTCTGAATTGGGTAATGCAGGTGAAAGGTATGCATTAGAATGGGAACAAAATAGATTAAAAGAGCTAAATGTAAAATATGATATTTTGGATGAAGTTATTCATTTTTCTCGCAAATATGGTGATGGAGCGGGATATGATATTCTTTCTCGTAAAGGCAAAGAATATGACCTGCTCTATATTGAAGTTAAGACAACAGCCGGTGGATTAGATGTTCCATTTTACATGTCAGAAAATGAAAAAGCTTTTATGGATATATACCGCAGTAATACTCAAATATACCGAGTATACAATTATAATGTAGACATAAATGTTGGAGAAATTGAAATAATAACATTCGACGATTTAATGAGAGATTATGATTTCAATCCTATAAGCTATAGGGTTACTAAAAAGTTTAATTAGATTGCTTTTTAGATTGTCTATTCTCCACCAAAATAAAAAGGACACGGCAATGTCGGTGTCCTTTTGTTTTGTGTGTTTACATTGGGAGCGACTCGGCGTGTAAAGCTTTTCTCGCGTGAAGTAACACGTGACACGGGTGCGGTCAGGAGTTGAGCAGTCTGATGATGTTTTTGCGGTCGCTTTCATAGAGGTGGGCGTAGGTGTTGGTCACCTGTTCGATGGTGTCGCCGATGAGGTCGGCGATGACGGCGAGGTTTGCGCCCTTGTGGACGAGCAGCGACACATAGGAATGCCGAAGGTCGTGCAGTCTTATGCGGCGCGCGCCCGCGATTTGGATTGACTGCGCGAAATTGCGGCGCACGGTGGAGTGGGGGAGTCTGCCGCCGCGTGCCGTACAGAACAGGAATTCGGCGGGAAGACCGCGTTCGCGTTTCCAGCGCAGATATTCGTCAAGTCTGAGTCGAAGGGCGTCGGGGATGGGGACGGAACGGCTTTTCCCGTTTTTGGTGGACTTGATTTCGTACAGCGCGCCTTTTCGTCCGCATTAAAGCACTCTTAAAAATCCGCTTCCATTTGGGCGTTATGGGTTGCGCGGAGGCGCGCGCGTATGTTATTATGATTGCGATTACGGTTCAGGAGAGTTTCAATGGTTTCCCGAAAAGCAGCAAAACCGGCAAAAGACCTTTCTTACCGTCTGTCGCCGGATTACGTCCCCACAAAAGAGAAACTCGCTTACGGATGCGGAGCGTTTATGGACGGCGGCGGCGTCGCGCTGATGTCCTGCGTGATGCTCAAATATATGACCACAATGGGCATTGCAATGAGCGTTGCGTCCACGATTATGCTTGTCGCGAAGTTCTGGGACGCCATCACCGACCCCGTCATGGGCTTCATCAGCGACAACACCCGCGGCAGGTTCGGCAGGCGCAAACCCTATATGTTTGCGGGCGGCGTGCTGCTTCTCATCAGCATTTTCGTTATGTTTATGCCCATCAGGGACTGGGGCGTTTCCGTCGGCGGATTTACGGCGTTCATCGTCATAATGTACATCCTCTGGAACACGTTCTCCACCATAGCGATGGTGCCTTACTGTTCGATGGCGAGCGACATTTCGCCCTCATTTAAGGAACGCAACAACGCCAACACCGTAAAGCTGGTCTTCAACGCCGTCGCGAGCGGGCTCGCCTACGTCCTGCCCCTGCTTTTCATCGAAGCGCTCATCAAAGAAGGCGGATACCTCTTTATGCCGAATATGTCCACGACGGAGTTCTGGCTCTGCCTGAGCATAATCTTCGGCGTCCTGTTCGGCGGCGGGCTCATCGTATGCGCGATTTTCGTAAAAGAGCGCATCAAAGCGACCGCTCCCAAAGAGAAATTCAATCTCCGACAATTCTTCAAAAGCTACATCACGCCTTACAAAAACCGTTCTTACCGCTGGCACATCGTTATGTATGTGTCGGCGTTTATTTGTCTGGATATGATATCGGCGCTCGCCGTATATTACGCGACGGACGTGTGGCACGGCTACAAACTGTTCGACTGGGATATGTCCTCGCTCTTCATCATCGCGCCCCTTATGGTGTCGGCGGTGCTGATGTTCCCGCTCGCGCGGTACGTTATGGACAAGAAGAGCAAGCAGTTTGCGTTCCGTATGGGGCTTCCCGCCTACATCATCGCGGGCGTGCTTCTCTGTGTCATGGACCCCAGCTGGACGCCTCCCATCCTCGTTCCCATCGCGGCGATACTCATGGGCTTCGGCTTCGGCGGCGCGCAGATGATGCCGTGGATTATCTTCCCCGACACCGTGGACGTGGGGCAGATGGCGACGGGCGAACGCGCGACGGGCACTTACAGCGGTATGATGACCCTCGCAAGAAAAATCGCGGGCGCGATTGCCGTCGGTCTCATAGGCTGGATACTCGACCCGCTCGGCTACATCTCCAACGACAGCGGCGACCCGACGAAATACATCCCGCAGTCCGAAACCGTGCTGCTCGCCATCAGGCTCATAATGGGGCTTGCCATCGTCATCTTCATCTCCATAGCGTTTTACGCTTCCTTCCGCTATAAAATCACCAACAAGAAGCTCGCGCGCGTGCGTTACTTTATCGAAGCGCGCAAGGCGGACACCGTGCTTTCCGATGAGGAAGAGGCGGAGCGCACCGCCCTCGTGCACGAGCTTTACGGCAAGCAGGACCCCGGCGGCTGGGTGACGGCCGCGGCGGGCGCGGACGGCGCGGAA
>ULTA01004789.1_pt1 | contig 18080 bp, 13 predicted proteins | sample 1957181 | NCBI WGS metagenome assembly ULTA01 (sample SAMEA4835722, study PRJEB28245) | human gut metagenome | biome: gut microbiome; material: fecal sample | place: Denmark | collected 2008
AACCCCGCCTTGCCCCCGGCGAGGAGCTGACGCCCACGGAGCTGCAAATTCTGCATTTGCTCTGCGCGGACAAGTCCAACGCCGAGATCGCACAGATCATGGATGTGAAGCTGCCGACCGTGAAGACCCATGTCAGCCACATTCTCGAAAAGCTGGACGTGAAGCGCCGGGCGGAAGCCAAGACAGCAGCGAAGAAGCTGCATTTAGTGCAGGACGACCTGTAAAAACAACATCCGGCAGATGTCGGATTTTCATATAAAAGCAAGACGATTTTTCAAGGAGGAAAGATATGAAAAAACGAGTATTGAGTATGTTCATGGCGCTGGCGCTGTGTCTGACGCTGCTGCCCGCCCCCGCATGGGCGGCGGAAGCGGACGCGCCGGAGGGCAGAGCCGCGCAAGTGACGACAGCCGGGGGCACAGAACAGGTTTACGGCTCCTTCAACGATGCATGGTCGGCAGCCATCGAAAGTGAAGGCTCGACCTTAAAGCTGCTGAGCGATGTTGAACTGTCAAAGGAAGTGGGAGAAGACGGTCTTCCTGTCAGCGAAGGCAGTTTCACCCTGGATTTGAACAACAAGACCCTCAAGGGAGCCATTTGGAATCAACTGCTGGAAGTGAGCGGCACAGCGAATATCACCATCAAAAACGGCAGTCTGGTCAACACACAGACTGGGCCCGCAGCGACTGCAACAGCGACAGAGTTGGTCGCTCTGAAAATTTCCGGCGGAACCGTTGCTCTTGACAATGTGAATTTGACCAGCGGCATTAATTCGGAGGGCAAGCATTCCTCTGCACTGTATATCACTGGCGGCAGCCTTACGGTAACCGGCAGCACCTTCACCGGAGAAATCGGGGTGCTCTGCGAAAATTCCGACACACGCCCTGCATTAAGAGTCGCAGATGCAACTCTGAACAACGGAATTTTCTATTGGGTGGCGGGTGCCCAAGCGAGTGATACTGCCGGGTTGGAGGCAATCTTTGCCGATGGCAGTATGCTGTTTGACCAAGACGATAAATATATCGACCTTGCCAGTAAGGAGTATTGGCATATTGAAAATGTTGGAGCCATTTTTCTCTACACCGAGGGATGTATCGTCAAGCCGCACACTCACAAGGTTGTGAACGGAGCGTGTGAATGTGGAGCAACCTTTGCCGCCAGCGTGACGCAAAACGGCACGGTCACCTATTATAAGGATTTTCACACCGCCCTCGATGCCGCCAAGGACGGCGATACGCTGAAGTTGTTGAAGGATGTGACAGGCGACATTCGGGTGACCATCGACAAGGCGATCACCTTCGATTTGAACGGGCACAAAATCTATGCCCTGACCGTGGAGTGCAAAATTATCCTCAAGGATTCCGCCGGAGGAACGGGCAAAATCGCCGAATGGCTGAGAGTTGAGAATGATCTGAACATCGGCGACCTGTTGGAGGAGGGTTATGCCCTCCGGAATGCTGGAACCGGCGCGTGGTACGGTGAGACGGAGCAGACGGTGGGCAATGTCACTGTGCAGCAGGTGCCCATTACGAGTGTCACACTGACTGCCCTGAACGCAGATGGTACAGCTGCCTCAACGTCCATACCCTATGGCACAACAGGCGGCATCAAGCTGTCCGCAAGCTGTGACGCTAAACCGGGCGCGGGCGAGCTTTCGTGCCAATGGTATACAATCGGTGGTACACTCCAGCTAATCGATGGGGCAAAGGAGCCGGTTTATCAACTGCCCGCCGATCTCTCTGTGGGAGAGTACACCTACCGCGTCACCTTCACGGCGGACGGCTATTCCAAGAGCGCCGACATCCCCATCACCATCACCGCCACCAACAAGATCGTTCCCACCGGCGCGCCGACGCTGAGCGCGAAGACGCTGACCTACGGTCAGGCGCTCTCCGCCATCAAGCTCTCCGGCAAGCTCCACGACAATGTCAACAACAAGGATGTCGAGGGCACGTTTACGTGGGTGGACGGCACGGTCAAGCCCAACGCTGGTTCGTATGAAGCGGCGTGGAAATTCACTCCCGCCGACGGCGATACCTACGCCGAGACCACCGGCACGGTAAGCATCACCGTCAACAAGGTGAAGCCCACCGGCGATCCCATCTACACCAAGATCACCGCCGCGAATAAGACGCTGAAGGACGCCGCGCTGAAGCCCAATACCAGTTGGCCCACCGGCACGATCCAGTGGGTGGACAAGGACGGCAAGGAGCTGGAGAACACCACCGAGGTCAAGGCAAACACCGCCTACAAGTGGATCTTCACTCCGAGCGCCGAGAACGCGGCCAATTACACCACGGCCACCGGCGAGCTTACCCTCTACTCTGTCAGCACCGGCGGCGGTGGCGGAGGCGGTTCCTCCTCCGGCAGCACCAGAAAGACCGAGACCACCACTAAGCCGGACGGCACGAAGGTGGAGACGGTCACCAAGCCGGACGGCACCACCATCAAGACCGAGACCAAAAAAGACGGCTCTGTCTCCAAGACCGAGACCAAGAAGGACGGCAGCTCCGTCACCGAGACCAAGGCCGCTGACGGCTCCACCGGCACGGTCAAGACCGACAAGAACGGCCAGACCACGGCAGAGACCGCTCTCAGCAGCAAGGCCATCGAGGACGCAAAGAAGTCCGGCGAGCCGGTGAAGGCCCCTGTGGAGGTCAAGGCCACCCGCGATTCCAACACCGCCCCCACCGTCAAGGTGGAACTGCCCAAGGGCGCGGGCGAAACCAAGGTGGAAATTCCCGTTTCCAACGTGAAACCCGGCACGGTGGCAGTCCTCGTCCATCCTGACGGCACCGAGGAGATCGTCAAGAACTCCCTGCCCACCGAGGACGGCATCCAGCTGACGGTCAACGGCGGCGCGACCGTGAAGATCGTTGATAATTCTAAGGATTTCGCCGACACGAGAAATCACTGGGCCAAGGACGCCATCGACTTCGTCAGCGCCCGTGGGCTGGTGAACGGCATGAACGATTCCATCTACGCCCCCAACGCCTCCACCACCCGCGCCCAGCTGTGGACAATTTTGGCACGGCAGAATGACGCAGATCTGAACGGCGGCAATACTTGGTACGAAAAGGCGCAGTTGTGGTCTAAGGACAAGGGCGTTTCCGACGGCGCGAACCCCAACGGCACCATCGACCGCGCCCAGATGGTCACCATGCTGTGGCGGGCCGCAGGCCAGCCCACGGCGGGCGGTACGGCGAACTTCACCGACGTCCCCGCTGACAGCTACTACGCAAACGCCGTGTCCTGGGCCGTGGAAGGCGGCATCACCGCCGGTGTTGGCGGCGGTCGTTTCGACCCCAACTCCACCTGCACAAGAGCACAGATCGCAACCTTCCTCTGGAGGGCCATGGCTGAGTAAATCAAGCAACTGCCCAGAAAAGGAATGAAGCGGGGGTACCCCCGCTTCCCGTAGGGTCACCCTACGGGATACTCTCTGCCCGTGGAGACCCGATCCGGGCGGGGAAAAACCAGAGGTATACACATATTCCGAAGGAGGATCTTATGAAAAAACGAGTATTGAGTATGCTCATGGCGCTGGCGCTGTGCCTGACGCTGCTGCCCGCCCCCGCATGGGCGGAGGAAGCGGACGCGCCGGAGGGCGGTGCGCCCGCCGCAGACGAACAGCCTGGGGTTCAGTCGGAGCCTGCGCCCCAGGCGGCGGTGCAGGCGGCGGAAGTCCCGGCGGAGAACGCCGTGGCACAGGTGGGGAATGTGAACTACGCCAACATTACGGACGCCTTTGCCGCAGTGAAGGGGAACGGCGGCACGCTGACCCTGCTGGCGAATTGCATAACACCGGATACGAGTAAACGATTCGATATTTCCGGCAATTACACGCTGGATTTGAACAGCTGCACGCTGACGGGACAGCTGTATCTGAGCAAAACCAGCACGTCCTTGACCGTCAAGGATTCCGGCACAGGCGGAAAAATCCAAGCTACTGCCGGCTGGTCGCCACTGTGGGTCGACGGCGGAGATGTCACCATCGAGAGCGGCACCCTTGCCACACAGAGCGGGAACGCGCAGGCATTGGTTTTTGGTGATAATGATGCCTGCAAAACGCTGACGATTACAGGCGGGTCGTTTGAAACCGGATACGTTAACATTGGAGCCAGCGGCGGCAAGACCGTGATTTCCGGCGGTGCGTTCCATGAACTGCGCGTCAACGGCGATTCTAAACGGGTGACCCTGTCCGGCGGTACTTTTGACACGGTGAAGCGTCGCAAGAGCGGCAGTACCATTGCGCCCGCAGACCTGTTAGCGGACGGTTATGCCTTTGTCGACCGGGACACCGGCGCGGAGGTCTCTACATCGCAGGAAGCTGCCCTGACCAACGTCAATGTCGTCTCCGAGAAGACCGCGAACGCTTCGGCTTCGCTGACGGTGAATGGAACCGAGACCCCTTACGGCACCTTTGAAGAAGCCCTGACCGCCGCACAACAGACGCAGGGCGGCACGCTGACCCTGCTGAACAACGTGAACCTTGTGACACAGGTCTACGTCAACAGCGGCACGTTTACCCTGGACTTGAACGGCCATACGCTGACGAGCGCAGATTTCAATACCATGGTTGTCAAAGGCGGCAGCATGACCATTCGGGACAGCGCGGGCAAGGGCGAACTCGGCAACAACAGTAAAGACGACACGGCAGTCTGGTGCTGCGGCGGAACGGTCACCGTTCTCAGCGGCTCTATCACGTCCAAACTTGTTTGGGAATCCGGCACCGTTTCACTTCAAGGCGGGGCGTTCCGCTCCTTGAACAGTACGGCTGGCTCTTGGCTGTCGGCAATCCCGGAGGGGAAAGCCCTGGCAAGGGAGGGCCAGATTACGGATGCCAGCGCAAAGGAGCTGATTACAGAGGACGGCTTTTACGTACTGGCCGACCACGAAGAACACACCTGGGAGAACGGCAAATGTGCCTGCGGACGGGAACACACTGACCACAAATGGAAGGACGGCGAATGCACCGTTTGTCATCTTATCTGCTCCCACGAAATCGGCGAGGACGGCATGTGCAAAACCTGCGGCACACAGTTCGCGGTGAAGGCGAACGGCGACTATTACAAGCATCTGTCCGATGCTCTTGCAGAACCGTTCGTTGATGATGTGACCTTGGTGGCGGACGATACCCTGTCGACGGATGTGACGCTCAACAAAGACATCTTCTTCTACCCGAACGGCCACACCGTCAGCGGCGGCGGAAGCATCGTGGTGCCCAGCGGCAAGAGGCTGGTTCTCAATAAAACCGGAAACGTCGGCGCGATTCGAGTGGAGGCCGGCGGCACGCTGATGGTCGACGAAGGTTTTACAGGAACTGTCCAGACGCTGACCGTTTCGGAGACGGCAGATGTCAAACTTAGCGGCGGTATGTATGGAACCATCACCGGCTCGAGACAGAAGGCGGGGACACTGCTGTATAATGATGATAATCATGCCTTGGCGTTCCAAAAGCAGGACGGCTCGTTTGCGCGGTATGACCAGAGGATTTCATCTGAAACGCCGCTGGAAAACGTGACCGTGGATTTCTGCCGGCATAAACAGCTGACGGAAGCGTGCGGCGAGACCTGCGAATACTGTGGTGGAGCGCTTCGATGCAGAATCGGGGCGGCTGGCTATCGGGATATGAGCGATGCGATTCGCGATGTTCCAGACGGCGGAACCATTACGCTGCTGCGGGACTACTCTGCGGTCAACAATATCTCGGCAAATGTCGACCGTGCGTACACCATCGACCTGAACGGCCATTCGGTTCGGAAGAACAGCGGCGGTATCAGCCTGGCGGTGTATGCCGGTACGCCGAAGATCATCGATTCCAAGGGCGGCGGTGTCATCGCCGGGCTGGAAATCGACAGCAAGCTCGGCCTGACGTTGGCCGACCTGCTGCCGAAGGGCTGGGACTTTCAGAAGAGCGACGGAATCTGGCTGAGTACGACGGAGCTGAAAGGAAAAACGGCGTCCAATGTCACCGTGGCGCAGCTTCCCATCCAGAGCATGAAGTATCCCACCGAGATGAGCATGACTTATGGCGGTACGGGGACGCTTCAAGTCACGGTAACGAAGGGACCCGGCACAGGCGGCGCTGTAACCTTCCAGTGGTACAAGGTGGAGGACGGCAAAGAGAAAGCAGTTGGCGACGCGACAACAAAGTATCAATTTGATTTTTCTGCACTAAAGCTGTCCGCAGGCAAGCACATCTTCCGCTTTTCCGCCACCTGCAACGGCTACGAGAAGATGAGCCAGGATATTGTCGTGACAGTACAAAAGGCCGACATCAGGTCAGGCCTCATCACGCCTCCCACAGCGCGGGAAAACCTGACCTATACCGGCCAGGCGCAGGCGCTCATTACCGCGGGCAGCGTGACCAGCGGCGGCACCATGCAGTACAGCCTGACCGAGAACGGCACATACAGCCCGGTCATCCCTGTCGGCACCGATGCCGGAGCATATACCGTGTGGTATCGGGTGATTGGCGATGAAAACCACAACGATACCACACCCGCCAGCGTGGCAATCCGCATTGAGCAGAAGCCGCTGACCATCACCGGGGTAACGGCTGCGTCCAAGCCCTATGATGGCACAACAAACGCGGACATCTCCAGCGTGACCTTTGACGGCGTGACCTTGAACCGAGACACAGACTACACCGTGACCGCCAGCTTTGACGATGCCGGTGTGGGCAACGGCAAGAGCATCACTGCCACAGTGACCCTGACGGAGCAGGCCGCGAAGAATTACGCCCTGGAGCAGAGCAGCTTCCCTACCACTGCCAACATCACCAAGGCCGCCGCGCCTGACTTCACCAAGGAAACCGCGCTCGTCATTGTAAACGGCCACGAAAAGACCTACACTGTGACGCTCCCCGCCCTGCCCACGCTGGAAACGCACAAAGAGTACGGTGCACCCACCTATGAGCTGGGCGACATCAAACTCAATGCCGGCTACTACACCGGCGGCGCGAAGGTGGAAAACGGCGCGCTGACCCTGCCCATTCAGAAAAATGACGTGGAAACCACCGGCCCTGTGGGCACAGTGAGCGTGGTAATCAAGAGCACGAACTATGAGGACATCACGCTGACCGTCAATGTCAATGCCACCAACAAGCTTGTCCCCACCGTGACGGCACCTACGGCAAACGCCCTGACCTACAACGGTACAGAACAGGCGCTGGTTACAGCGGGCCAGACCACCGGCGGCACAATGCTCTACCGGCTTGGCGATTCTGAGTGGAGCGAGCAGATTCCCACAGCGAAAAACGCCGGGAAATACACCGTCTGGTATCAGGTGCAGGGAGACGCAGAGTACGCAGATGTGGCAGAACAGAGCTTGACTGTGAGCGCAGCGAAAAAAGCCGTCACCGTTACGGCGCTTGACAAGAGCGCCCACACCGGCAGCACCGCGCCCGATTTGAGCAGCCCGGAAACAGATAAGAATTACAAGGTGGAAGGTCTGCTTGGTGCAGACACCCTGAGCGGCACGGTAACATTGACTTACGCGCAGACCCCGGATATGAGCAAACCCGGCAAAACTGCAATCAACATTACTGGTACGCTGTCAAATGACAACTATGAGATCACTTATGTTCCTGGAACACTGACCGTTTCCGATCGGCCTTCCAGCGGCGGCGGTGGTTCCTCCTCTGACCGGGATACCTCCAGCAGCGGCACGGTCAAGACCGAAACCACCAAGAATAACGATGGCTCCGTCACCAAGACGGAAACCAAGAAGGACGGCACCAAGGTGGAGACCACCACCGGCAAGGATGGCAGCGTCTCCAAGACCACCACCAACCCCAACGGCAGCTCCGTCACCGAGACCAAGGCCGCTGATGGCTCTACCGGCACCGTCAAGACCGACAAAAACGGTCAGACCACGGCGGAGACCACCCTCGGCAGCAAGGCCATCGAGGACGCAAAGAAGTCCGGCGAGCCGGTGAAGGCTCCCGTGGAGGTCAAGGCTTCCCGTGATTCCAGCACCGCCCCCACCGTCAAGGTGGATCTGCCCAAGAATTCCGGCGACACCAAGGTGGAGATCCCCGTTTCCAACGTGAAACCCGGCACGGTGGCGGTTCTTGTCCACGCGGACGGCACCGAGGAGATCGTCAAGAACTCCCTGCCTACCGAGGACGGCATCCAGCTCACCGTGAACGGCGGCGCGACGGTGAAGATCGTTGATAATTCTAAGGATTTCGCCGACACGAGAAATCACTGGGCCAAGGACGCCATTGACTTCGTCAGCGCCCGGGGTCTGGTCAGCGGCATGAGCGGGACGACCTACGCCCCCGATGCCTCCACCACCCGCGCCCAGCTCTGGACCATTCTGGCCCGCCAGAGCGGCGCCGACCTCACCGGCGGCGCGACCTGGTACGAAAAGGCCCAGAATTGGGCCAAGGAGAAGGGTATCTCTGACGGCACGAACCCCAACGGCACCATCAACCGCGCCCAGATGGTCACCATGCTGTGGCGGGCCATGGGTCAGTCTGCGGCGGGCAGTGCGGCGAACTTTACCGACGTCCCCGCTGACAGCTACTACGCGCAGGCCATGGCTTGGGCCGTGGAGAACGGTATTACGACCGGCACCGGAAACGGGAAGTTCAGTCCGGATAATACCTGCACAAGAGCACAGATCGCGGTATTCCTCTATCGTAATTATCAGAGCAAGTAATTTGTAATCGAATCACAAACCCCGCAATAAGAACGGCGGCAAAGGATCACCATGTCCTTTGCCGCCGCCTTTTTATCTTTTGGAGCAAAAAAGAAGCAGGGTGTTTAACCCCCTACTTCTCCGTTACTGATCTTCCTTCTTCATCTTCTCTACCTGACGACAGAGGTCGATGTAGTCCCTTGATTCAGCATCGTCTTTTCCAGAGAAGAACTCCAGTACATCGGCGCTGACTGAATTCGGACGAGAGGTACCAGCGTGTGCAATGGCATCCAAGCTGATGTGCAGCTCACGGGCGATAAGGAAAATAGTTTCGCCCTTCGGATTGCTGCGACAGATCTCCAAATCCATGATCGTTCTTGTATTCATGCTTAGCTTGCGGGCTAATTCTCGCTGAGAAAGGCCCCGTTCCTCTCTGGCCTCTCTCACAGCCTTTGCCAGAAGATCGAGCGCAACATACACATTCATCACCTCTACTACCATTTTAGTGTGTACTCCGGCTCACTTAAATTAGTATGTAGGGCATCGTTATGATGTACTGTAACTCACCATTGGAAAGGAGATGTACTTTTGAAGCAAATTTCTAAACTAAGGGATTTCCAATAAAAGATCGCATTTGTTGGTGCGATGCGGATAGCGGCGCTCAGTCAATTTGATAGAAGCACTGCTATTTATCATGTAGCTTTTGCTGTTCTAAACGGTGTATTCAACTACACCGCTTTGTGTTGCTCAAAGTACCATATTTTCTTTTTCCATCGGCTCATTGTGCCGTTGGAAAATTTTTTTGAAAATTTTTGCCGAAACTTTGCCAAAACCGCACCTTCCATTCGGGATAGAAGCGAAAGGGGAAGAAAGCCGACCTCTCGGTGCATGAGAGGAGGTGAACGACTCTTGGAGCTGACACCATCCCAAAAGAAAACCGTTAGACATCAGTTCGACAGCTTTTGCAGGAAGGTTCTGCGCGAAGAAGCCCGCGATTATGAGCGTCATATCGCGTGGCGTTCCAACCATGAGGTATCCCTTTCGGAGCTGTCAGAGGAGCAGGAGCGCCAAATGTATGTGCTGGACGAGTATCCGTCCGAGCAGACGCATTTTCATGTGCAGGGCTATGATGTGGCAATCGAAAACGAAAATCTCGCCAACGCCCTGACGGTGCTGCCGGATGATAAGCGTGACATTGTTCTGCTTGCGTATTTCCTTGATATGACCGATCAGGAAATTGCGGACAAGCTGGACATGGTACGCCGTACCGTGCAATACAAGCGCGCTCAGTCCCTCAAGGAATTGAAAAAAGAAATGGAGGTTACGGAAGATGGCGCGCAATCTGAGTAATGCCGCTGCATCTCTGCTGCCTTACTCGACCATCGAAGCGGCAGCGTCCGGCAATGTGGACGCGATCAATGCTGTGCTGAAGCACTATGAGCGTTATATTGCGGCTCTGGCAACCAGAACCCTGTATGACGAAAACGGTGTTCCGCACCTTTGCCTCGATGAAGAAAAGGTATGCAGGATGCGAACCAAGCTGATTACCAAGATTCTTGACTTCAAGGTAAACAAAACAGCCTAAAACCAAAAGCAGCCCGTGCAGGAGCGTGTCCCCCTTTCCACGCTTCTGCAACGGGCCGTTCGTGCATCCGCGAGCAAAGGTTCTTATCACCCGATAGGAGTCTTTCCCGGCTGATCCACAGCCAAATATCACACGCGCCTGAAAGCGCGGATCTGCTGTACCTTGAAAATTTCATAGGCAACCGGATAACGAACCTAAACGGAGCAAAGCCCAGCAAATGGCGCGCCATGATCCGCACGGAAAGGAGGATTTGGGCGAGCGATTCAGCCAGTTTGCATCTGTGTGTGGTATCACAGATGGCCATGACCTCCGTTCAGCTAACGATACTCCCGCGTTGAACGCCCTCAAAGCATTGCGCGGCGCACCCATCAGCATGGGCCGGGGTGAGATTCCCGTGGGCGGCTGCCAGCCGCCGTCCGGTTTTGCCATCATTTATAGCGAGATAATAACAACCTATAATTTTTACTATTTTGGGAGGTATCCCCATGACAGATAAAATCGGCTTAACGATTGAAGAAGCCGCAGACTATACAGGCATTGGCAGAAACACCATGCGGAAGCTCGTGGAATGGGAGAAGATTCCCGTACTGCGGATCGGGCGCAGATACATCATCCGCATAGATGTCATTCATAAGTTCATGGAAGCCAACCAGGGTGCAGATCTTCTGGTGCGGGAACAGGTCCGTGCGGTCAGATGAAGGACAGGACAGTGCGGAGCTTTTTATTTGCCGGTTCATGTGAGGTCTGCTATAATAGCAGACAACACATCATAACAGCTCCGTTTGCCGCTATGAGAGGAGAAGCACTATGGCAAAAGGTTCTGTAAGAAAAAAGGGAAAGAAGTGGTACTATCGGTTCTATGTAGAGGATGCCAGCGGCAACAGCGTTCAGAGGGAGTTTCCCGGTTCTGAGAGCAAGAGCGAAACGGAAGCCATGCTCCGCAAGGCCATGGCGGATTATGAGGAAAAGCAATTCGTAGCAAAATCCGAAAATCTAACCCTTGCAGGGCTGCTGGACAAGTGGATTGAGGAGGAACTGAAGCCCGGTTCTCTGAGCAACGGCACGGTGGCCGCCTACATCGACACAGCCAGACGCATCAAGAAGCACCCCATCGCCGACCGCAAACTGAAGAAGATCACACCGGATCATCTGCAAAGCTATCTGGACCTGTTGAGCCTTGGCGGTGAATGGCCGGACGGCACGGTAAGGAAAGCGCTGAGCAGCGGCTCCATGCGGCAATACTCCGCCGTGCTGCAAGGTGCGTTCCGTTTCGCGGTATTCCCTAAGCGGTATCTCTCCTTCAACCCCATGCAGTACATCGTGTACCGCAAGAGGACGGAGGATTATGACCTGTTTTCGGAGGACGGAACGGATGCGGATGTTCCAATTATCCCGACGATCTCCTACGAACAGTTTCTTGAATTGAATGAGATGCTGTTCAAAAAGAAAAACCCCGCCCTTCTGCCTATCCAGATCGCGTACTACACCGGACTTCGCATTGGCGAGGCTTGCAGCCTGACCTGGCAGGACATTGACCTGAAGGAGCAGCGGCTGACGGTGAGACACAGCATCCGCTACAACTCGGCGCGGCACAGGACGGAGATTGGCACCACGAAGCGCAAAAAGATCCGCTCAGTGGATTTCTGCAACACACTGGCGGAGATTTTGAAAGAGGCAAAGAAAACGCAGATGCTTGACCGTCTTGCCTGTGGACCGCTATACAGCCAGAATTACTACTTGACCATTGAAGAAAAGAATCGCACCTACTATGAGGTTTACAGCCTGCCGGTTTCGGAGCATCCTCCAGAGGGCTATCAGGCGATCAGCCTTGTCTGTGTGCGGCAGGATGGCAGGTATGAGTCTCCGGCAACGGTTTCCAATGTGTGTCAGGTAGCAAAGAAAAGAGTGGACGGCATGGAGAGCTTTCATTTCCATCAGCTTCGCCACACCTTCACCAGCAATCTGCTGTCCTACGGCGCAGCGCCGAAGGACGTGCAGGAGCTTCTTGGCCATTCGGATGTGACGACCACAATGAATATTTACGCACACGCAAGCAGAGAGGCTAAGCGCGATGCCGCGAAACTGCTGGACAAGGTGCAATAAGACGTTCCCTTGTTCTTTTCCGGCAAGGGAAAAAACAAGGGAAATTGAGAGCAGAGAAACATCCAGATGCCTTGAAAAGCAAGCAATTTCAGGACTTCCAAGAAAAATGATTTATAAATTCCGATTTGTTGAGCCGAGTATACCATATTTCTCAACGAAAGAACATTCTTATATACGAGAACCTGACCGTTTTACTGCGTACAGAACCCCGATCTGCAAAAAGCCCCATGCGCGACACCTTGACGGTGCAAACATGGGACTTGAAGTTTCCTTGTCTTATTCGGGTACTCGTAACCGATCCTGGCAGGCGGCTGCCGTGTCATCTCTCGAAAGCTGTTTTACGAACGCCCGGCTTAGGGAGAACCGCTTTTTTATCTTACCGCGCTGAGCAATTTATCCTCTTTCCGCTTTTTGAGCATGATTGGCACGTCCATCAGCGCGAACACCGCCACGAGCAGCACGGGGAAGCCGATCCAGTGGTAGCCGACATGGTCGCGGAACCACGCGAGCGGATTGCCGTCCGGCGCGTACATCAGAAACATGAAATTCGTATCGAGCAGCAGGTTGACGCAATAAATCGGCACCGCCATCGCCAGCAGCAGCAAGAAGCACTTGCCCATGTACCTGACGCTCGGTCGGATATCACCGCCCGAAAACAGCATGATGGGATAGGCCGCAAGCAGAATGTGCACGCTCGTCGAATGCCAGAACATGAAGTTCGCCGCCGGAAGCGACGTCCACGTCGGGAACAGCAGTGCCGCCGTCGCCGCGGGGATACAGATAAAATAGAGGAAATTGTCGAGCAGCCTGCTCGGCTTCCATGCGTACAGCGCGATAAGGAAAATGTTGATCGAGCACAGGTGCAGCGGCAGATAGTCCCAGTTGAAATTCCCGCCGATCTGCAAACCGATCTGCTTGAACGCCTCGTCCGCGAGCAGGAGAACGGCAAAGAGCCCCCGCAGCTGCGCCCGCTTCTTCTCGTCCGCCGCCTTGTAGAGCTTGCAGCTCAGCGCGGCAAAGCCGATATACAGCGCAAGCGTCACTAAGTGCCGCGCGCCGAAGAGCGAAAAGCCAAAGCCCTCGCCGATCGTATCCACCGTATCCCAAAAGTGCTCCACTTGATCCAGCCTCCGCAAATTTGTTGTCCCTGCCAGCATATCATACGGCGGCGAAAATACACCTGAAAATTTCTTTAAGATTTCAGTATCCCATCCGCGCTCCCAGCATCTCGCCGCTGCTGCCGCCGCGGTACACGCCGTTTTCGATCACGCGCTCGCCGAGCACGAATACCTCGTCAAAGCCTGTCGCAGGCAGGTTGGGCCGCGCGTACGTGCCCTGCTCATGGATATTTTCGGGCGAGAAGAGCAAAAGGTCCGCGTCCATGCCCGCCGCGATGACGCCCTTTTTCTCAAAGCCGAAGCGGTCCGCCGCATGCCCCGTCACCTTGTGCACGGCCTGCTCGAGCGTGAGTACACGCTCCTGCACGACGTATTTTTCAATGAGCCGCGCGAATGTGCCGTACACGCGCGGGTGGACACGCCCGCCGCTGGGGTACGTCGCATCCGAAATGACGCCCGAGAACGGCGTTCGCAGGATATCCCGCACGTCCTCCTCGTCTGAAATGTAGTCGATCATTCCCGTCCCGCACTGTTCCGCTGCCAGCAGGTCGAAGAGCGCGTCGAACGGGTCTTTTTGAAGCGTCTGCGCGATCTCGGCGACGGATTTTCCCTCAAATCGGCGGTATTCGTCCGTCCGGAGGCCGATGGCTACTACATTGTCAAAGCCGACGAGCAGCGTGATGTTCTCAAAGTCGCTGCCCGCCTCCATCCGCGCGCGCATTTCCTTTCGCGCAGCATCGTCGAGCAGGCGCTTGGTCAGCGCCTCCGTGCCGCCCTCCTGGAATTCCGGCGGCAGCACGTGGATAAGCTGTGTCGAGCCCGCAGTGTAGGGGTACACGTCGCACATGACGTCAAGTCCGTCCTCCCGCGCCTTTTCAATGAGCGAGAGCATTTCCGGCACGGCTTTTCGCGTGTTGCGCCCTCCGATGGCCTTGAGATGACTGACCTCCAGCGGCGTTTGCAGCGCGCGGGCGACCTCGAGCATTTCGCGCAGCGCATCGACCACGCCGTCGCCCTCCTGCCTCATGTGGACACAGATGGGCACGCCGCTCCGGTGCAGCGGCGCGAGCGCGCGGATGAGCCCGTCGGTCGAGTAAAAGATCTCCGGCGCGTAGCCAAGGCCGAGCGATACGCCGCACGCGCCGTCGGCCAGCGCCGCTTCCATGTGATAGTGCAGATCGCGCAGCTCGAGCGGTGACAAATCTCCCGTCGTGAAGCCCGCGGCAAGCGTGCGCAGCGTGCCCATGCCGATGAGTTCCGCGCACGGGAGCGGCAGTCCCCGCCCCTGCGCCGCCTTGAAATAGCTGTCAATGGACGCAAAGCGCAGCTCCGGCGGGATGTTCCCCGTGATGGGCGCGAGGTATTTCGCGCACTCGTCCGCGTGCGCGCCCGAGAGCGGCGCGAGCGACATGCCGCAGTTGCCGTTCACAAGCGTCGTGAGGCCCTGGCAGAGCTCCGCCTCGCCAAAGCCTTCGCGAAACAGCGCCGCGTCGGCGTGGCGGTGCATGTCGATAAAGCCCGGCGTCAGGACGCGGCCCGCGGCCTCGATGGTCTCGAACGCCTGCGCACCTGATAAATTTCCGGCCGCTTCGATCATGCCGTCTAAAATGCCGACGTCCGCTGTGAACGCCGCCTTTCCCGTGCCGTCGACGATCTTCGCGCCGCAGATCAACGTATCCAGCATGTATATCACCTCTTTTTTGCAGTCTACCACACCCCACGCCCGCTTGGCAAGGTCATTTCCCCTTGCAATCTGCCGTGCCGCAGAGTATACTGTGGAAAACGCAAAAAAGGAGCGCTTCCATGAATAAGAAAGACCGCATCCACGACTGGCGCAAGCTCAAGTGGCCGTTCACCGCCACGTTTTTATATTACTCTCTCCTCTCGCTCTACACCGGCACCGCCGAGCAGAGCGAGCAGGGCTTTCTCGTCATGTTCCTCACGGTTTTGATCGTGGACGCCGTGGCGTATTTTTCCTACTGCTATTTCCTCTGCAAAAAAGAGGAGAACATGCAGAAGCTCTGGTTCGTCTTCATTCTGGCCTATGTGCTCATCTCCACACAGCAGCTCTCCATCCTCTGGCAGATGATGACGGCGCATGTGATCGGCGCGTAAGCGTATTTTTCTTCTAAATATCGTCTATTTGAACGTCCTTTCCACCGGGAAAGGACGTTTTCTTATATTTTGTCTTCTGTGACATTTGCGTGCCACTGTCTGAAAATCTGATATGCGGCTCCTTTTGTCCATAGTTTTCGGCAGTTTCCTTTGTTAAGTTGGTGTTAACGAGGGGAGCGTCCCCTTCTCGCGCCGTGAACAAAAAAGTTTACACCCTGCCCATTGAAAGCGCGGCGCTTCTTTGCTATGCTTTTCCTGCAAGCCCGCATTTTTCCGTGCGGGACAAGAAATGCTAAGTACAAAGGAGCTGATGACAGTGCCGATCCGTCCGCTTGTCGATCGCACTTATCTTGAACAGGTGCTGCTCTCCCGTTTTTCCCACGGTGAGGTACAGCAGTGGGTCCAGAAATACTTCCAGCCCTACCGTGAGCTGATGAGCTATTACCGCTGCGCGATTATGGAGGTCGAGACGAAGTTCAACGTGCTCAACGAGGAGCTCTCGCTGCAATACGACCGCAACCCCATCGAGACGATCAAGACCCGCCTCAAGTCCCCCGAGAGCATCATGGAAAAGCTCAGCCGCCGCGGATATCCGCTCACGGTGGAGAGCATCGAAAAGAATTTGAACGACATCGCCGGTGTGCGCGTGATCTGCTCGCACCCTGCCGACATCTACAAACTCTCCGAGGCATTTTTGCGCCAGGACGACATCACACTCTTAGAGCGCAAGGACTACATCGCAAACCCTAAGCCCAACGGCTACCGCAGCCTCCATCTCATCGTCGAAACGCCCATCTTCCTGCACGACCAGAAGCGGCTCATGAAAGTCGAGGTGCAGTTCCGCACGATCTCGATGGATTGGTGGGCCAGCCTTGAGCATAAAATCCGCTACAAGAAAAATCTCCCCGAAATGGAATACGTGGAGCGCGAGCTCTATGAGTGCGCTGAGATCAGCGCACAGCTCGATGCGCGCATGGAAAAGCTCCAGAAAATCGCCGCACAGGCAACGGAGGGAAAGGATCGCACCCTTTCCTCCTGAATTTTTAGGATGCCCGCACCGCGGGCAGGGAAAGGAATCGTGACACTATGAACGCAGCAGAAAAAATCGCCCACGCAGCAGAGCGCAAGGCCTTTGAGGCCATGCTCGACTCGCTCATCAGAAAAAGCCAGACGAAGGACGTCTGCACCGTCGCAAACGACTTTGTCAACATGGTCCAAAAGATCCACTCCAGCGTCTGGACGCCGGAGACCTTCGAGATGCTGCACCAGATTGCAAACGCCCCCGACAGCAAATGGGCACACTACGCCGAGCGCCTGCTGCGCGAGTGCGACCCCTACCTTCTCAGGACCTTCCTGACGGCCGCCGCCTACGAGGGCGGCTTCCGCGGCTTCCAGCAGGCGCGGGCAAACTCCGAGAAGTATGACTGCAATATCCCTTGGATCGTCCTCATGGACCCGACGAGCGCCTGCAACATGCGCTGCGCGGGCTGCTGGGCGGCGGAGTACGGCCACAAGCAGAACCTCACCTTTGAGGAGATGGACCGCGTGCTGACCGAGGGCGCAGAGCTCGGCACCCACGCCTGCCTCTTCACCGGCGGCGAACCGCTCATGCGTAAGGCGGACATCTTCCGCCTGTGCGAAAAGCACCGCGACATCGCTTTCCACGCCTTCACGAACGGCACGCTCATCGACCAGGCCTTCTGCGACGAGCTCAAGCGCGTGGGCAACTTCATCGTCTCGGTCAGCATCGAGGGCTTTGAGGACGCCAACGACGGCCGCCGCGGCACGGGACATTTTGAAAAGGCGCTCGCCGCGATGGACCTCATGCACAAAAACCATATCCCGTTCGGCGTGTCCATCTGCTACACGAGCAAGAACTACAAGGTCGTCACGAGCGACGAGTTCCTCGACCTGCTCATCTCCAAGGGCTGCTTCTTCGCCTGGTACTTCCACTACATGCCCGTCGGCATGGGCGCAACGACCGACCTGCTGCTTAATCCCGAGCAGCGCGCCTATATGAAAGACCGCGTGCGCGAGATCCGCGGTCTCACCGGCGGCAAGGAGATCTTCGCTATCGACTTCCAGAATGACGGCGAGTTCACAGGCGGCTGCATCGCCGGCGGCAAGCTCTACTGCCACATCAACGCCGCGGGCGACGTCGAGCCCTGCGTGTTCATCCACTATTCCGGCGCGAATATCCGCGAAAAGAGCTTCCTCGAATGTCTCCAGCAGCCGCTTTTTAAGGAGTACCGCAAGGGCCAGCCGTTCAACAACAACCACCTGCGTCCCTGCCCGATGCTGGAAAATCCCGAATATCTGCCCCAGATGGTCGCGCGCAGCGGCGCGCATTCGACCGACCTGGAAGCGCCTGAGAGCGTGGAGCACCTGTGCAACAAGTGCGAGTCCTACGCCGCCTGCTGGCGCCCCGAGGCCGAAAAGCTCTGGGACGAGGAGCACCACAACTAAACCGCTTTCATGTTACCTTCCCATACACACAAAGGAACCGCGCC
>ULTA01031655.1_pt1 | contig 17459 bp, 10 predicted proteins | sample 1957181 | NCBI WGS metagenome assembly ULTA01 (sample SAMEA4835722, study PRJEB28245) | human gut metagenome | biome: gut microbiome; material: fecal sample | place: Denmark | collected 2008
TCAAAACTAAATTCTCCTTTTTGGATAAGTTCGCTAACTTGTTGTTTTATAATAGAAAAACTACTTTCGATATCAGTCCTTACCTCCATTAATAACTGACTTTTTGCCTTTAACAATCTATCCCAGTCTTCTTTTGACAATTCTTTCCCCGTAGAATAATATTTCTGCTTTCTCCTAAATACGACTTGAACTTTAACTGGAAATAATCCATTAATTTTAGCCCTTCTGGTGTCTAATATGGTCAATACAGAAACTCCATCTTTTGAATATTTGAACATAAAATGATTCTTTATATCTATCTGTTATTTGAATATATGCAAATTGCATGCAAATGTAATAAATTGAATAGTTTTTCAGAACTACTTAATGCTCTATTTATCAAATGATTATGTATTTATTTTTCAAAAAAATGCTTAGTCTAACCATTTTTTACGAAAAAAAATCTTATTTTCGTTTAGTATGGTTGCAGTATCAAATGTATTACTGATGAATAAGCGCTTATGAAAAATCATTTTTAGTGTAACCTTTAAATTTATAAATATGAGAAACAGAGATACATAGATCCTTTGTATGAGTGGCGGTTATATTTATTACCCGCACATGTTTGTTAACTACCTAAAAACTATTTCTAATTAAAAAGAATAAGATGAAAGAAATTATAAAACACAAGTTTCCATACTTGTTATTTTTCCTTTTATTGTTTTCGAGTTTTGCCTCAGCTTATGGGCAGGAACGAATGATTACCCTTAATCTATCGAAGGTACCTCTAAATACTGCATTGAAAGAGATAGAGAAACAAACTTCAATGTCAGTAGTATACAACACAAATGACGTCGATATTAATCGTGTCATATCTATTAAAGTTTCTAAAGAGTCGCTGACTAACGTTATGGGTCAGCTGTTTAAAGGAACAAATATCAGTTATTCAATAGTCGATAAGCATATTGTACTTTCTACTAAGAAAGAAGTAGAACAACAGAAAAAAACACCAATCGTTGCAACGGGAACAGTAACAGATGCACAAGGTGAACCTTTAATTGGAGTTAGCATTCTGGTGAAAGGAACAGCTACTGGTGCGATTACTGATATGGATGGAAATTTCAAAATACAAGCTGCCAAAGGTGATGTGTTAGAAATCTCCTATATCGGTTATGCCTCCCAATCAATCACGCTTGCCAACGCCCAACCCCTAAAAGTCACAATGGGTGAAGACACGCAAACCTTGGACGAAGTAGTAGTTACTGCGTTGGGTATCAAACGTGAACAAAAAGCGTTGAGTTATAATGTACAGCAAGTAAAGGGAGATGAATTGACTAATATAAAGGATGCTAACTTTATTAATGCTTTATCAGGAAAAGTAGCTGGCGTAACAATAAATGCTTCTTCAGCCGGTGCTGGGGCTGCGGCTCGTGTAGTTATGCGTGGTACAAAGTCTTTGGAGAAAAATGATAATGCACTTTATGTTATTGATGGTATTCCAATGTTTAATGTAAATTCAGGAGATAATGCTGGAGGTACGATGAACAAACAGCCAGGATCTAATAGCGTAGCTGATATTAATCCTGAAGATATTGAGAGCATGACAATTTTAACAGGACCTTCCGCTGCAGCCTTGTATGGTTCGGATGCTTCTAATGGAGTTATTCTTATCACTACTAAAAAAGGTACTGTAGGAAAAGTGCAAATTTCTTATAGTAATAGTACAAGTTTTTCATCTCCGATGATGATGCCGAAGTTTCAGAATATTTATGGTAATCGTGAAGGAGAGTTAGGCAGTTGGGGGAGCTTGATGGATACTCCTAGCAACTTTGATCCATCTGACTTCTTCAATACGGGAATGACGGAGATGAATGGTTTCACGTTGACCACTGGTACTGAACAAAATCAAACTTACGCATCTGTCTCTACTACAAACTCTACAGGTATCTTACCTAATAATGCTTATAACCGCTATAATTTCTCTATTCGTAATACTGCTAAATTCTGTGATAATAAGTTGAGTCTTGATTTGGGAGCTCAATATATTATTCAAAATAATAAGAATATGGTAGGTAGTGGACAATATTTTAATCCCTTGGTATCTCTTTATCTTTTTCCACGAGGTGAAAACTTTCAGGAAGTACAGATGTATGAACGCTATAGTGAGGCTCGAAACCTTATGGTACAATATTGGCCGGGATCTATATTTGGTACTGATTTGGATATGCAAAACCCATATTGGATTATGAATCGAATGCAGAATGAGCTTTCTAAACGTCGTTATATGTTTAATGCTAGTCTGAATTGGGATATAACAGATTGGGTGAATGTAACAGGGCGAGTACGTGTGGATAATTCAGATAGCGATAGTTATGAAAAGTATTATGCTAGTACACGAGGTACTTTTACAGAAAGTAGTTCTAAAGGTTATTATGGACATACTAAACAAAATGATCGGTCTGTTTATGCTGATGTAATGGCTAGCATAAATAAGAATTTCTTTGATGACAAACTTTCATTGAATGCAACTGTTGGTGCTTCTATTAATGATATTCAGGAAGATGCTATGTATCTAAAGGGAGGATTGGAGCAAATTCCTAATTTCTTCCATTATGGCAATATTAATGTCAATACTTCCAAGCGTAATGAATCAAAATGGCATGATCAAGTACAAAGTGTTTTTGCAAGTGCAGAATTAGGATGGAATCATCAATTGTATTTGACTGTCACTGGGCGTAATGACTGGGCATCTCAATTAGCTTTTACCAGCAAAGGTTCCTACTTTTATCCGTCTGTTGGTCTGTCATGGCTTGTTAGTGAATCTGTAAAGCTACCAAAAGCTATTTCTTATTTGAAAGTTCGTGGTTCGTGGGCGGAGGTCGCTTCTTCCCCTAATCGATACCTTACCCAAATGCAATATACTTATAATGAGCAAACAAATACATATGAATATCCTGCAAGTCATTATAATACTAATCTGAAACCAGAAAATACAAAATCATGGGAACTAGGCGTCAATGCTAAATTCCTTGGCAACCGTATTAATTTAGATATGACCTTCTATCGTTCTAATACCTTCAATCAGACATTCTATGTTGATGCATCGGCTTCATCTGGATATAAGAATAATATTGTGCAGACTGGTAATATTCAGAATCAGGGTATTGAGCTGGCTTTAGGATATTCTGATACATTTGATAAAGTGAAGGTATCTACAAATTTCACTTACACTCTTAATCAAAACAAGATCGTTAGTTTAGCGAATGGTGCCATCAATCCGGAAACCGGCGAAGCTATCGAAATGGAGTATTACTCAAAAGGAACATTGGGAACTAGTGGTGGTCCGACTTTAAGACTCTATGAAAACGGATCAATGGGAGATATTTATATCAATCAGCGTTTGCGTCAGTCTCCTAATGGATATATTTGGAAAGACCCCTCTAATGGAAGTTTGGCTATTGAAAATACGGAATACCGCAAGGTTGGCTCTATTCTTCCTAAATATTATTTGGGATGGAATGGTAGTGTTGCTTGGAAGGGATGGAATCTTGGATTTGCATTCACCGGGCGTTTTGGAGGATTAGTTGTATCGGATACACAAGCCATGATTGATAAATATGGTGTATCTGAAAGTTCTGCAGTTGATCGTCAGGCAGGCGGTGTATGGGTTGGAGACAGTAAAGTGGATGCTGAGGAATATTATAGTAAAGTAACTACCGCTGTTGGTACTTATTATACATATAGTGCAACGAATATTCGCCTTTCTGAACTGAGCTTGAGCTACCAACTTCCTAAAACATGGTTCAAAAATCATGTAAATATGACACTGGGGCTTACAGGAAAGAATTTATGGATGATTTATTGTAAAGCACCTTATGATCCGGAAAGTACATCTTCTGTCACTAGTAATTTCTATCAGGGGGTTGACTATTTTCAACAACCTAGTTTGAGAAGTCTCGGATTTAATGTCAAACTAACATTCTAGTTTAGATTATGAAAAAGAATAAGATAATAAAGAAGTTTGCAAAACTGTCTGTGTATACTTTGTTAGTAGCACTAGGAACAGGTTGTACCGATAAATTTGAAGAGTATAATACAAATCCCTTTGGACCTAAACCTGACCAAATGCTGGGTGATAATGCAATCACCGGATCATTGATTAAAAGCATGATTCCTGCATTAGTACAAGGACAACAGAACAATTCACAGATGTTGGATCAGATGATTGGATCTGAATATGGTGGAGAAATTACTTGTATCGCCCAATGGGGTAATGGAGGTAATTATTATACTTACAATCCAAGAGTTGGGTGGTATGGAAATATGTTTGATACTACTATGCCACAGATTTATACCGGATATTTCCAGATACGTGATCTTTCTGATGGCAAAGGATTGGCTTATCAATGGGCACAGATTCTTCGTGTGGCAGCTTCACTTAAAATTAGTGATTGTTATGGACCGATTCCTTATTCTCAAATTACAGGAACTGCTTTTACTGTAGAATATGACAATATGGAGGATCTTTATAAACACATGTTTGATGATTTGGATGAAGCGATTTCCGCTTTTAAAGTAGCAGTGTTAGGTAATGAAGATATGAGTTCTTTATCAGAATACGATCTTGTATTTAATGGAGATTTTAACAAATGGGTGAAATTTGCCAATTCTTTAAAGCTTCGTATGGCAATGCGCATTTCTAGTGTTTCTCCAGCACTTGCCAAGGAGAAAGCAGAAGAAGCTGTTTCTGATGTAATTGGTGTGATGACATCTGCATCAGATGCTGCATATAGTAAATATAATGACGGTATGAATCCATATTATCGTGTTACTTCTTCATGGAATGAAATTCGTATCAGTGCTAATATCACTTCATATTTAAGCGGTTATAATGATCCTCGTTTGGCTAAATATGCATCAGAAGCAGATGCTTCTATCGGTGGAGGACAAATAGGAGTGCGAAATGGTATTTACCAAAGTGCTACAACTCAGGCAAATTATACAAAATTCTCCCGCCTGAATATTGGTATAGATGATGAATTGCTCATTATGTCTGCATCTGAAGCTTATTTTTTACGTGCAGAAGCTGCATTGATGTATAAATGGAATATGGGAGGAACTCCCAAAGAACTTTATGACGCAGGAGTGACAGTGTCTATGGAAGAACGTAAAGCTACTATTGGCGATTATTTGAAAAGTGAAAAGGTTCCTGCTGCTTACAGTGATCCTTCGGATTCAGGTAAGGATATAGTAGCAGTGTCAACTGTAACTCCGAAATATAATGAATCAGCAAGTGTTACAGAGAATTTGGAGCGTATTTTGATTCAGAAGTGGATTGCCAATTTTCCGAATGGTTGGGAAACGTGGGCTGACATTCGTCGTACAGGTTATCCTAAACTATTCCCTATCGTGAATAATCTGAATACAGATGGGGTGACAGTGCAGCGTGGTATGCGTCGTTTGCCTTTCCCTCAGTCAGAATATAATACGAATAATGCAAATGTGAAAGCAGCTGTATCAATGTTAGGTGGTGCAGATAACTCTGCCACAGATCTTTGGTGGGCTAAGAAAAATTAAATCAGAACGTTAAAATAATTTTTATTATGAAAACGAGCAAATTGAAAAAAATAATATACGGAATAGGAATTTCTCTCTTTTTTTCGCAGGGATTCTTAAATATCGCATGTAGTGATTGGACCGACATAGAGGCGAAAGATTATTATGAACCTCCTACGCAAGGTTATGAAAATAATTTGAAGGATTATTTTAACTCTCCACATAAGATTATGTTTGGCTGGTTTGGTAACTGGGCAGGTAAGGGAGGTTCTTCCATGCAATATGCTTTATGTGGATTACCGGACAGTACGGATTTTGTGAGCCTTTGGCTCTGTTGGGGAAATCTGACGGTTGAGCAACAGGCTGATTTAAAAGACTTTCAGGCTAAGGGTTCCAGAGCAGTGCTTTGTTGGCGCGCAGGAGATATTGGTGATAATCTCACACCGGGGGGTAACGATGATGCAGTGAAGGAAGCGTTTTGGGGCTTTGATCCTAAAGATGAGCAATCTTGCATTGAGGCTGCTAAGAAATATGCACTTGCTATTGTAGATACATGTAACAAATATAATATCGATGGATTTGATTATGATATTGAGGATTGGGGGACTTTAATGAACTCCGGTATGCCATCAGTACCCAATGCGTTTATGAAGACTTTACGTGAGGAGTTTGATAAGACGGGGAAAATGTTGGTTGCTGATATCCCTGGTGGTGCAGGTTGGTTGAGCTTTTATGAAGTGCTTTCAGAGGAAACAGTTCTAAGTCTTGATTATATAGCTTGGCAGACCTATGAACTAGGACATTCTGGATTGGATTCTTTCTTTGAAGCTGTACGTAGAAGTCACCCTAATGTCTTTAAAGAAGCTATGGGGAAATCTATTGTGACTGCAACTTTTGAAAGAGCAGTGGATAAGCATTACTTTACCGAGCAACAGAGCTATCATCCGGCTTGTGGAATAGAACATGCAGGTATGGGGGCTTATCATATTGAGTATGATTATCCTGGAAATCCTGATTATCCCACAGTGCGTGCAGCTATTGCTGCACAGAATCCTCCTATTAATAACTAAAAGAAAGGGTTAAACAATGAAGAGAATATCTTTACTTAAAATAATGGCATTTGGGGTACTGGCACTGGTCCATACTGCATGTGAAAATGCTAAGTATGATGTTATAGATAATTTAGTCTATATAAATGAAGCGTCTACATCCAAAACTAAAGAATTGACATTGACAGAGGGTACGACGCGTACTTCGTTAACTGTACGTTTGGTGAATATTATTAATCAAACAATAAAAGCTAATTTATTTATTGACGAATCTGTATTAGATGCTTATAATAAGAAGAATGAAACTAATTATAAAATGCCTCCTAAAGAATATATATCATTTCCTGAATCAGTGACAATTGAAGCAGGTTCTGTAAGTGCAGATCCTGTGAATGTTGATATTAAAAGTTTTGAAGCTGAAGGCGGTGCTCAATATGCAATTCCCATCAGTATTAAGAATGTGGAAGGAGGTATTGAGAAGTCGGAATCCTCTTCCAGTTTTTTATTGGTTCTTGTGAAGCCTTTGAAACAAGCTGTTCCTAAATTAACATGGTATAATGGTATGCATGCAGCCCCGGAAGGAGCTTGGGGGTTAGCTTTGCCAAATTATACATTGGAATGGTGGAGTAAAGTCACCTCTAAATCAGGGAACGGTGGATATACTAAGAATAATCAGGCTATAATAAACTCAGGAGGTTCAGGGACAGAACTATATATACGGTTTGGTGACTTAATCTATTCCGAGAATGGTAGCTATAAAAATAATTTCCTACAAGTAAAAACGATGGGGTCTCAATTTGATACAGGTGATCCAACTAAGGGAAAAGGTTTAGAAGCACAAAAATGGTATCATTTTGCAGTGAGTTATGATGCAGCATCCGGTACTACTTTATTGTACCAAAATGGTACTGTAGTTGCCTCATTATCTTCTTCAATAGGACAACCGATGAATATTGATCAATTTCAGATGATTTCTTCAGGAGAAGAATATTTTCCGGATTTCTGTGAAATGTGTCAGGTTCGTTTTTGGAAAGTTACACGCACAGTTAATCAGATAAAGAAATCTATGTATACCGAAGTTGACTATACAGACAAGAATTTGTTGTTGTATCTGCCAATGAATGAAGGTGAAGGAGCTACAATACTACACGATGTAACCGGTAATGGTCATGATGTGGAAATTGGCAATTCTAACCTAGGTAACGAAAACCGTCAAAAGGTGACATGGGAAACATATTCATTTGCTCAATAATTTAAAACAGTATGATATGAAAGCATTATTTAAATATATATTATACAGTACATTTTTTGCTATGTCATTGCCATTAGTCACAGCATGTGACGATGACGAAGCAACAGATCCGTATGATATCAATTATGTCTATATTTATAAACCAAGTGAAACAAATGCTACTTTAGAGTATAAAGGAGACGGAACTTTTTTGAAAGAAATCGCCACCGAACATATTTTGTCTCCTGTCAGGTGTACTAAACCTGCACCACAAGATTTGACCATCCAATTAGCTATTGACAGGTCATTGGTAGATGCATACAACAGTGAATATGGAACGAGCTATGTAGCTTTACAAAATGCAGAACTGGAAAATGCAACTTTGTATATAAAACAAGGGGAATATATCTCTGCAGATACTTTAAAAGTGCATTATACTAATATGGAAGAATTTAAGAACGGATCGGAAAATTATATTCTCCCGATTGCTATAACTTCTATTAATGGAACAGGAGTATCAGCGAGTGAAAGTAATAGTAAGATATTCTTGACATTTGAATCGACTTACAAACCAAATCATGTCACACTGACTTCAAGTAAAGAATATCTGTTAGAGTATCAGTATAGTCAAGGATTTACAAATTTAAGCAGTGAATGGAAGCTTGACGGTATCTTAAAATCGGCATGGGCCACAGATGGTGACACCAAAGTTACTCTTGCTATTAATCCGGCATTAGTTGGAACGTATAATGCATTGCATGGCACAGATTATTCTTTACTGACTAGTGCAAGTTTGAAGCAATCGACAATAATGATTAAACAAGGAAAAACAACTCCGGAAGAGAGTGTTGCCTTGAGTTTTTCGGATGATATGGCTTCTGTGCAGCTGGGTACTAACTATGTTATTCCAGTGACAATCACGAATGTTGATGGAGTAGGAGCAGATATAGGCGAGAATAAAGTTATATATATTGTTTATAAAACAGCACTTGTCGGATTTTTATCTTGTGTAGACAAACCGGTAGGTTCTGTAATAAATGACCATTCGGGTTGGAGTTTTACTTTGAATGGACAATCTAGCGACTTGTATGATTATGTTCCGGATGGCAGCATACTTGATATCGATTTGGGAAAACAAGAGAATATAAAAACTATTGCTTTACATTTCTATGAATGGTTTTATTCTTCGGAAAGTGCAAGTATAGCGATAAGTAATGATGGAGAGAAATATGAGGATCTTGGTGTAGCTTCAGGATTTGCAAATAAGACAAGTTACATTCTTCTTCTTGTGGCTAAACAAGCGCAATATATAAGAGTAACTTTCCATGGAGCTCTTTATTATTCTCCTTATATTAATACTGTAGGTATTTATACTGAAACTGAATAAAAAATGGCCCAAGTTTATTACTGAATGAGCTTGGGCTATTTGCTGTTTATATCATGTTGTGATCAGTTCTAAGTTTTCTTTGTTAATAAAACTTAGAACTGATTTTTTTCTTGAGTATCTTATATTTTTGGATTGTATTATCTAAAAACTAATTAAAGGAAATGCTATGAGAATCATTCGCCGTATTATTTTTCAGCTGCTTTGTTTGTTGGGAGCATGTTGTTATATTCCTGCAACAGCACAAGTCGTTTTAGTTGATAATGGAAAAACTAAATCCAGGATTATTCTATCAGAAAATGACCAGATTAATCAAATATCAGCAAATTTATTTCAATTGTTCCTTCAGAGAATTTCAGGTTGTACATTTCCCATTGTAAAAGGGCAGAATGCAAAAAAAGGAGATATTATAATCAGTAGCAAAACCCCAGCTGGAGTGACAGAAGACGGTTTCAGCCTATCTACGAAAGATGGAATCTTACGTATTTCAGGCAGTGGGAATGGGACGGTCTACGGAGTTGTAACTTTACTCGAACAATATCTTGGAGTGGATTACTGGGGAGAAAACGAATACTCTTTTAACCCTGCGAAGACAATCGAACTGCCGCTTATCGATAAAATAGATAATCCGGCTTTCCGTTACCGCCAGACACAATGTTATGCTATTCGTACAGACTCCATATATAAATGGTGGAACAGGCTGGAAGAGCCAAACGAAGTGTTTGCTGCCGGTTATTGGGTGCATACTTTTGATAAGTTGCTTCCTGCTTCCGTATATGGAAAAGACCATCCGGAATATTATTCTTATTTTAAAGGCAAACGCCATCCCGGGAAAGCAAGCCAATGGTGTCTGAGTAACCCGGAAGTTTTTGAAATCGTGGCTCAGCGGATTGATTCTATTTTTAAGGCAAATCCGGATAAGCATATTATGTCTGTGAGTCAGAATGATGGTAATTATACCAATTGTACATGTGATGCCTGCAAAGCGATAGATGATTATGAAGGAGCACTCTCAGGAAGTATCATTACTTTTTTGAATAAGCTGGCTGCCCGTTTTCCCGATAAGGAATTTTCCACGCTTGCCTATCTGTATACGATGAATCCTCCGAAACATGTGAAGCCATTGCCGAATGTGAATATCATGCTTTGTGATATAGATTGTGACCGTGAAGTGACTTTGACGGAAAATGCCTCAGGTAAAGAGTTTGTGAAAGCAATGGAAGGCTGGGCTGCCATCACTAATAATATTTTCGTGTGGGATTATGGTATTAATTTTGATAATTATCTGGCTCCGTTCCCTAATTTTCATATCTTGCAGGATAATATTCGTCTGTTCAAAAAGAATCATGCCACTATGCATTTCTCACAGATTGCAGGAAGCAGGGGAGGAGACTTCGCTGAGTTACGTGCCTATCTGGTATCTAAGTTAATGTGGAACCCCGAAGCGAATGTTGATTCTTTGATGCAGCATTTCCTGCATGGATACTATGGAGAGGCTGCGCCATACCTTTATCAGTATATCAAGGTGATGGAGGGAGCGTTGATAGGCAGCGGACAAAGATTGTGGATTTATGATTCTCCTGTTTCCCATAAATACGGAATGCTGAAACCACAACTGATGCGACGTTATAATCAACTGTTTGATGATGCAGAGAAAGCGGTGGCTGAAGATAATAAATTCCTGAAGCGTGTGCAGCGTGCCCGCTTGCCCATTCAGTATTCGGAATTGGAAATTGCCCGTACTGAGACTGGTACGGATATGAATGAGATCAGTCCGAAATTGGCACTTTTTGAAGAACGGGTGAAAGAATTTAATGTACCGACATTGAATGAACGTTCCAATTCTCCTGTGGAATATTGCCAGTTGTATCGGGAGAGATATATGCCCCGTGCAGAAAAAAGCGTTGCGATAGGAGCGAAGGTTACTTATCTTATTCCTCCTACCGGTAAATATGCAGAAATCGGAAAAACGGCATTAGTGGACGGACTATTCGGAGGATCTACTTTCGTTGAAAGCTGGATTGGCTGGGAAGGAACAGACGGTGCTTTTGTTATAGATTTGGGTAAAGAGAAAGAAATACATAGTATAGATACGGATTTCCTGCATCAGATCGGAGCTTGGATTCTTTTCCCTCTGAAGGTGGTTTATTCCTATTCTGAAGATGGAGAGAATTATACACATTGGGGAGCACATGATATGCCGGAAAACCGTTCGGGGAAAGTGGAGTTCCGCGGAGTGAAGACTGAATCGGAAATGCCAGTGCATGCCCGTTATGTGAAAGTTGAGGTCACCGGTACGAAAGAATGTCCCGAATGGCATTATGGTGTAGGGCATCCTTCGTGGTTCTTTATCGACGAAGTAACAATAAAATAAAAAAAAGTAGGGGCAAGCGTTAGTAGTTTGCCCTTCTTAGTTGTATTATATATAGATGGGTCAGAAAAATGACCCTTTCATCTATATACTATTGAACTATGCAACAGAATAAAACTGCTTCTCAAGGAAAAACTATCAACCCGATTTATTGGGTACCTACCGCTTATTTTGCAATGGGACTTCCCTTTATTGCCATCAATTTGGTTTCCGTATTCATGTTTAAGGATTTGAGTATTTCTGATACTCAGATAACGTTTTGGACTTCTCTTATCATGATGCCCTGGACACTCAAATTCTTATGGAGCCCTTTTCTTGAAATGTATCGGACCAAAAAGTTTTTTGTACTGGTAACCGAACTGTTGAGTGGTATATTGTTTGGAGTAGTAGCTTTTTCGTTATTCTTTGATTATTTCTTTGCTATCAGTATTTCCACTATGGCGGTGATTGCGTTCAGTGGAGCCACACATGATATCGCTTGCGATGGTGTATATATGGCAGAACTGAATAAAGAGGATCAGGCTAAATATATTGGAGTACAGGGAGCTTTCTATAATGTGGCAAAATTGGTTGCCAACGGTGGATTAGTTGCTTTGGCAGGTATGCTGGCCGAATATTTCGGAGCGATAGAAGGAGCTTCGATAGATGCCAATAAGGGTGCGTATTCATCTGCATGGATGATTATTTTTGCCGTAATTGCTGCAGTAATGGTATTGCTCGGTCTTTATCATATAAAGATGTTGCCTTCTACACAAGTTCCCGCTACCGGCAAGAAGTCTACCTCAGAAATCATGCAGGATTTGGTAAATGTGATTGGGAACTTTTTTACTAAAAAACATATAGTATATTATATCTTCTTCATTATTCTCTACCGATTGGCGGAAGGATTTATAATGAAGGTTGCTCCTTTGTTTCTGCGTGCCTCCAGAGAGGTCGGAGGTCTGGGGCTGTCATTGACAGAAATCGGAACATTGAATGGCGTCTTTGGTTCTGCCGCCTTTGTTATCGGTTCATTGCTGGGTGGAATATTTGTTGCCAGATATGGATTGAAGAAAACTTTATTCATGCTTTGTTGCGTGTTCAACCTTCCTTTCCTTGCTTATACTTTCCTTGCTGTAGTCCAGCCGACCAGTCTTTATCTGATCGGAACATGTATCACAATGGAGTATTTCGGCTATGGTTTCGGATTTGTCGGACTGACCTTGTTCATGATGCAGCAGATTGCTCCTGGCAAACATCAGATGTCACATTATGCATTTGCTTCGGGAATCATGAATCTGGGAGTTATGCTTCCGGGAATGATCAGCGGCTATTTTAGTGATTTACTGGGATACCGTAGTTTCTTTATCTATGTACTGATCGCAACAATTCCTGCTTTTTTGATGACCTATTTTATACCTTTTACGTATGATGATTCAAAAAAGAAAAAATAAATTGCTATTTTTGAGTGATAATAGATAACTAATTACTAAATAAATAATTATTATGAATAAGATTCAAATTCCCTGGGAAGAACGTCCTGTCGGATGTACAGATGTAATGTGGCGTTACTCGCAAAATCCGGTCATCGGACGCTATCATATTCCTTCATCCAATAGTATTTTCAATAGTGCTGTCGTACCTTTCAAAGATGGGTTCGCCGGCGTATTCCGTTGTGACAACAAAGCTGTACAGATGAATATCTTCACAGGGTTCAGTAAAGATGGTATTCATTGGGATATTAGTCATGAACCGATTCAATTTAAAGCCGGTAACACGGAAATGATCGAATCCGAATATAAATATGACCCGCGTGTTACATGGATTGAAGACCGATATTGGATTACTTGGTGTAACGGCTATCATGGACCTACTATCGGTATTGCCTATACATTTGATTTTATAGATTTCTTCCAATGCGAGAATGCCTTCCTGCCTTTCAATCGTAATGGAGTACTTTTCCCGCAAAAGATAGATGGCAAATATGCTATGTTAAGTCGCCCCAGCGACAATGGACATACACCGTTCGGTGATATTTATATCAGCTACAGTCCGGATATGAAATACTGGGGTGAACACCGTTGTGTTATGAAAGTGACTCCTTTCCCTGAAAGTGCCTGGCAGTGTACCAAGATTGGTGCAGGTTCGGTACCTTTCCTTACTGATGAAGGCTGGTTGCTTTTCTATCATGGTGTTATCACTACTTGCAACGGTTTCCGTTATGCAATGGGTTCAGCGATACTCGATAAGGATCATCCCGAAAAGGTACTTTATCGTACCCGTGAATATCTGATAGGTCCGGCTGCACCTTATGAACTTCAAGGTGATGTGCCCAATGTGGTATTCCCATGTGCGGCATTGCAGGATGGTGAGCGTGTAGCTGTTTATTATGGAGCTGCAGATACTGTTGTAGGAATGGCTTTCGGCTATATCCAGGAAATAATTGATTTTACAAAACGGACGAGCATTATCTAAGAAGGATATGAGACGTATATTATTAACTTGCACAATGGCTTTCACCCTTCTCCCCGTATTTGGGGGAGAGGGTAAGGCCCCCCCTATGAATAAGGAAAAGAGTCTGTTGATAGATTATGTAGATCCTTTTATTGGAACGACAAATTTCGGTACCACTAATCCCGGAGCTGTTTGCCCGAATGGAATGATGTCCGTAGTACCTTTTAATGTGATGGGTTCTGCTGATAATACTTACGATAAAGATGCACGTTGGTGGTCCACGCCTTATGAATATACCAATTGTTTCTTTACAGGATATTCTCATGTAAATCTGAGTGGTGTCGGTTGTCCTGAACTGGGTTCTTTATTGCTGATGCCTACTACCGGAGAACTGAATGTAGACTATAAGGAATATGGGAGCAAATATAAGGATGAACAGGCTTCTCCCGGCTATTATTCCAATTATCTGACGAAGTATAATATAAAGACAGAAGTCTCTGCTACTCCGCGTACAGGTATTGCCCGTTTCACTTTTCCTAGAGGAAAGAGTCATATACTTCTAAATTTGGGCGAAGGCCTGACCAATGAGAGTGGAGCCATGCTTCGTCGTGTAAGTGACAGCGAAATAGAGGGAATGAAACTATTGGGTACTTTCTGTTATAATCCCCAAGCTGTATTTCCCATCTATTTTGTGATGAGAGTGAACAAAGTTCCCACCACAACCGGATATTGGAAAAAGCAACGTCCGATGACAGGTGTGGAAGCAGAATGGGATCGAGACCAAGGCAAATATAAATTGTATACCCGCTATGGAAAAGAAATAGCAGGTGACGATGTGGGCGCTTACTTCACTTTTGAAACAGAGGAAGGAGAACAGGTCGAAGTACAGATGGGAGTTTCCTTTGTAAGCATAGAGAATGCCCGTTTGAATTTGGATAAAGAACAGTCGGGAAAAAACTTTGAACAGGTGCTTTCCGATGCCCGTGCACAGTGGAACGATGACTTGTCACGTATCACTGTAGAAGGAGGAACGGATGCACAGAAAACAGTTTTTTATACGGCACTTTATCATTTGTTGATTCATCCGAACGTTCTGCAGGATGTAAATGGTGAATATCCGGCTATGGAGAGCGATCAGATTTTGACAACGAAAGGTACCCGATATACTGTATTCTCTTTGTGGGATACATATCGTAACGTACATCAGCTTTTGACTTTGGTTTATCCCGAACGTCAGATGGAAATGGTACGTACCATGCTCGATATGTATCGTGAACATGGTTGGTTTCCTAAATGGGAATTGTATGGAAGAGAGACTCTTACGATGGAAGGTGATCCAAGTATCCCAGTGATTGTGGATACATGGATGAAAGGATTGCGTGACTTTGACGTAGATCTGGCTTATGAAGCTATGTACAAGTCGGCTACATTACCCGGGGCGGAAAATCTGATGCGTCCGGACAATGATGACTATATGTCAAAAGGATACGTGCCGCTTCGTGAACAATATGATAACTCCGTATCTCATGCACTGGAATATTATATCGCAGACTTTGCCCTTTCCCGTTTTGCGGATGCTTTAGGAAAGAAGAAAGATGCGGAGATGTTCTATAAACGCTCTTTGGGATATAAGCATTATTATAGTAAGGAGTTCGGTACATTCCGACCTATTCTTCCGGACGGAACTTTCTACAGTCCGTTCAATCCGAGGCAGGGAGAGAACTTTGAACCAAATCCCGGTTTCCACGAAGGTAATTCTTGGAATTATACTTTCTATGTACCACATGATGTATATGGATTGGCTAAACTGATGGGTGGAAAGAAAACTTTTGTCAATAAGCTGCAAATGGTGTTTGATGAAGGACTATATGATCCGGCTAACGAACCGGATATTGCTTACGCTCATCTGTTCTCTTACTTTAAAGGTGAAGAATGGCGTACACAGAAAGAGACACAGCGACTGCTGGATAAGTACTTTACGACCAAACCGGACGGTATCCCTGGAAATGATGACACAGGTACGATGTCTGCATGGGCTATTTTCAATATGATAGGTTTTTATCCCGACTGTCCGGGATTGCCGGAATATACATTGACTACTCCGGTATTTAATAAAGTAACGATCCGCTTGGATCCTAAATGGTATAAGGAAAATGAGCTGGTAATTGAGAGTAATCGTACCGGATCGGAAACTCTTTATATAAATAAGGTGTTATTGGATGGTAAGAAGTTCAATAAATACCGCATTACCCACGATGAACTTGTTCATGGTAAACGCTTGATATTTGATTTGAAATAACACACAGTGTTTCATAGGTATCGTTTTTGGGTTGACAAGGCTGTCGGACTTTTCAGGGTTCGGCAGCCTATTTTTTTTACATCTTACCTGAATAATCCTTTCAAAAAGATAGTGTCACTATATGTCTGCGATAGTGACACTATATCAGTGGTATAGTGACACCATTTACCTGGGATAGTGTCATTATCTTATTTTTATAAATATCCCCTTTTCCGTTTTAGTATTAAATATTTGGAATGTAGCCGATTACAAAGTTTCCTTTCATCCGTCTTTTATACGATCAGCGTATAATTAAGATGATGAATAGAAAGAAATTATTTCAACATATCCTTTGGATATTAATCGTAGCAGAATGTTTTCCAATGCTGGCTGTTGCTGCATCGAAACAAAAAGAACAACGTTACAAGATCGCCGTATGTGACTGGATGATATTGAAACGTCAGAAGATTGGTTCGTTCCAATTGGTGTATGAGTTGAAAGGAGATGGAGTCGAGTTGGATATGGGTAGTCTCGGTAAAAGAGAAATGTTCGATAACAAATTGCGTGAGCCCCATTTCCAGCAGCTATTTCGTGAAACAGCTCAGAACTATAATTTAGAGGTTCCTTCTATTGCTATGTCCGGTTTTTATGGACAGTCTTTTTTAGATCGTGCTAATTATAAAGAATTAGTCCGGGATTGTCTGGATGCAATGAAAGTAATGGGTGCCAAGGTCGCTTTTCTCCCTTTGGGTGGAGTGGAAGCAGGCTGGCAGGAAACTCCGGAACTTCGGACAGCTTTAATAAAACGGCTGAAGGAAGTAGGGGATATGGCTGCTTCGGAAAGAGTTGTAATTGGCATTGAAACTCAATTGGATGCAAGAGAAGAAGTGAAACTATTGAAAGAGATTAATTCTCCCGGTATCAAGATCTATTTTAAATTTCAGAATGCATTAGAGAATGGAAGGGATCTATGTAAGGAACTCAAGATTCTTGGAAAAAATAGAATTTGCCAGATTCACTGTACAGATACGGATGGAGTGACTCTTCCTTTCAATGAGCGGCTGGATATGAATAAGGTAAAAAAGACGCTTGACAAAATGGGCTGGAGGGGCTGGCTGGTTGTAGAACGCTCACGAGACAAGGATGATGTGAGGAACGTGAAGAAGAATTATGGAACG
>ULTA01046685.1_pt1 | contig 17346 bp, 19 predicted proteins | sample 1957181 | NCBI WGS metagenome assembly ULTA01 (sample SAMEA4835722, study PRJEB28245) | human gut metagenome | biome: gut microbiome; material: fecal sample | place: Denmark | collected 2008
CGCGGTTTGTGGGCCGATGCAAATCCGGTTCCACCGTGGGAGTGGCGTATTAGAAATTAAGGTGGCAAGAAAATGCATTCTTCTTTGGGTTTGCCATATCCGGCTGGTCACTGGTTTTATTCTTTACATGACTTACTCGACAATCCTGTATTTATGGTTTCTTTCTTTGCCTTTTGGGGGGCAACGGTTTACCTCTTATTAGGAATCATATACAGAAAATTTAATATATCTGAAACAGTTGAGATGGTTGTCATAGCTTTATTAATGATACTAATGACTCTGTCCTTTTATCTTTGTGCAATATTAAAGGCTTCTTTTTAACAGGGGGCGGCATGTATGTAATTAATCAACAGACAAGGGACAATAATATTCTTACGTTGCATGATGTTTTTAAAATCTATCAAAACACAGGGGGGCTTCGTCTTGTAAAAACAGAGGAGAATGAAAAGTATATCTCCATTATCATTTGTGGCGTTTTTCGTATTAGAAAAAACAAAAAGAATAACAAAATCACTTTGTGGGGATACAAGCTAAGAGATAAGCACACTGGGGTATGGACCAGAAGAAATTCATTTCCTGGTAAGATTTTTTTATTCTGGTCTAAAAAATCTGCATACGACATGGACGACTGGTTAAAATATGCGATTAGCTACATCATCAAATCATTGATTGAGGCTGGATATTCAATTGAAGACAAACTCTATTTGTTACGCATTGGAGAGGAAGAGGAAAACAGTGAGAGTCGTTATATTTCCACACTATATCCATCCAATGTATATTACTCATATGAGTATGGAATACATGACATTGTTCATTGCCTTGGTAAAATAGCATCATTCAACTACCCCTATAATATACGATATATCAGCAGACATATTTTACTCGCAGAGATAAAAAACAAAATTTATCAGAGAGCATTAAAAATTATAGGGGTGGATAATGAATTTAATGCTTCAAAAGCATTGAGTAAAGCTATATGGATAATGGTAGATAAACAGATATTTGCACAATATGCCAGAGCTTCACATTGTTCGATAGCTTACAATTCAATTCGTCAGGCATTATTTGAGGACTATCTGGATTTTTCAAAGCGAATCCATATTGTGAATGATATGGATTTTTTCGGATTGTGGCCTATGGTTGGTCGTCTAAGACAACAACATAAAAATGGTCAGTTTATACTATCTGGAAAGACAAAAGAGTTATATGAAAAAATCAGTTTTCCCTGCAAACTTAGTTATGGTGAGTTCAGAAGTTTACGACATGTTAGTTTGTCATTAGTATATGCTTTAAATGATAAACATGATAATGCATCATTCAGATTTACAGTCAGATTATTACGCCATCCACTTATCAAGAACTATCCTGTGAGAGCAATTTACTGGATTATCGATTATATTAGCATTCGAGCTTACCAAGAAAAAGAAAATGATATTTATCGTATATGCTCAAAATGGCTAGAATATCATCGTGATTTATTTAAAAACATTGGCTTTTATGACCGTAATACTGAATCCAGGCAAACATCACGCTGGGAAATGGAAACGAATCAGTTGTGTCATGCAATTGACTGGTTGTTAGCAGAAGAACGGTTAATTCATAAAAACCAGGAGTGGCCTTCTTTCTGGAGACTATCTGATGAATGGACGCGACAAGTGAAGAATAACGTTATTCCCGTAATCCCAAAATGGAAAGGAACCGGGATAAACTGGCAGAAAGTTGATAACGGTGTAAATGAATTAATTACATTTGATGCTCTGTGTCAGGAAGGTCAGGAGATGGAACATTGCGTTGCCAGTTATGCAGACTGGTGTGCATCTGGAGAATATATTGCAATTTCAGTCCTGATGGATAATGAAAGAGCCACTCTTGGACTTTCACGAAAAGAACATGATTTAACCTATCAGTTTGACCAGATGAGAGGTATTCGTAATCAGGCTGTTTCCAGAAACATGCTAATTAAAGGCAGGCATATTTTAAAAATAATCAACTCATCACTAAAAAGATAATGAGTCATCGCATCTCATTACAGCACCGATGACTGGGTGTTTATTCTTTCTGAATACAAAAACTGACTGAAAGATAAGGAAAGAAAGTTTTCTTACCTGTTTGTCTTACGCAATGGTGAACTGGTTCACCATGAGGTCAACAAATCAGAGCTTCTTTGAGAGGTTTAACATGCAATATGCATTGCTTGATGGATTTGAACGAAAGTTTTTGCTGGATGCTCTTGAATTCGGTGTTCTGAAGGACTGGAAAGAAAATCCGGTAAAAGAACTTCCTGATATTGATGAATCTGCTCACCCCTTCCATGTCTGTTATGGTGGATATTTATTAAATCCTGGTGTTTCAGATTCAGATATTAGCAGAAAAATAAAAGACCAGACAGGATTCTGGCTGGCAGCTATTGATGATACCCGCATGGATTGTCATTCAATAGCTTATTATGATATTCACACACTCCCTCTGATTTCGTGTGGTCATCAAAAGATAGTTCCTTTTGCCGCGTTAATAAAAGCTGATGAATGCATCATTTCAAAAATTTCTTCGTATTCTGGTTTTGCCGTAACAGCCTTTTTGAGAATTAAAGACCAGGATATTGCAACTAATATACTTAACCGTGAGGGGATTTTTGCTTTTAATGACTGTGAACGCAGATTCAGACATCCAGTAAGTGAAGATAACTGGCAACAGGCAGTATCAGAAGAACGCGCTATCCGTTGTGCCAAAAGATTAATTCAATGTAAAGGATAACAAAATGAAACTTTTTATCGCAGAAAAACCCGCAGTAGCGAATGATATTGTTAAGGCGCTTGGTGGCAATTTTACCCGTCATGATGGCTGGTTTGAAAGTGATAATACTATTGTGACTAACTGTTTTGGTCATATTATCGAATCACAGCCCCCCGAAAACTATAATCCTGAATACAAAGAGTGGAAGATTGAAACACTCCCTTTGCGTCTTTATCCCGTAAAATACCAGCCTGTAGAAAGCGCCGAAAAACAGGTTAAAACGATTATTGAGCTTATCAGGCGTGCTGATGTGACCGAAATTATTCATGCTGGCGATCCTGATGACGAAGGACAGCTACTTGTCGATGAGGTCCTGGAATATGCAGGCAACACAAAACCCGTTAAGCGCGTTCTGATCAACGACAACACCCTTCCGGCAGTGAAAAAGGCGCTGGCAAATCCCAAAAATAACCGTGACTTCAGAGGACTCTATCTCAAGGCTCTGGCGCGTTCTGTAGCCGACGCGATATACGGTTTATCCATGACGCGTGCTTATACGATCCCGGCACGGGCTAAAGGCTATAAAGGGACACTTTCGGTCGGGCGTGTTCAGACGCCTATTCTTGGCCTGATAGTAAATCGCACCCGTGCCAACAAGAATCATAAATCCAGTTTCTACTACACCATGACCGGGCATTTTCAACGCGGCGTTGATGTTATCAGGGCGAACTGGAAACCTGGTGAGTTCGCACCACTGACAGACCGTAAATTACTTGATAAGGCGTGGGCGAATGGAACAGCGGCTTCCCTTGCAGGAAAACCAGCGACAGTTGAAGCAGCAGCAACAGACGATAAAAAAACGGCTGCGCCATTGCCCTTTAACCTGGTCCGGCTTCAGCAGTACATGAACAAGAAGTTCAAAATGACGGCACAACAAACGCTGGATATCACACAGCAGCTACGTGAAAAATACAAAGCAATTACTTACAACCGTTCAGATTGCTCATATCTTTCTGATGAACAATTCAGCGAAGCACCACAGGTTCTCGATGCCCTGAAGTCAGTATTCGATCAGCCACTGGACATTGATTCGACACGTAAAAGCAAGGCGTTTAACAGTGCGAAAGTGACTGCGCATACGGCGATAATCCCGACCGTTAACGTACCGGATGTAAACGCGCTGAGCAGTGACGAGCGCAATGTTTACCTGGCAATCGCACAACACTATCTTGTTCAGTTCATGCCTGAAAAAACATACCAGGAAGTATCCGTTGCCATTCAGTGTGGTGATGAGTCGTTTTATGCCCGTGCCAGGAAAACTACAGACAGCGGATTTGAAGCGTTTCTTGGTGTGGAAAATGCCGGGGACGATGAAGCAGAAGTCGAAAATGATGATTCCGCTTTTGATCTTCTCTGTAAAATTCGCACAGGAGAAACAGTGACGACAAAAGAAGTGGTTGTGAATGAGAAGAAAACAACGCCACCGCCATTATTCACCGAAGCCACTTTACTTGCCGCGCTTGTTCGTGTCGCAGATTTTGTCACTGATCCAGTGATTAAAAAGTTACTGAAGGATAAAGATCGGGATAAAAAAGACGAACATGGCGGTATTGGTACGCCAGCTACGCGGGCTTCCATATTGGAAACACTGAAAAAACGGAACTATATCACCCTGGAAAAAGGAAAACTTATTCCGACAGATACCGGGTATGCGCTTATTGATGCTCTGCCGGATATAGCTGTTAATCCAGATATGACGGCATTATGGGCGGAAAAACAGACACTCATTGAAAACGGAGAAATGACCATCGAACAGTTCGTTGACGAACTGTACAATGATCTGATACCGATGATCAGTAATGCGAACAGTGCTGAAATAAAAGTTTCCCCCAGCGCGCCGTCTGGTCAGTCACAACGCCTGTCCTCTCCTTGCCCTTCCTGTGGTAAACAGATTGTTATCAGGCCAAAAAGCTATTCCTGTACAGGATGTGAATTTAAAATCTGGAATGAGTTTTCTGGCAAGAAAATCACCCAGGCACAGGCCGAAAAACTTATTAAATCAGGAAAAACCGATTTGATTAAGGGATTTAAAAAGAAAAGCGGTGGAACGTATGATGCGGTTCTTGTCCTTGAGGATAAGAAAACAGGGAAGCTGGGTTTTCCGGCAAGGGCTAAGAAGTGAAAGCAAAGCAGAAATGGCTTTTCAGGTCAGGAATTGCTTCAGTTAATAGCCAAGTCTGGTCGTGGGCGAGCGCCAAAACCGATTGCTGAAGCACTGGCAGGAGGTCGTTCCCTTGATGAGTTTCTCATCGAGAAATGATTCTACAGCCCTCCTTTTCTCTGGAGGGCGTTATCCTTTGAAATATCCGTTTATTTTGATGATAATTCTCATGTTTCGTTTCTCGGCGTGGAGAGTACAGATTTTATGGTGAATGGTTTGTTGCTTTTCGCTGTTAGTGTATTAGTTTTTTTAGTGATAATCCTGATGTTACATTTGAGAACAGCCAGTCTTCTTTCTGAATGCTCTGAATATCGCACGAAATGTGATAATCTCTATCATCTATGCCAGATGCAAGAGAAAGAGTTAGAACATCTACGTGCACTCATTGATGCGCATAACATAGATTATTAGACGTTGCTTTAGGGGGATGGATAAATGAAATTTATTATTTTAAAAAAGGATAAAGATAGCACAATTGCCAGAAACGACTCTGTTTTCCCTGTTAACAATTTCTTTGTCGTTTTAACTACCGTGTCTTCCGTGGCTAACTCTTTCGGAATAGTGTCTTCCCTGGCTAAATCTATCGGAATATCTTTTCCCACGGGCAATGTTATTGAGACGTGTTTTTTCGGTATGTTTTCACTATTACTGGCTGCTTTCAGTTTTGTAAGTACAATGGGGCTGGCGAACGCAGTCCCCCCCATTAAAAATGTGTTTCCGCTTTTGTTTTTCGTTCTTGTCTTAATTACTAATTATAATATTTACTTCCGATAAGAACGGGGGCGCGGCAGCGGCTTTTCTTCTGCCCGTTCTCCCGTCAATAAACCCAGCAGTAGAAATCAAACATCGTTGTAGCTATTATAGGGCAAGGATGTTCTTCAGGAATTGTACAATGAAAACAAAACAAGACTGGCTCTTTCAGTTAAGACGTTGCTCAACACTCGACACACTTGAAAAGATTATTGAAAAAAACCAAAACTGCCTCCCCCCTTCTGAGCTTGAGTCGTTTAATGCCGCCGCCGATCACAGGCTTGCGGAACTCACAATGAATAAACTCTACGATAAAGTCCCTCCATCCGTCTGGAAATATGTATATTAGTTTTCATCTATTAATATTAGATTTTTGATCGACACAAACATTAGCAATCCCTATACACCTTTCATAGAATGAATTGAACCCTGTATATAGCCTGTCTGAAATGGATATCTGGCAGGCTATCTTAATAGTGTTATAGGTGATGTGAATGTTTTTCCACATGATCACTCTTTTTCTGTTCTTATCACTATTGATACTCCTGATAAGGATATTCTCCGCCAGACTAATAATTCCGGCTGTGGGCGTGTTTCTGCCAGTATCATCACTCTGGATGGGATTTCATATGCTCACACAAAATGAATCCTGTCTGGATAACATCGCCTGTGTTGCTCCCCCATTTGGTCAGTTCAGTACCCTTATAGGATGGTTTTTGATTGCGGAATCAATATTAACCGCATGTGCTGGCGTATATTTTCTCCGTAAAAATAAAAAACGCTGGTCACGTCATGATACAGTCATGTTTCTTTTTGCAAGTGGCCTGGCAATTTTCAGTACGTGGATGCTGGAACACCAATGGTGTTTGAACTTCCCTTGACAGTTTTGTTGGTTCTTATACTTATAGACTGGATTAAATCATGAAAGAATACGAAAAAGCGGCTTTAATATATTCCTTAAAGGAAAGCAATACATTAGTTCTTCGGATTATACTAATCTCTATTTTAGTTGTCGGGGTGATTTCAGGCGCGTTATACTTATATAACTTAGCGATCTCGTTGTTTGATTCAAACCCGACGTCTGTGCAATTCACCTTTTGCGGAGTAGGCTGTTTTATTGCTCTATTACTTCAATGGATATCTAATGTTGATGCAAATTACAGAGAAAGAATTGGGGATCAACCAGGTACAATAAAAAACATTGTACAATATTTATTTGCAGCCATTATTACCATTAGTTTCATTGCAATGGCATTAACAGCCATATTAGTCTTAAAAGACTCGTCCAACATATGGCTCAACATTACTTTTATTGCATTATTACTGTCCATTTTTGTAGCTATTATTTCTGTTTGGGGTTGACTTTTTTTCTTAAAAAGCCCGAAAACCGGGCTTTTTTCTTAATTAGTGCATGTCCTGTGAATCGTCACGCTGCTGCTGCGATTCCTGATGATCTTCTCTGGCCTGGACAAATTGTTTTCCAAGAGCATCTTCTGCCATTTCACGAGTGAATCCGTGATTAAGCAAATCGGATTCGGCCTTCTCCCTTTCGAACTTCAGTCCTTCCCCTCTGAACTTGTCCTCAAAGCGATCAATTGCCTCAAGAATCTTGCCGTCTTCCGGCGTGCAATCCCGTCCCTGTGCTTTCTCAATTTCATGACGCTCCACGCGTTCAGCATTTTTCATTACAGCGTCAATCCCCTGAGAAATATGTTCAGACTCGACGCGATAAATGACAGTATCGCGCTTATTGAGATCATGTAGCTCGCATTCAACCCGGCCCCACTCAATAGCATCCTTGAGAGAGCTGAAATCTTTTATTTCAGCATTCAGACCTTCATGTGTTGAGAAATAGACATAATCCTTCTGTTGTTCCAGTTTATTCACATTTTCAATAGCCCTTGTACTGAAATGGATACCTGTAATTACCGGAACACGAGCCGATGTTTGGTCCCCCGTTAAAACTTCAGAAGGTGTTTTTCCAGTGATCGCGGCAAATTGCTGCTCCGTAACATCCACTCTGGCAACTGCATCACCACGCTCTAAGCCATGCTTACCAGCGACCGCAAGGTGATAAAGACCACCTTCCCCCCGGGTAATTTCCGCCTCCACAACGATATCCCCATTGCAGGAACTGAACTGAGAACGGTCTTTAACCAGGAAGTTTTCAAGCCCGGAGATCATATGCTCGTTAGCTGAAATACTGGCGAGTATCTCTTCTGGTGATTCTCTGGACGAATCCCCCGCCTGTTCCATCACTGCCATATTAGCGTCATTAACAGCGTCCTTAATTCCTTTAAAGGCGATTTCTTCTCTTGTTACAGGTGTGATTAAGATATCATCCTGGTTAAGCCCGTGCTCCTGAAGCATCTTATTTTTATATTCAGATGCGTCGTGCAATGAATCAAAAGTCTTAATATCTTCACTAAACTCATCCTTCGAGAAAGAAACCGCATACACTGGAGTACGGTATTCTTCATATGAATTGGCAATTACTTCAAATGGCTTATCAAGCGTTACTATCCCCCCCTCTGGATAAGAGGATAATTCATCGGTTGAGACAGTTTTAGACATAAGCACAATAGTTTCAAAACCATCACCATTTAAATAATTGCTTTCATATTTTTCTATTGCAGAAGATTTGTTTCCCTCATAAAAGTCAATGGCAGCATCTTTAGAATGAAATACAACACCCTCATTCTCATCATGGAGGTGACTAAAGTTTACACAGTAAATTTCCTGTTTATTATGCTCCTGCGCGGTAGCCTGATCGTGTTGAGAAGTAAGCTGCTCCTGAATCAAAGCCTGTGTTCTGTCAATTCCTAATTCATTAACAATATTGCAAAATTCTTTTGCATCGTTTTCATTATCAAAACTGGCAACACTAAAGATATCATCGCTGTCTCCAGGTACATGCCCCAGCACTTCCCAAATCTCATTTTCATCGCTATCCAGAGATTTCAAATAGCCAAATTCACCATTTGTGCCTTTACTAAGCATCTGTGAATCCAGGGTATTTGCCCTGGTAATAACACCAGGATCATATGAAGATGTGGCCTGCTCTGCGACCTGTGCTTGCTCTGTGGCCTGCGCCTGCTCTGTAGCCTGAGCCTGTTCTGTAGCCTGAGCCTGTTCTGTGGCCTGTGCCTGTTCTGTAGCCTGCGCCTGTTCGGTGGCCTGTTCCTTCAATGCATCACCTTTCTCTATTCTGGATTCGGACTCCTGGCTATTTTCCTGTGTTTCCACCTGCTCAAACTTATTACCCTGAAGTTCTGCTTTTAATTCCAGCATCATCTGTTGATACTGCTCCGGGCGTAAAATAATCTTCATGTCCTGCTCTGCGGCAACTTCAGCGCACATTTTTTTGAAATCTTCAGAGCCGGTAAGTTTGAGTACACCACCAAACTTTTCCCTGGAATACTCAAGCATTATTCCGATCTCTTCTTTTGAGGGATTTTTACCCGCAACGACAAAGTTCCCTTTGTCGGTAAAGACAGGCTTTTCCGATTCCTGATCGCGATAAACAATCCTGGAATCCTGCTTATCCATCACAAGATCTTTTAGTTTGGTGTTAACCTTTTTCGCCTCTTCTAAGCGGCGCTGGGAATCCACCGCTTTCTGAAGCGAAAGTTCGGGTTCGTCAGCAGAAATGGCGTTGATTTCATCGAAGTTGAGATAGCTTTTGAGACGTTCAAGGGCTTTCATTTCATCTTTATCCTTATGCCAGTCAGCATGATATTGACGAATAATGTGTCGCCCCTCTGTGTCGAGTTCAGAAAGACGCTCAAGTGTGGTTAGTTTTTTGTAAACAATCACACCCACGGCAATATCACGCTGTTCACGTGGTATTAACTTCAACTCGCGTCTCATCTCTCGCAGATCATTATACAGCTTGCCACGCTCAAACCTGATAGTATTTCGTAATGTTTTTTCCGATAAATTCAGTGAGTTAAGACGCTCACGGGCTTCATGATACGTAAGGCGTCTGTAGGTTGGATAGCGCGTATATGGCGTGTTTTCTAACTGCTGTGAATAAACTTCAAGCAGAAAGGATTTCGCATCTTTCCAGGCAAGATTAATATGCTTTGTCAGAAAATCAGATGCGTTCATATTACGATTCCCCACAGAAAACCGGGGGGAACCGTCCTTTGCTGTTCTGATTTTATGCTGCGCTGGAATAATATTAAAACGCTCGGCGGCAGAAGACAGAAACCTGACAGGATCAATATTTCTGCGAATTTCTGCCATCGTTGTAATTTCGTTTTTCTCTGCCGCCTCATTCAGAGTCTGAAACATCGTTTCACACAAAAAAGAAGAGCGTTCAAGACTTTTTATTCCTGACTCTGTGAATTGTCTATCATAATCCCGTCGCACATCCTGACCAGGATGTTCTCTTTGCGGTAATTGCTCTGCCAGATCACGCTGCGAAATATCTGACAATACACTGATAGAGTCGGGTCTTGTGAATCCATTGATTCCGTAAACCATACCGCGTTGGGGCATACGTGACAATCCGACTGTTGCTTCAGATTGACGGATTCTGGCAAACTTTTTAGGACACGACTTGTAACCTCCCGCTCGTCCTGACGTTTGCTGAGAATTTCTTTCGTTAAGTTTTTCTCTTGAGTCATATTCTTTTATCCTCTCTTTCAGAAATTCAATCTGCTCTGCTTCAGATAAACTTGTATAGTCCTTACGAACGCTGGCGTTGAGAAAAACATGTTTAATCTCGTGACTGGTTTTGTTTACCCAGGTATTGAGACGTTTTTCTATTTGCTTAGGCGTAGGTTTTTGAAGAGTCAACTTTCCCTCTTCAATATAGTTTTTACGAAACAACGGGCTTTTCAGATTAGTGAACTTTTTATCTCCCGGTAACTTAACAGCAATATATTCACTGGCCTTTCCTTCATTTCTTATCCTAACCTCACCATATTCTGCAACAATCTGTTTGAATACAGCATAATCACTTACTTTTTCTTTTTCAATTCGATAATTCAATTCATTCTTAAATGCAGAATTACGCTCTACATCAAGATCTGCTTTTACTCTCTTTAAAATAACACTATAATCACTATTTTTTCTCGGAAAGTCCTTCGGGCTGGCAAGATTATATTTATTGTTAATATGCTCCTGTATTGCATCTAGCTGTTCGATAGTATGACCTTTCCCTATAAGGCCAACAGGATCAAGTTTATCTCCTGTAACTAGATTAACCTTTGGAATGACAATATGAATATGAGGCTTTCTTTCAATTAACTCTCCTGTACTATTATCCTGAATATGCCGGATTTTTGGCAAATGTGCTTCAGCATAGAAAGAATATTCTTCAGGATGATAAGCATTCATCAATAATTTTTTATAATCATCCACAACCGCCTTTAACATTTCATTTGATACGTGACTTTCATGAAAAGACAACGTAATGTGCAAATAACGGTCCTGTTTGTTGTCTTCAATAGAATTGATAATCTTATCTGTAGTCTGGAGATCACCATCAAGAACAACACGATGATCAAGTTCATCACGTGTGTACTGACGTTCTGCTTTGCGACCATTTATCAGGTAATCAACAATACCGTCATTACCACCACCATATCTGACAATCATTTGGCTATCTCCTGAAGGCGATCACGAATACCAATCAGCACATTTAAAATCTTTTTATAAAGCGCCTCTGATATAATACCCTTTAAATGATCTGAGTTTAAGCGGTGAGCTATCTGGTTAATATTATTCCCAGCCCAACTTAACTGAGAAAGACACCGTTTGTATTCCGGGATATGGCGTTTATCTGATGTGTAGTTTTTTATTTTACCAATAGTAAGCAGCCTGAAAAATTCAGACTTACTAATTTCAAGCTCTCTGATTGCTCTGTCAAATGGAGCATACTCTTCTTCTGTAAGTCTGAATGTCACATGAACACTTTTGTTGGCTTTTTTCTTCATAAGTCCTCAAGGTTCGTAGAACCGCACTAGAACGGCTGCGCCGTTCGGGGTTGCAAAGGGGCGTCCCCTTTGGCACAAGCATTGTAACATGCCCGGAACGGGCTTGTGTACAAAGCTTATCGTGCCTGTGTTTGAGAAAATTATTTGATTCCATAGCATTCACACATCAAATGCACACCATAAACATAGCTAATACATAGCAAAAACACACCATAAAAACCAATGACATAGCACATACATAGCAAACACATAGCATATACATAGCAAAAATTGCTTGACGTTCATGATAGAATTGCTCATCATGATTTCACTGTCCTGGAGACTGACAAATGAACAATGGAGAAAATAAACTACTTGGTTCGCTCTTAGCTCAGAAGGTCAAGCGAAGTAAAACTGGAAGAATAAGAGAGCGTTTTGCTGAAATAGAAGAAGCGCAGCAACAAGGCATAAGAAACATTGATATTGTTAATGCTCTTAATGATGAAGGTTTTGATCTAACGTTAAAGACGTTTGAAAACATATTGCATCGCATACGAAAAGAAAGGGCCGAGAAAAAAGATGTTTCTCATCTTCTTTCAAATAAAGAGAAAACGTATCAAAAAGCAATAACCATTGAGGACAAAAATAGAAAAACGAAGCAAGATAATGATATACTTAATGCATATTTGCCAGTTTGCTTCAACAATGCAAAGATAGCTCAACAAGCTATAGATAACAATGTATCTATAGAAACAATAAAATCTTGGAATTGTGCTAACTTTGTACAAGTTAGCAATACTCTTGGAAATTATATACGAAATAAAAGGTAAGAAAAATGTACTTAAAACTAGCAATTGTAAATAATAGCGGAAACGTAGGGAAATCGACCATTGGTCAAACTTTATTGAAACCTCGTCTGGAAGGGTCAGAAATTATAAAAGTAGAAACATTAAACACTGATGGTACAAATGACGAGAAATTAGCAGCAAAGGAGTTTGACGAAATTATCAAACGTATTGATGATAGTGAATGCACCATCATTGACGTAGGCTCATCAAATATTGAGCAATTCCTTGTACAGATGAATGAATATCAGGGAAGTCATGACCTTATTGATTATTTCATCGTTCCTGTTGTGCGAGAAGCAAAACAACAAATAGACTCAATTCAAACCATTACAACACTAATGGCTATGGGTGTTGAACAGGATCGTTTTAAAGTAATTTTCAATCTTGCTGAAAAGGACACCCCTATTAACAAACAATATTCAGTTTTCTTAGCTGACGACGTATGTAAAGAAATTGTAGGTGAAAATCCTGTTGTTGTTTACCATAACAACATTTTCAATATTTTAAATAAAAGCGGCCTACAGTATGATGATGTCTATAATGACAATCGTGATTTTCGTTCATTAATTCGTTCAGCGTCTTCAAAGGAAGAGCGGCAAGATTTGTCAAATTTAAGAGCAGTAAAAATGTTGATGAATGGATTCAACAGCGATCTTGATGTTGCCTTTAAAAACCTCAATCTCGTCTGATACAATATGGCCGGGATGTACCCGGTCATAAAATTGGAGAAAAACAATGTCTCGTAGTATCTCTGAAGAGTTTAAAGATCAAAAAATAAACGATCTTCTTGAAGATTATATTGCTTTAGAAAAACAGATCGAAAAAACAGCAAACTTAATTATCAACGCTATAGACGAGACACCTGCTCGTCTGGATGCCGTTCTGTCAGACAAAGTAAATAAAATAATACAAAGCAGCATTGATATTAATAAAGATATTAATATTGCAAAAAGCGATATAAGACAAATATCTAATGAGTGTCAGAGCGAGATAACCAAACAAGCAATAAATACTTTTTCTGGAATCAAACAAAATTTTGATCAAATTGCTTCCGACCATAAAAAACAACTAGAGATACTAACTAAATCAGCAAAACCATTCAGTATCAAAACAGCCATTGCAATTTGTGCCCTGTGCACATTATGCCTGTCTGCGGCATTTTCTGGCGCAACCTGGTATGTTGCACAACATGAAAAAGAGGCAAGTCTGCGCTTCTATGCAAGAGCATTTCTTGATATGAAAAAAATAACTGAAGAGAGCATGAGAAAATTACCAAAATCAGACCAGCAAAATATAAAACTCAAACTAGACGAAATTGATTCAAGAAAACCATAAATATGAAAAGGAGTCCCTAATGACCACATTTACCGACGAGGACAAAGAACTAATTAAAGAAATCAGAGAGCGAATTGGCAGCCTGGACGTGCGAGACAATATTGAGCGTCGGGCTTATGAAATTGCTCTGGCATCGCTGGAAGCAGAGGCAGTTATGTTCTGTATATCAGGACAAAATGTAGATTCAGAAGAACATGTATCAACCAGCAAAGCGGTTGTTGATGCCTGGGTTGAAGAATGGAATCAGGTTGACGGAAGTCCTGGCGAACCACTGTACAAAACTATGCCACTCTACTATCACGCTGCCTTGCCAGCGCCGGTAGTGCCTGAAGGGCTGGTTAAAGCGGTGCGTTTTTATGAGCAGGTAAAAAATGAGAATCCGGCAGTCGAAACCGTAGCATGGAAAGACGCTGTTGACTGGGTTCTCGAAGAGGCTTGTCAGGCTGTAAACATTGGCATCAAAGGAGAGTGATATGGCGTTAACACACCACGAACTCTGTCAGATTGCGTACAAGTTCCTTAAGCGCAACGGGTTCAAGGTTTGCTTTCATGACCGCTTTGTTGCTGTAACCAGTACCGGAGAACAGCCAGATGCTATGGGATTCAGAAATTCAGCATCATGCCTGATAGAGGCGAAGTGTTCTCGTGCTGACTTGTTGGCAGATAGAAAAAAGCGTTTCCGTAAAAATCCCTCACTTGGCATGGGCGACTGGCGATTCTTTATTAGTGAGCCGGAAATTATTTCAGTTGAGGATTTACCTCCCGGCTGGGGATTACTTCACGTTGTTAACGGAAGAGTACGGAAAGTACATGGATGGCCCAGGGGTAATTGCTGTTGGGGTAATCCTGACGATAAGCCATTTACCGGGAATAAGCAGGTTGAATGCGATTACATGTTATCTGCATTAAGGCGCATGGAGCTAAGAGGACACCTTAATGAAATATATGACGGTGTAATTGTTAATAAGAAAGAAGGAAACGCAGCATGACCACTTTAACCGACAAAGAACTGATTAAAGAAATCAGAGAGCGAATCGGCAGCCTGGACGTCCGAGACAATATTGAGCGTCGGGCTTATGAAATTGCTCTGGCATCACTGGAAGCAGAAGCGCCAAATTTGCCTGGTGGTTTCACAATTGAAGAAGCAAAAGAATTACACGAAAATCTGGTAAAAAGTCACGTAAGCAAGGCTTTAAGTGGCGAAAAAATGAAAAAAGAAAATCGTGATGCCGATTTGCGCTGGATTCATGGCGTAATAGTTCAGGCCGCGTGGTTTGTGAAAGCATCACTAGGGCAGAATGCATAGTGCGTACCTGCTTTTCTCCTGGCAACGGTGGATCTTCCGCTTCCTCGTCACTCGCTCGCTATGCTCGGTCGCTGGACTGCGGCGAGCGGTTAGCTATCAAAAAAAATCCCCGCACAACGCGGGGATAGTTTTATTTATATGCAAGTTCATGACGTGCCGCCTGAGCCAGAAAATGGCTACGATCTTTGTATACGCCACCACTTTCTCTCACATATCCATCAATACGACGAATCAATACATCAGGCAATGAAATATTAATACGTTGTTGTTTGCCCTCAATTTCTGACAAATCAACATCAATTACAAACCAGCTATCACAGTGGTTATAATTTGGGTTGGCGGAATAAGTCAAACACCCTTCATCATGAATATCATCAACAGAATGAGCACCGCTTATTACCATCTCTTCCACGATTGCCAATATCGCTTCACGCGCCATTGCGGGTATTTCTGCCTGAGAATCAGCAGCAGAAACACATCCAAAATCAAAGCAATCAAAAACCGGAACAGTGATACCGTATGCTGTATGATCATCTTTCGGTGTTTCGACACCAACAGAAAAGAACATGGCTACCTCCAAAGTCGGCGGGGGTTAAATCCCCGCCATTTTTTTGATCGATCTGACAGTACCTAGCGGCAAGTCCTTTTTAGGATGAGGAACAGGAAAAGTTTTTCCTGTTATTGGCGACCACCATATCTGGTGACTGCTTGCCTTATGCCGTTTCAACTCGCAACCAGCAGCTATCAGTTCTTTCAACAGGTCAGCAGATTTCATATGTCCTCCCTAACCTGAAAACAATTATACACACGCATACACACAAAAGCAAATTATTTCATTCGCATGACTTCTGAACCACACTGTAAAGACAGATAGATCTTTACAGTGTAAATCATTTATCCGGTTTTATCGCTGTGCATGTGATACATAGAAAATAATATAGTATTTTACTATATGATATCTGATTGACACTTTTAACTGCACATCTCATCATTTACATCGTAAAGACAAACATAGATTTACAATGTAAAGCTATGTAATTAAACACTCCGTGTCCCAAATAAGGAAAGAAAATGACTCAACTAATCCCAGAAAAGATACTGGAAATCATAGATGATCATGATCGTGCAGAAAAAAAGCAACGCAACAAAATCGGTTTCATTTATTTATGTCTCTGTTTAGCAATAATTGGTGTGGCCGCGTATACCTTTATATCAACGTTTAGCATTAATGTGGTAACAATCATCATAATGCTTTTCGGTGTGTTTATGATTGTGATTTTTAAGAGCTATTTAGACTCATGGAGTGGGATAATTCTTAGCAGTGACCACATATTGTCCATACTCGATAAAACCAAAGATTACCCAGAAATTAAACGTATAGTTATTAATCGTCTGCTCTCCGGCTCAATACTCACGGGTAAAGATGAAGAGTACATATACAGCCAACTGGAAAAGGCCCAACAAAGCAACGAACGTGAAAAGAGATTGCAAGCAATTAAAGAGTATACATCGTAATACAACGCATTACGTCGAAATACCCTGGATCATCGAAGCCACATACCCCTAAGCGCAGCGCAACCGCCGGAAAACGCACCACACTGTAAAGACAATAAAATCTTTACAACGTAAAGCTAACTATGTAATACAACGCGCTACCCAATAAGAAAGGGAGAGCATGACACTCTCCCCATATATGACTCAAACTAAAGCATTATCCCGGTTATGCGCCCACCAAATGATTTCGCTAATAATCCATGCTTCTATCGCGGGTGTTTTTACAGGTTCCCCATTTACAATGCGGTTTGCAAGCTCTATCATTTCACATACTGACATTTGAGAATCTCCAAAGATGCATCTGTCATTTGGTAACAGGCTGCCCCACAGCCTGTTACCAACCCCAAATTAGTATTTGCTGATTACTTTACCCTCCTTAATCATTTTTATTAGTTCCTGTTCAGAATATTCTTTTCCGTGTTCCAATGTGGAATATATATCGCCAATAGTCCATACTCCACACTTTTTAATTTCTGCATTTAGCCAGGATTCATGCAGAATAAACAACGGTTCGCAATCATTTCCTTTTTCATAAACATAAATAGATTCGGTATCATTTCCAGAATCAGAAGTACCAACGACTTTTTCTATATCGAAATGTTTTTTTAGAAAAGTTGTGAAATGCATTTTCATGCTCCTGCCGCTGAGCGGCTTTGGTGGTTGGGGACCATCCCC
>ULTA01038998.1_pt1 | contig 17292 bp, 10 predicted proteins | sample 1957181 | NCBI WGS metagenome assembly ULTA01 (sample SAMEA4835722, study PRJEB28245) | human gut metagenome | biome: gut microbiome; material: fecal sample | place: Denmark | collected 2008
CAAGCCCGATTTGCCCTGCCACAACAAGCGCGCGTGCCAGCTGTTCTTCCGTTAAATTACAGTGCTTTTTTAAAGCCAGCAGCACGCCGGGAAGCACGCCTGCCGCACCTGCCGTGGGAGCCGCCACAATTCTGCCCATGGCAGCGTTGCATTCGCTTACGGCAAGGGCATAAGTTACGGCGTCCGTTGCAAGAGCGCCCAAAAGTTTATTAAAGCCGGGCTGCGCTGCCGCGTTTTGCAGTTTAAGCGCACTGCCCCCGGTTAAGCCGCTGTGCGAGCGCACGCCCGTCAGCCCGTAGGCTGCGGCTTCTTCCATTACTTTCAGCATCTGCGCCATTTTGGCAAACAGTTCTTCCTCCGTAATTTCCAGTTCAGCAGCGCTCTGCGGCAGCAAATAAGCGTTCAGGCTCAGTTTTGCCGCTTCTGCTTCTTCTATTAATGCGTTTAATGAAATTTTGTCGTTTGCCATCTTTCACCTCAAAGCACGCTGTCTACAAAGCGCACCGTGTCAATAGGCGGCAGCGCCGCCAGCAGCTGCACTATCGCAGGCTGCACTTTCTGGTCACACTCAAGCACCATGGTTGCCAGCCCGCCTTTATTTTTGCGGAACACGCGCATGGTTGCGATATTTACAGACGCACTTGCCAGCGTGCTGCTTACAAGCGCAATCACGCCGGGCTTGTCTGTATGCGATACCAACAGCGCAGGCAGCTTGCCGTCCAGCTCAACCTCCGCGCCGTCAATGGCAGATACCTTAACCTGCCCGCCGCCGATGGAGGAACCGATAACCTCGCAGCTTTTGCCGTCTTTTGCCGTCAGCGTAAAGCGCGCTGTATTGGGGTGGGTTAAATCACCAAGGTTTACTTTGGCAAAATTATATTCCAGCCCTGCTTCCGCGGCATATTTACGCGCCTGCGGAATACGCGCGTCATCAGGCAGCCAGCCCATAAGACCGGCCAAAAGCGCCACATCCGTGCCGTGCCCGCGGTAGGTATGCGCAAAGCTGCCGTGCAAATCAATCTGTGCTTTAACGGGCGGCGCGCCCAAAATACCGGCAGCTAAAAGCCCCAGCCTTACCGCGCCAGCCGTATGCGAACTTGAAGGGCCAATCATTACAGGCCCGATAATATCAATAATATTCATACTGCTCCTTTATTCTTCACTTGCCAGTGAGCGGTGCCCCAACGCCACGCACAATTCGTCAAGGTTCAACACGCCCACCGCCATATATATGGCAACGCACAAATGCTCGCCGCTGCGGGCAATGCCAATTTTGCCGCCCACGTTAAAGCCGGCCGCCTTTGTTACAAGCTGCTCCAAAGCAGCGTGGGCAGCACCTGCAACCGCGCCCGCGCCGACATGGGTTTCCGTAACAATGCCCTGGCGCTGCGCCGCAACAACAGCACGCTCCACAATTTTAACAACGCTCGGCATAAACTCGCCGCCAAAATCTACCGCCGTGCTGCGGATGCCCTTTGCCGCCAGCTGCTCTTTTATGCGCTGCTCCTCCGCACGGTTTTCGGTAACGGCAATGCGCAGTGCCGCACGCCCTATTTCAATGCTCGTCAGTTTCTGTTCTGCCATGGTCAGTCTTCCTCCACCATTTCCGGTTTTTTAATAGGTGTTTTGTCAAACACGGCTACAATAAGGAACACGATAATGCACAGCAGCCATTCAAAATAAATTACATGCTGCAAAACATGCAGTGCCGGTACAAACTCCCATACCACAAGGCCCAAAAGCCCGGCAAGAGTAGTCCAGAACGCGCTGCTGCGGCGGCACAAACCGGGCGCAAACACCGTAAACAAAAATACGCAGGTCAGCGCCGTCGTCATCGAAAGCCCTGCCACCATGGTTTTTAAAATACCGGCAGCGTTAAAAGCAAACCATAAGGTTATAATGCCAACCGCCAGAATAGTCAGGCGGTTAATTTTAACAAAGCGGTCGTCCGTTACGGATGGATTGATGAAGCGTTTGTAAATATCCTGGCTGAACAGCGTGCCTGCGCCCAGAAGAATTGTGCAGGCGGTAGATACGTCCGCTGCCCACAGCGCCGCAAGCGTAGTGCCAGAGGCAATGGGGTCAAGCGCCATAACAACTTTAGGCAAAGCCAGCGTTGCCGAAATTTCCGGGAACTGCACCTTGCCGATAATGCCTAAAAGCGCGCACAAAAAGCCTACCGGGAAAATTAAAAGCCCGCCAAGAATAAAGCCGTTGCGCGCGGTTTTGGCGTCACGCGCGCCGCAGGCAATCTGCACAGGGCCCTGCGCCGTAATGGCCTGCGTAATCATAACAATAAACCAGCCGATAATAACGGCCAGCGGAATGCCTGCAAACGGGTCAAACCAGTCGAGCCCGGCAGGAAGCTGCGCCGCAATGTTTTCTATGCCGCCGCTGTGGTCTACCGCTGCCACACAGGAATATAAAATGCCCGCGTAAATTAAAACAACGCTGACGATATTGGACAAACCGCTCGACCACAAACCGCCGATAAGCGTAATGCCGATAAATACCACCGCGCTTACAATCATGCCGCCGCGGAACGAGAAATATTCGGGCAGAAGCGAAGCCAGAATCGCGCCGCCGGCTAGATACTGAAGCGCCGTAATAACGGACATGATAATTACAAGCCCAACCGCGCTGATAACGCGGCCTTTGGTATCGTAATATTTTTCAAAAAATTCCGGAATGGTGGAAACCTTCATGGCACGCAGCTTGCCTGCCGCCACAAGGCCCATAATAATGGCGCCCGCACTCCACGCCGCGTTGTACCAGCCTGCCGCCATGCCAACTTTGTAAGCGTTTTCAGCAACGCCAACGGTAGAAGCCGCACCAACGGCAAGCCCCGTAATATTAACGGCAATCAGCACCGGGCCAAGTTTGCGCCCTGCAAAAAGATACTCCGCAGAGCCTTTATCCGCCCTGCTTTTAACGTAAAAACTTATTGCGAACAAAAGCGCAATATACACAACAACAATAATCAACTGAACATTCATCCTGCTGCACTACCTTTCTTCACAAAAAATCCGCTCTAAGCTACAATACTACCCTCCTACTTTTAAAATTAGTTATATTATATCAACAATTTTTATTAAAGAAAAGTAAAAACTCTGCCCCTACAGTTTAAAATTTTGTAAAAAATTTAACTAAAATGCGCCTTTAACAAGGATTTTGCGCTTTTGTGCCGAATATTTAAAAGATTGCAGAGTGAATTAAATTTACAGCTCCGCGCTGCGGCTTTAATTCACATTGCAAACGGAAGGAGGGACCGCCAATGTACAGAATTATGAAAAGCACCAATAACGGCATGGACGAACTGGAACTGGACAGCCTGGAAAAAGGCTGCTGGATAGACATCGTCAGTCCCTCACCCGAAGAACTGCACGAAGTGGCGGACGCCACCGGCATTCAGATGGACTTTTTAAGCGCCGCGCTTGACGATGAAGAAAAATCCCGTATCGAAACCGAAGACGACCAGATACTCACCCTTATCGACATTCCTGTGCTGCGCAGCAACAAAGATTACGACACCCTGCCGCTCGGCATTATCGTATCGGCAGATTACATTGTAACCGTCTGCCTGGAACCTAACGCCGTTATCGCCGATTTTTCTTCCTACAACTATAAAATGTTCAGCACCTTTAAAAAAACGCGCTTTCTCTTTCAGATACTCTATAAATCGGCAACATTATATCTGAAATACATCCGCATTATTATCAAACGTACCGACGAACTGGAACAGCACCTGCGCCAGTCCATGGAAAACAGCGAGCTTTTTAACATGCTGGACCTGCAGAAATCCTTAACATACTTTACAACCTCCCTGCGCAGCAACTACATTGTAACCGAAAAACTGCTGCGCCTGCGCTCCACCAACCAGAGCGCACACCTCATCAAACTTTATGAAGAAGACGAGGATTTGCTGGAGGACGTTATCATTGAATACAAGCAGGCTATCGAAATGGTTGAAATGTACAGCCACATTTTAAACAGCATGATGGAAGTATTCGCCTCCATCATCAGCAACAACCTGAACCTTGTAATGAAATTTCTGGCATCCGTAACAATTATACTGGCCATACCAACCACCATTGGCGGCTTATGGGGCATGAACGTGCCCGTGCCGCTTTCCGACAGCCCGTACGGATTTCTTGTAATAGGCGGCACTTCGCTTCTGGTTGCCGGGGTTACCGGCTACTGGCTGTGGAAACGCCGCATGTTTTAAGGAGCAGCAATGAGCAAAATTTTAGCGGAACAGTTACTTGCAGGCATTATACTTGCCGACAACGACAACAGAGAATATATTTACCTGCCCGGCGGCGAAGTTGGCAGCGAAGACCCGCACTGCGTATTTGAAAAAAACGGTGAGCGCGCCGGCGACCTGCCGCTTGAAGAAGCAGTAGAACTTGCCAAACGCCTGCACCTTGCCCCCGGCAAACACCCCGTAATGGGCGACAGGTCGTATTGAAGGAAGTATATTTTCAGCAACTAAACACAACCACTCCATAAGCAGTTTGTAAACAACCTTTGCAAACTGCTTATTTAGGGTGAATATAATTTCAGTTGGTTACAAATTGTAACCAACTGAAATTACATCACTTTTATTTCAAACTAAAACTTTATTAAAAACAGAGAGGATCGCATTATTATGCCTATTATTAAAAGCACTATAAACGCTAATGGAATTGAAATACGTGTCAACAGTACTAACGAATCCGATTATATTTCACTAACTGATATTGCGAAATACAGAAGTGATGACCCAAATGCCATTATTCAAAACTGGCTTCGCAACAGAAATACTATTGAATTTTTAGGCCTTTGGGAAAAATTAAATAATCCTAATTTTAAACCCCTCGAATTCGAGGGGTTTAAAAAAGAAGCAGGTTTAAATGCATTTACCCTGTCACCTAAGAAATGGATTGAAAGCACAAATGCCATTGGAATTATTTCTAAATCCGGACGCTATGGCGGCACCTATGCACATACAGATATCGCCTTCGAATTCGCTTCATGGATTTCACCTGAATTTAAACTTTACATCATCAAAGATTATCAGCGTTTAAAAGCTGATGAAAGCCATGTAAAACAAATTGATTGGAATATAAAACGAGAGATAGCAAAATCAAACTACAAAATTCATACTGATGCTATAAAAGAAAAATTAATACTGCCAACACTTAGCAACGCTCAAATTTCTCATACATATGCCAGCGAAGCTGATATTATTAATGTAGCCCTTTTTGGCATTACAGCTAAAGACTGGCGCAAAATGAACCCTGATGCCAAAGGCAATATTCGTGATACGGCAACTATTGAGCAGTTAATAGTTTTATCAAATCTCGAAAGCATGAACGCAGTATTTATCCGTGAAGGGCTATCACAATCAGAGCGATTATTCAGACTCAATCAAATAGCTATCTTTCAATTACAATCTTTATGGAAAGAACCGGTTAAAAGCATTCAAAATTTAAAAAAGCTGCAAAAATAAAATCAATATTACACAATAAACCATTAAAATTATAATTTTTCTTAAAATACAAAACAAGCCTGCGGCGCTTACCGCAGGCTTGTTTGTTGTTGTATCAGCTTTTTGTTTTATTAGGTTTGGTTTTATTAAGTTATGGGGTTAAATCTCCATGCCGCCGTCTACAAAGTTTACTTCTGCTTTGCGTTCACGGAAGTCTTTATTGCGGTCGAACGGAGCATCGTTAAAGAGGTAGTTCCAATGGTTATTCGGCCAGTCTTCATTTTCAAACGGCGAATATACAAGGCTTATATCATAGCCAAGGTTATTGGGGTTAAATAAGCCATTAATATTACTGCCAAGAATCTGCTGGGAATACAGCCAGTTGCCGGAATTTGCCATGGCGTCATCAGCCACGCCCTGGATTAAGCCGTTGTTGTTATTAAATGCGCCAAAACCATCCGGTGCAGAAATTGCGCCAATAGCAATAAGCGCTTTAATGTCATCCGCAGTAATCTGATGTAACTCGCCATAATGTTTAGCACTGAAATACTGGTTTACAAGGTGCTGGTCTACAACCGTTACTTTGGTTAAGAATACGCTTAACATCGGCAAGGTTGAACCGTCATAAATTTTCCAGCCGTTTGCGCCAAAGGTAAAGTTCTCATAAGTACCTTCTTGCAGCCACGTATCAGAACCATCAATTACATAACCGTATTCAGCTGCATTTCCGTTACCAATCAATTTATCAGCAACACCGTAAACATATTGTACAGTACCGCCGTTTATGCCAACAAGATTGCCAACAATACCATCTTGCTTTGTAGTAACAACATTACTTGTATTGTAGGCATTTGTTATTTCGCCATTTGCTTGGTTATTACCTACCAAGCCGCCAACAATACCATCTTGATTTGTAGCAACAACATTACTTGTATTATAAGCATTAGTTATTGTACCTGTATTATCACCTACCAAGCCGCCAACGTAGGAGCCGCCGGTAATAGCAATATCTTGGTTGCTTCCCGGTTTAACCATTACAGTGTTAAATACCTGGTCGATTTTACCGCTGTTGCGGCCTGCAATGCCGCCGACATTAGAACTGTTTTTCGCATTAATAGCGCCGGTATTGTAGCCTGCGGTTAAGCTGCCGCCCTGGTTATCACCGATAAGGCCACCGATGTTAGAGCCTGCCTGCTCATAGAATACATATTTACCATCGCCATCTTCGTCTTTATAAGTACCGACATTAATAACACCGTTGTTGTAAATTTTATTAATATACATCCCGGCATCTTCACCAGTAACAGTATATCTTCCGCCAGTAATATCGGCTTTATTAACACCAATTAAACCGCCTACGTTATTCGTACCTGTTACGGTGCCAGTTACTTCATTAATAAGGCTGGAATAGGTTATATCGCCCATATTAACGCCAATAATACCGCCTGTACCGCTATTATCATTAGCAGTATTGTTGCCATGAACTTCGCCACGGTTTATCATAACAGTATTTGTAATAGCAGCATTATTTTCACCAATTAAACCACCGGCACCACCTTTAGTTGCAATAACCGTACCTTCATTGGTAATACCTACTTGCGCACTGTCTTTACTGCCTATTGCAGCATCATTTTTGCCAATTACACCACCAACGTAAGACCCGCCAATAACAGTGCCTTCGTTACTATTGCCCATACCAACAAGTTTGCCTTGTGATGTGTTCCAGCCAACAATACCACCAACATAAGATGCATCAGGCGCAGTAATTGTATTAGAATTTGTAGCATTTTCTATAACGCCATCATTTACATTAGTTCCATCTGTGCCATCTGTACCGTTTTGACCAACAACACCACCAAAATATTTTGCTTCATTACCAGCAGCTGTATTTACATTTAATTCAACATCATTATTAGTATTAGTAATAGTACCAGTATTCAATCCGGCAACACCGCCAACATACTGATAACCTGTAATAGAACCTCTATTGATAAGATTATCATTATTTTTGTCGGCTGTAATTACACCACTATTATTTCCGGCAATGCCGCCAACATAATTTACACCAAGTATTTCTGCTGAGCTATCATTAACAAGATTAGTAAGTGTTGCACCTTGCGTATTACTGCCAACCATACCGCCTACATACTTAACACCAGTAATAGTACCGTTGTTGCGTCCGTTGGTTACGCTGCCGCTGTTTACACCAACCAAGCCGCCGACATTATCATCACCTTCAACGCCGGTTGCATTAACAACGTTTTCAACTTTTTTGCCTTCAGCATTTGTGCCGATAATACCGCCGACATTATTTGCCCCGCTGACGATACTTTCGTTATAACCACTGTACATATTGCCGTTGTTTGTGCCGATAATACCGCCAATATTGCTGCTATTGGTTGCACCACCGTTGGTAACGCCAAGGCTATCCACATACTGAACATTGCCCTTTTCAGTATTAACGCCAACTACACCGCCAAGACCGCCAGTAGTAGTAACAGGATTTTGATTATCAACTTTAACTGTTACCGCGCTGTCGCTGAAGCTGTTGGCAAGGCCGCCATCATTTGTGCCAACCAAACCACCTGCAACGGCACTGGAACTGCCTGCGATAACGCTGCCGGTGCTTTCAACATCGTCAACAGTGCCGCCGTTGTTATTAACACCAACAATGCCGCCTGCTTTGCCATCCTTACCAGTAACGGTTACAGTGTTGCCAAAGGTTACAATGCCTTCAATGCGTCCGTTGTTTACGCCTGCAACAGCACCAGCATTATCGCTGCCTGTAAATGTGCCGCTGTAAATGTTAACGTCTTTAACAACACCGTTTGTACCAATAGTATCAAAAATGCCTGCTTTGCCATTTGCATTTTCAACCTTTAAACCAATAATGCGGTTGCCACGCCCGTCAAAAGTGCCGGTAAAACCATTAGCACTATTAGTACCAATCGCCTCATAACCACTTACATCGCTGGCATTGATGTCGCCTTTTAATGCAAAGTTATAGCTAAGGATTTTAGAATCAGAATTATTTTTAGCATAAGTTTGAATATTCTTAAGCTGCTCGCCGCTGCTTACCCAGATATGTGTAATATCTCTACCGCTGCTAATATTTTCATTTTCCTCAACGTTCACCTTAACACCAGCGATAGCTTCGCCGAAAGTTTTACCTGTAGCTGTATTATCAAACTTATCAAGGTCAAAGGCATCCCCCTGCCACATATCAACGGTAATTTTAGCATCATCTGTACCACTAAAATTAATAACGTAATCTGTATTGTTGAAATGAGCTAAAAATTCATGTAAAGTTTCAACTGCTTTCATATTGTCATGATTGTTTTGCACCTGACCGATATTACTAATATCGAGTACAATTTCTTTATCCGCACCGGCAGTTAAAGATAATCCGCCGCCAATACTTAAATCACTGTCAACATAAACATCGCCCGTGCCGGTTACAGTTAAATTGCCGCCGGTAGTAATAAGGCCCTGTTCTTTGTTGCCGTAGTACAGGTTAACGTTGCCACCGGTTACTTCACCCTCATCTTTAATATTATCATTGTCCGCATCATTCCATGTTCCATTTGCAGTAATGGTAATATTACCATCAACAGCAGAATCACCGGTAGTATGTGCAAAGCGGTCAGCAATATCAGCCATAGAAGCATACGGATTATTAATTTCGCCAGGAGTCCAAGTTACAGCACTATTTTCAATACCGGGTATTTTTACATTTGCGCCTTGAGTATTACTTGCTGAAGTTAAAGTACCATATACGTCAACATCACTGGCGCTAATAGTAATATTACCAGCACCTTCAACCTTAAGCGAAGTATCAATTTCTTCCGTAGTTCCATTATCTCTATTGCCTGTTGCCGTTACATCACCATAAATTGTTACTTTGCCGTCAGTTGTAATGTTAACAGAAGAACCATAAATATCGGCAGCACTGCCTATATTTATATTTGCAGCATTGTCATTTTTAAGGTTCAACGTACCGTCTGCATAAATTGTGCCGCCAAAATAACCAGTAGCACCTGTAGCCCTAAAACCATCGAGTGTTAAATCGGCGCCATAAACAGCAATACCTGCTGCATTGTTAATGCCAAGTTTTTCCCAATCATATTCCAATTTATTAGTTCCACTTGCCGCATTAATAATAGTTAAAAGCGGGTCATAGGCTGTTCCGTACTGGATGGAACCAATACCTGCACCATTCAATTTATCTTTATTATCATATTGATCAAAATACTCTTCTGCTTTAGGTAAAAAGGCATTTAAAATAGGCGTGTTACCGTCATAAATGCGCCAATCACCAATTTGACCACCAGGTAATTTACTAAGAATAGGCTTACCATTTTCATATACACCCTTCAAACTAAAACTTCCACCACCATCAACATCTCCACCTGTTTGTTGGGTAAATGTTAATGAATAGTGCTTACCATTCTCATCATATTGATATTTTCCTATATCAGATTTATCAGCAAATTCAATAGGTTTGTTGGAGTTATCGCTACCACCATCCTTTGAAGAAACTAAAGTATTAAAGCCCAACCCTTTCTCAGGTTTGATGTAATAAGTATTTGTTGTTATATAACGGTTAGCACCAGCATTTGCATCAGAATCATCACTACCAGACACCCAAATGCTATACACTGTGCCGTCCTTTGCATACAAATTGCCCGTTGTATATGCATTGTTAATATAGGCAAGATTTTTATTTTGTTTACTATCTGTGAAATAGAACTTATGCAGCCCGCCAATAATGCCGCCGACTTCATTTTGGCCACTGCCAATTTTAAAACTGCGGATAGTACCTAAATTATATACGTTGTCAATATGTATATGGCCTGCTGATATATCTGCTGCGCCTACAATGCCGCCAACTTCGCTGTTTGCGTTATTATTTTTATCATTAACAGTGATATTACCTGTATTAAAAGAATTTTTGATCCTGCCTTTAACCATCCACCCGGCAATACCGCCTACTACGTTATAACCGTTATAAATAGCGCCTGTATTATATGCTTTCTCTACTGTACCGGAAAGACGTCCTACGATACCGCCAACGTGACGGCCGAAATATGTATATGTTTCATCGCCGATTTTACCTTTGTTGTATACATCATATAAATAAACACTGGCAGAAGACTGTTCGGTTGTATCGCCAACAATACCACCCATATTAATAGGATCTATTATAGGACTCTTATCACCATGATCAGAAGTATCGGACTGGCGCGTAGTACGGATATCTCCCAAATTATAAGATCCAGCAATCGCACCGTTATACATCATACCTGCTATGCCGCCAATACCGGTATAACCAAGCACATCTCCGGTATTATAGCTGTTGGAAACAGCAGCGTTTTCATAAATTTTATCTAAGTTACCTTTACCTGTTATAGGTTTATCGCTGTCAATTTTACCAACAATACCGCCTACATTAGCTGCTTTTTGCCATTCTTCAACTTTAGCAGGATTATCAGGTTCATCTGTATGTACAGTACCACGGTTAGCACTACCTGTAACTTTAACGCCGTCACCATACATATATCCAACTATCCCGCCTATATTACCAACAGTAAATTCTTCAGGAGCAACTTTGTTGTTAATATTTTCTTTACGAACAATCTCTTTTACAAACCCACTACCATTACGTGCTCCAGTGGCCATAATATCGCCGCCGTCATTAATGCCAACACTAACAGTGCCGGTACCACCAAAATACCCTGCTACGCCGCCGACATTATGAGCACCGCGCACTTCATTTTCTCGGTTAGTTGCATCTTTAATATTAGTATCAACAGCACGGCCAACAACGCCGCCTACATTGCCGCCCTCAAAAATATTAGTATTATTTTTTGAAACACTACTGCTTACATCGCCGCTGTTGGTTACATTTTCAATACTACTTTTAGATGAAGTACCGGCAATGCCGCCTACATTAGCTACATTAACAGTTGCTACCGCATAATGTCCATTATTATCATCTTTACCTTCAGCATTATGTTTATTGTGGCCGTCAACAGTATAATCTGAATGATAAATATAATTTTCCGTTGTATGCCCCGTAGCCGTTACAGTACCACTGTTTTCGGCGTTTTGTACGGCAGTGCCTTCCATATTGCCGACAATGCCGCCAACATTGTAAGCACCGGTTACGTCCATGCGGTTGTAAACAAGGTTCGTGCCATCGCCAATGGTAGAGTTTGAAGCACTGCCAACCAAACCGCCCACATTATGGCCATTGCCGGATACATCGCCGAGGTTGTAGCTATTGCCGATAAGACCTTTTTCTACTTCTTTAGTAGTATCTGTTGCTTCAATAAACTTACTATTCTGCAAGTTACCAATAAGTCCGCCTACATTATCACCTGAACCATTAATAGTACCGGTATTTATAGCATCTTTAATCGCAGAATTAGTAGCACTGCCCACAATACCGCCGACGTTGCTGTTGCCGCTAACAGCAGCACTGTTAACAACGTTAGTAAGAGTTGTATTGTTTGCACTGCCTACTATTGCACCAACATTATCCTTGCCTGTAATTTCACCGCCAACAAGCGTTACATTGTTTATAGTAGCACCATCAACAGCTCCAAATAAACCAACATTATCTTCAACAGATCTATTAATTGTTAAGCCAAAAATATTATAATCTAACCCATCAAAATTGCCATAAAAGCCATTTTTTTTAACAACACCATTATCGGTATTAACATCAGTTTTTATAATATAACCATTTTCATCAATACCAATAGATTTAAACCCTTCATTTATATCAGTATCAGTTCCTTCATCATTCCAAGATGAAGTTGCCGTCGCATCAATACTGTTTCTTAAAGCATAATTGCCGCTAAGATTGGTATTAATGGCTTGCAGCTGCTCAACATCTTCTACCCACATGTAGCCTTCAACAGCAGTTGCAGTAGCAGAATTATTTACAAAAACATTGTTAGCAAAAGTTTTATTTTGACCAGCATAACCATCAATAGTACCATCATTATTTACATCTGTACCTACATAAGCGTCATAACCAAGTAATACATTATTCGCATCGTTAGTTCTAACTATAAAATTTTCAGTTACTAAATCATTGCTTTTTATGCGTTCTGTATCAATAACTATACGTCCGTTACCCTCAAAAGTAACATTTCCATTTTTAACATTTGTAATATTGATATTGCCAAGACTCATAAGTTCAGCATTAGTATGTGTATCATATTGATTTAAAAAAGTATTTACATCTGTATTTGCAGGAATACTACTCCAATCAACGGTATCTAAATTTTGGTTTGACACATACAAACTGCCAACATTAATCTGTGCACTGTTGCCTATTTGTACGCCAGCAGGGTTAACGATAAAAATATTGCCGTTGTTATTAGCGTTAATAGTACCGTAAATCTGCGAAGCATTAGCACCATTAACATAGTTAAGTACATTATAACCGCCAGCATCGCCTCTAAAATTAACAGTTGCACTGCCGCCAACATCAAAGCTATCCCACTTGATAATACCATTAGACCCGCTTTGAGTAATGGTCATTTCAAGATTGCCTCTGTCAAACGTATGATTATGTGTTAAAGAATTCTCGCCTGTTGGCAAAGTATTATTGCCAATTACGCTTGTTGCTGCATGCAGCGGCAGGGTATACATTACGGCAGAACCGGCCAGCAGGCATATTAAAAGGTTTCGTTTAAGATTCTTTTTACTGTTCATTATATTTCCCTCCGTAAGTTTTTAAAGGAATTTTTAATGAGTTTATTACATATTTGTTAATATTAATCAGAACATTTTATAAAGCTGGAACCAAAGCCTGCCGTCATGGTCGTCGCGCTCAATGCGGTCGGGGCGCGCGTCAATCTTGCGGGCGTAATCAAGCTGAGCATACCAATCGCCGGGTTTGGCGTAGCGTAAGCCAACACCCCAGCCTGCCAGGTGGTCCATGGTACCGTCAAACTTGTTTTTAACAGCGCCGCTGTCGATAAACACAGCTGCTTCCAAACCTTCAATGCCGGTTGCGCGGCGGATTTCAGCCGTTGCCAGGTAGCCAAGGTCGCCGTAGCCATCGCTTGCGCCATAGGCACGCACGCCGTTAATGCCGCCAAGGTAAAACTGTTCGCTGCCGTCCAGTGCGCGGCTTGCCATTTGCCCGCTGGCTTTAATGCGGTAATTCCAATCGCCGTCATACCAAATGTTCAGCAAATCGCCTGTCAGTTTGTGGTAGCCGCCATCATAATAAGCTCCGCCTTCGGTATCAATATCGCCGTACCAGTAAATTAAGCTGTACTGCGTAAACTGGTTTACGTTGTACTGACTGCCGCTGATACCAACATGCCATACATCGGCATCTTTTTCTGTTCTCAACCTGCCTAAATCTTCCAAATTAAAACGCAGTTCATCTTCAATATCACGATGGTCATAACCGTAAATAGCGGTAATGCGGTTAGAGCGGTCGCGGTAAACAGGCGTCATGCCATAAAGGCTGATGCCTTTGGATTTGCCGAGGGTATCGTAAAAACTGTTGGTACTCATTTCATAACTGCTCTGGCTGTAAGCCACACCTACGCGGGTACCGCGGCTGCCGATTGGCAGTTCGTAACGGATGCCGTAGTTTTTAACATCGTGGCTGGAGAGCATGCCGTTTAAAATGAATTTATCGCCTATTTCACCGGGGTTGTTAATTTCGGTATTAAAGCCGTAGCGGTAACGTCCGCTCCAGTAGCCGCCGCCATTATCCACAAATACGTAGTTATTCCAAACCGGCCTGCGCGTTGCTTCAACGTCAAGGCTGGTTGTGCCCGGCTCGCCGCCCGGTTTTAAAACAGCCCGTGCCTGTACGCCCGGAAGGTCGTTAATGTTGTTAATGGCGTCTTCCAGTTTGCTGTCGGTAATTGTACTGCCCGGCTTTAAGCCGCTAAGGTAGTTATTCAGCACGCCGGTAGCAATATCGCTGTCATTCTGCGTAATATTTATTTTGTCGTAATTGGCTACATACACTTTTATTTCAAGGCTGCCGCCTGCAACTTCCTGCGGCGGAACAACCGCCTGTGCAACCGTATAGCCGCATTCTTTGGCGTATGCCGTAATTTCTGCCGTTAAATTATTCAGTTCCGCAACTTTAACGCTGCGTTTCTGGTATTTGTTTAAAATTTCCTGAAGCCGTCCCACTTTATCCGGCAGTTCAAAGCCGGTAAGCTTAATGCTTTTAACATAAAAAGCAGGGTCATCTTTTGTGCCGGTATTTCCGGGGCGGAATTCTCCGGATGGAGTTTCATCTCCGCTGATAACATCCTGCTGACCGGTACGGTTGTACGGGTACGGCGTAACAGCTTCCTTGTCAAAAGTAGGTATCGGCGACTGTGCTAATGCGCTGTTTGCCATTAACAGGCACACTGCCGCCAGCCCAACGGTTTTCTTCATAACTATCACTCCCCAAACAATTATAAATACAAAAGTTTATCTTATTTTAATAACTTTACATTAATTAATATCAATATATTTTAACATATTGGAGCCAAAACTGACAAGTAGGGTTATAGTTTGTTTTTTAGCTGTAAGAGTAATATTTTTATTATTTATTAAAATACACAATGCCATTCAGCAGTCTTTTTTATAAATACCTGTTTTAATTATTTTATAATTATGCCTTTTAAGCGGCATAAAAAAATAAGCCCCTGCCGTTAAGGCAAAGGCTTACTTTCGCTTATTATTTTATTACAATTACGGGCACGGAAGCATTTTCGATTACTATATGGCTGACGCTGTTTTTAAACAGGCCTTCAATAGCGCCGAAACCGCGCGTGCCTATGATAATGGTATCGCATTTTTCCTTGCGGCACTGCTTAATGATTTCCGGCGCAGGACGTGTGCCGATAACAAGCACATAAGAACAGGGAATGTTCTGTTCATCTATTATATGCTTTGCCGCTCCCAGAACTTCGTTGCCTACCTGCATGGCAGGTCCGTTTACATCACCGGCCAGTTCGCCCTCCAGCGGAAGCTGTGGCGTATGCTGCAAGCCCCCGCGGGCAACGGTTAAAACAACCATCTCCGATTCCGCCATTTTGGCTATGCCGATGGCATATTCCAGCGCGCGCCACGAATATTCAGTACCGTCTATTGCTACCAATAATTTTTTCAGCATAGTATCACTTTATTTCACAATCAGCACAGGCACAGCCGCATACTGAGAAACCTTGCTGCTGACACTGCCGAGGAAGAATTCGGCAATGCCGGAAAGGCCGCGGGAACCGATAACGATTGCATCTGCCTGAACTTTTTTGGCAAGGGCGATAATGCGTTCCGAAGGATGGCCAACTTCCATATCGTAGCTTACTTCATGCGGATAATCGCCAACAATGTTTTTAGCGTATTCAAGCACTTTGTCGCCGATGCGTTCCAGTTCGCTGTTACCGCGGCTGATAGTACTGTGGTCAAGCGGTACTGCAAGCAGAGCTGCGTTATTGTACGGCTGGATAACGTTTACTACAACAATTTCACTGTTAAATTTTCTGCCAATTTCCAAAGCATTATTAAGTGCGCGCCAGGACGTTTCAGAACCGTCGACAGGCACCAGAATTTTTTTAAACATACTACACACCTCCCGATATGGCTTTTGCCATATCTTTTATGTTTTAAAATGTTCTACTTTTTTTAATAAAATCCTGCAAAGCGGCAAATTTTTACGGTTATCTTTCCTCGCGGTCATACGAAAGGCCCAGAGCCTGCGGGGATGCGCTGCGCCCGCCGCGGCGTTTTAACACCAGCACAAGCACCAGCACCGTAAAAATGTACGGCAGCATATTAAGTATAAAGCCCGATACCGGCACGCCGAGCACCTGCAAATTAAAACCCAGTGCGTCGATACCGCCGAAAAGATACGAACCTGCCATGGCACGCCAGGGGTCCCACAGGGCAAAAATTACAAGCGCAACGGCAATCCAGCCGCGGCCCGCCGTCATGTTCTCCAGCCAGCTGGGGGCATAGGCAAGCGACAGGTACGCACCGGCAACGCCCGCCAGTGCACCGCCAACTACAATGTATAAATAACGCAGGCCGAAAACATTAATGCCCGCCGCATCTACCGCCGCAGGGTTTTCGCCCATGGCACGCAGAAACAGCCCGCTGCGCGTTTTATAAAAATACCACGCCGCAAGCGGCACCAAAAAATAACTGATGTACACAAGGGCATCCTGCTTGAACAGAATGCTGCCGATAACGGGAATATCGCTTAAAAGCGGCACGGCAATTTTGCCGAATACCGCAGCGGCAGGCTGGCCTACATAATCCTGCCCTAGGTAGCCGCTGAGCCCCGTGCCGAACAAGGTTACAGCAAGGCCGCTTACAACCTGGTTGGCGCGCAGGGTTACGGTTAAAAAGGCGTGAATAAGCGCCAGAAGCGCGCCCGCAGCAACAGCCGCCGCAACGCCTGCCCACGGACTGCCGAAGCTGTTGCCCGCAATAAAGCCGGTGCAGGCGCCGATAAGCATCATGCCTTCAACGCCGAGGTTAATAACACCGCTGCGCTCGCAGATAACTTCGCCCAAAGCGGCGTACAAAAGCGGCGTACCCATAGTGATGGCGGCAGCCAGCAACGAAACGATAAAATCTTCACTCATTTTCAGCACCGCCTTTCACAATACGCAGTTTGTAGCCGGTAAAAATTTCCGTGCCAACCACGAAAAACAGCACCGCACCCTGCAGCATGGTTGCCGCCGCTGCGGAAATGCCCATGGTTTGCAGCATAAAGCCGCCCACGTGAATAACTGCAAACAGAAAAGATACCAGAATAATGGCGGGCGGGTTCAAAC
>ULTA01000464.1_pt1 | contig 16736 bp, 19 predicted proteins | sample 1957181 | NCBI WGS metagenome assembly ULTA01 (sample SAMEA4835722, study PRJEB28245) | human gut metagenome | biome: gut microbiome; material: fecal sample | place: Denmark | collected 2008
AGAGCGGTCAAAATTTGAACAACTCTATCTGGAATATAAGGGTCTTATGTTTCATGTTGCTTTTGACATATTACATAACGAGCAGGACGCTGAAGATGCGGTCCATCAGGCATTTATTAAAATTGCGGAAAATATTAAAAAAATTGACGAGCCTATGTGTCCAAAAACTCATAGCTACGTCGTTACTATAGTTGAAAATCAATCTATCGATCAGTATAGAAAGCAGCAAAAGCGGCAAACTGTCAAACTAATCGACGAAACACATGGCATTTCTGTGCAATACGACAGCGCCAGTGATTTGACAAAATGTATCTTAAAATTGCCTGCTAGGTACCGTGAGATGATTTTGCTACGATACCATCAAGGATATACTGTCAGGGAAATTTCAAAAATATTAGGATTGTCCTTACCAGCTGCAATTAAACTGGACCAACGAGCCAAAAATAAGCTCAAAAAACTATGTGAGGAGGCGGGAATCCTATGATAAGCGAAGAAATGCTAAAAAAAGCAGCGATGGAAGCGGATCAAATAATCAGGGATTCGCTCCCCGCTCCTGCCGAATGTGAACATAATTTTTCTCCATCGTTTCAAAAAAAGATGCGCCGTATTTTCCGTAGAGCAAAACACCCCGTAGTCTATAAGTTACCTAAATATGCAGCCTGCTTTGTTCTTATTGTTGCTCTCGCCAGTAGCACTTGGCTGACTGTTGACGCAGAAGCACGGACTGCTTTTTTTGCATGGGTGCGTGAACAATACGAAACATACATTGAATATAAATTTTTGGGACGCGGCCAAGCAGACAACATAGATACTCAATACTCCCCCACATGGTTGCCTGACGGCTTTTCAATGCTTAAATGCAATGTTGCACCTGAAAAAACACACATAATCTATGAGAATGATTCTGGGATGCGTTTGACTTTTTTATCTTTAAAAGAAGCTGATGCATTAAGTATGTTTCTTTCTTCGGATTATAAGGAAATGCATTCTGTTCAAATGGGTAATACTTTGGCTGATTTTTATCAAGCCACTCAGGCTTTGGATGCCAATGCCCTCGTTTGGGCAGAAGATGATATGTGTTTCTGTATTACCGGAGCATTTCCAGAGGAAACATTGATAAAAATTGCAGAAAGTGTCAAAAAAAATAATCCTTAATTTTTGAAATTCAGTGTCCAAAATAACCTCCTTCATGCGTTTAATAGGGATATAAGCGTATGAAGGAGGTTATTTTTATGAAAAAACATATTATCCCAATTATTTTCGCTTTCCTTTTACTTTTCTCTACTACAGCCTATGCTGCTTCACCGCGCGTGGCACCAGTTGTGCCTTCTATATCATTTAATGGGACAACTGCTATTTGTTCAGTACTCGTAATTGCTGACAAATCTTCTGATTCAATTGATGCTACCATTAAATTATGGCAGGGAACTCAGTGTATAAAAACATGGACTGATTCGTCTACTGGTGATTTAGATTTTACCGGCAAATATGGTGTATCGAAAGGAAAAACTTACGAACTAACCGTGGATGTAACCATTTCGGGAAAAAAACTTCCTAGATATTCGATTCAGGCTACATGCAAATGAGATATATTCATAAGGAGGTGATTCCAATGGGTTTAAGATTTTTCTTTGAGGCAAGGTGACACCCCATTTTTTCATAAAAGGGAGGAATTTAAGATGAAAAAGCTGAAGATGTTGTTCTCTATCGTTTGCGCTATCGCCATCGTCTCTTCGCTATGCGTCCCTGCTTTCGCGTACTCGGACGGTGATCGTGAAGTCCTGTACTATAACTTCCACATTGGTACTGATGAACTGGTCGGCTGCTCCTCGTCCAGTATGAAGCGCCTCTACAACCGCCAATGGGTCGTATCGGTGACCAGCCGCGCCAACAACCGCTACGCCATCACCTATGGAATGCTCAACAACAATGCGACTGAGTGGGACTATGCGCTCGTGAGCAATACGACCTCTCGTTCCGGAACCGGAAACTTTGGTTCCACCTATTATGGGTCTTCGTCCATCGGTTCTCGTCTTTATCTTGGTGCCCTCATCAACTACAACGATGTCAATCGCGGTGTTGAGACAAGCGGCCAGTGGAGCACGGATGCAGCCAAATAACTTCAAATAACGCAAGGGGTGGTGGGGATTGTATGGCAATTCTCATCACCCCTTGCTGCTTTATGGAGGGGTATATGAAAAAAACGAAAAAGTTCTGGACCGGCGCGCTTCTTTGCCTTTTATTACTTACAGCCTGCCAGCCGGCTCCAGACAAACCCACAAACTCAGAAACCAGCAGCACCCCTGACGCCTCTGTCTCACAGCCCAGCAATACAATTGAGAATAGCGCAGATTCTGGCAGCGATATAGACTCCATTTTAGATTCAAATATGGAGCTGGTACGCAGCGTGAATGAAACAACTATGGACGAAAGAATCACCACAGCTGATGGGAAGCAGATTCTTCTCAATGCTCGGGTAAATACCGAAAACGTCGAAAATGTTCAGCAGTATCAGTACGAGGTGCTTCCAATTACAGACGAACTGCGTAAAACGCTATTTAATTTGTTTTTTGGTGAGCGGGCTTCTAAGGCCGTTTACGACCAGCGCAACGATGTCTGGGAACTTCACAACTCTGAAGCAATCGGCGATTATTATCTTTATGAGCACACTATGGCCATGGCCGGAGAGAGTGTTCCTGGAGAGGAAATCTTTACATTGCAATACAGGGATGTAAACCTTTATCCCTTTGACGATAACCTTTTGTCCACCTCGGAAGAATGTGGGGTATCTACCCCACTAGAAGATGTCATTTCTTTGTGCAGCACTATTACAGATGCCATCGCTCCTCAGAGTAACTATACCGCTGATACAGTGCTACCTTACGGCAACCAAGGTCGGCACCCCTACTATAAGATTTTCTTTCGGCGTACAGTAGATGGAATGCCTATCACCGGTTACAATGATCTTTCTTTCTGGGTAGATAGTAATGGCATCCAAACAATTAGCGGCGCTTTTTACGAACTGACAGCTCAGCCGATTTCCTCTGACCTTCTTACCCTTGAGGATGCAGTTTCAATCTTGCGGGAAAACGCCGCACTTATTGATTTCTATGGTGAAGATGCCCTTACTGTCGGCGCCATTTCTTTAGAATACATTGTAACACTGACTGAAACTCAAGAGGCGGTTGTTGTCCCAGCTTGGCGTTTTCAAATTGGATCGGATGATGATGCTTTGATGATCAACCGCGTGCGGGTCCTGGCAGTGAATGCGGTCACAGGGGAACTGATTCAAGGAGAGCGAGGGATGAATTTTTGAGTAAATCATTGCGAGTTCGGCTTTACACTAGTGTTTTCTCCTGGCCGATGCTGGCCAGCATCATGGTAGGAGTATTCCTCCTTTTATGGAATCAGATTTATTACTGGATTACCTACTGCCTTTCGTATGAACCGATTCCTCTAAAAGCCATGTGTACTACTTTTCTTGACTCAATTTTTAAGGCAAACGACCTGGGTGGGTTTGGCATATTCGCTGCGATTCTGGCTGTCCTGCCTGCATCCACTCTATTTTGTGAAGATTACAACAGCGGTTACTGCAAGGCAATTTTGTGTCGGGTAGAGCGGAAACGCTATCTTCAGGAGACCTTACTCTGTTCCGGCATTTCCGGCGGGTTGGCTGTTTTTCTTCCCGTTTTACTCAGCGATATAGTTTGGATTATAAATGGGAAGCCGAATACTGGTGAGCAGATGGGAATCAACTATTTTACAGTCTTTGATGAAACTGTGTATCGGGAACTGCAGTTTGTCTGGAACGGCCTTTTCCTGGTGCTGTTCCTGCTCCTGCTGGCTTTTCTGTTTGGTGCATCCTGGTCTGTGATCGGGCTATGTGTCTCCGCATTTATCCCGAACCGCTACATCGCCTTGGCCGCTCCTTTTGCACTGTTCTTCGGTGCACACCTGATTCTCTACCGATTGGGCGATCCGTTACTGTTCAGCCCCGCCAATGTTCTGATGCCAGCTACAGACTTCATTCCATTCCCAGCCTTTCCACTGTTGTACCAGTTGGGGATGCTGGCGCTGGCCTCTATTTTATGTTGGAAGCTGCTTGAAAGGAGGCTGTGGGATGTTTAAGATCTGTGCACATCAATTCCGCCAGACCTTTCTTTCGCCACGGCTGTACTTAGCACTGATCTTGGGCTGTACTATTCAAATCATCAGTGCGTTTCCTCTGTTGGATTTTTCAAAAGCCATGGGGGAACCCATTGGAATTTTTGAGGCATTCATTTATTTCAATACCGATACCTATACAGCTACCTGCGTTTTTCTGGGTGCTGTTCTGATGGTGTCCGACATACCATTTTCCAGCCAGAACGAAACATACACTCTTCTGCGAGTTTCTCGCAAGACCTGGGTTGCTGGAAAGGTTCTCTATTTGCTCGGCATCAGCGCAGTCTATTATCTCGTGCTGTTTATTGCTGGGGCATTGTTTATTTCAGAAAATGCCTTTGCCTCCAATGTATGGAGTTTGCCTCTCACTGTGCTTGTTCAGAATCGGGCGCCTGAACTGGCTTGGGAATACCAGGTTTCCTTTCCATACGGGCATTTGATGACACTGACACCCGCCATAGCCTGCGTATTAAGCTACCTGCTTAGTGTGTGCTATGTTTTTGTAATGAGTCTCATCATTTTCTGGCTAAATCTACGCATCTCTAAGGTACTCAGTTACCTTGCTGCTATACTGGTTCATGTGGCAGGATACATTCTGACAATCGGGTTTTTGACTGATTCTTACCGAAAGTTTTCTCTTCTGGCGAACAGCCTGCTCATGTACCACAATGTCAGCGACTCAAAAGCGGAAATCGCATACCTGACACTGCCTCAGTCGTTCCTGGTCTATGCTGTCGCTGCTGTGGTCCTGTTTCTTTTGATTCTCCGTGCGATCCGCAGTTACGATTTCCGTATTACAGTGGGGACAAAGCAATGAAAGGACGCCTATTTACACGGGTCTTTGACCTTCATACACTTACCTGCTATCTTACCGCAATAGCCCTTATGCTATTCCTTGTGGGTGGACACCGCTCTCCGCTGTCGTTCTTCATGGGATTTTCTGCCCAAGATGGCGTGGGCGGGCTGGACATTCTGAAAACTATGGAATGGAATTTATGTGTTCTTCCGCCTGTCTCGGCAAGCCTTCTTTTCCTCATGCCAGAGCTCGGAACACTAAGTACATATACCATCTTGCGTTCCAAGAACATACGAAGTTGGTGGCTGATGCGGCTGGCTGCTGTGGTCGTAATAAATTATGTGTTTTTTCTCTTTGCACTGATCCTACTGTCCCTGATTTCTGGCTCGGATTTGATGTGGGCAGAATGGTGTATGGTTGCGGTGCTGTTCCCACTGCACACCACACTTCTCGCAGTCCTCTGTGCCGGCGGTATGATCCTGTTTGCCAGCCGAGCAGCAGTCATCATTTATCTTTTCATAGAGTGCGGTCTGTTAGCGGTTGGAATGGCTTACCCACCGATCAGCCTTTTTCTCCCGCCCTACTGGGGTATGGAGCAGGCAGCGGGGAACAACTGCAGTTCTTCGGTGGCACTCAGTTTGATTCTGTTGATAGTGCTGAACCTTGTCATCGTGTACTGGCTGGGCCGGCATAATCCAGCAGCAAATCCGCAAAGCAAGTAATTGGAGGAATATTATGGAATCAATTATTGAAGTGCAGGATGTTACGAAGTCCTTTAAGGGAGTTACTGTACTCCACCAAATCAATGTCTCCTTTGAGAAAGGCAAGATTCATGGAATCATTGGGCGAAATGGCTCAGGAAAAACTGTGTTGATCAAAACCATCTGTGGCCTGATCCATCCGGATCAAGGAAAGGTGATTATTGACGGAAAAGTCATTGGGAGAGATGTGGATTTTCCAGAGAGCATTGGTGCCATCATTGAGGCTCCTGGATTTCTGCCCTCGGTCAGTGCTTATCGAAACTTATCATATCTGGCCTCACTGCGGGGACGCATTGGAAGAGACGAGATCTGTGCTGCAATATCCTTCGTTGGGCTAAACCCAGATGACAAAAAAGCGGTTGGAAAATACTCCCTTGGTATGAAGCAACGCTTAGGGCTTGCCCAGGCCATCATGGAAGATCCGGATATTTTATTGCTGGACGAGCCAACGAATGGACTGGATAATGATGGTGTCTCGGAAATGCGGAATTATCTGCTGCAGCTTCGAGAGAAGGGAAAGACCATTTTACTGATTTCACACAGCTTAGAAGATATCAATACCCTTTGCGACACCGTTCATGAAATGAATCATGGTGTTTTAACTAAAAAAGCACACACTTCTTCTCAGCGACTTGGCCGTGAACTTTAAAAACAAATCATATATCCTTTATTTTTCAATTTTTACATTGCTTTTATTTTCGCCTTTATTTATGCTCAAGGGATAGAGCGGATGACCACAGTTCACAGAGAAATAAAGCACTCAAGTCAATTTTATTTTAATTTCCATCTATCTTATTAAGAATGTTGTAGACAGGGACTCCACATTTATTTGCAAATAGCACGGTATTTCTGGTTCCCCCTGGTTCTCCGTTATATGCTGCAATCACCAGCCCTGCATGTGTAACCATCCACTCATTTTTTCGATTTCTGTTAGTTCCATTGTAGTTCCGCCTTTCTCCCTTTAAGCTGTCGTGTAATTACAGTTTAACATAATGGTAAGACCACGACAAGTTGCAGGTATTTTACCTGCGACTTGTCGGGTAAACTGTTAAGTAAGAAGGGCGGTGAGAAAATGGATGTATTGGGAAAGCTGCATAAGCTCCTTGATGAACGCGGCTGGACTGATTATCGACTTGCCCAAATGTCTGGACTACATGAATCCACCATTTCAAATATCTATCGATGGAACAATATTCCCACTATTACAACGCTGGAATCTATCTGCAAAGCGTTTGGTATCACGCTCTCGCAATTCTTTGCGGATGATGATTCTGATATGGTTGAGGTTACTCCTGAACTTAAAGAACTGTTGGACGCATGGAAACCATTGACTCCTACGCAGCGCGCTACTGTTTTGCAAGTCGCCCAATCATACCACAAGTAAGAATTTAGCTATTAAAACAACATCGCCATTTCCTATGGCGATGTTGTTTTTTGCTATTCATAATTTTTATAAAATTAACTGTCCAAAATGACCTTGTTCATTCGTTTATGGGGTATAGACAAATTCAAGAGCTTCCCTTAAAAATTTGTTTTTCTTTGAATTAACCGATTATGAATTAACCGATAATTTTTTGGCATTATCAATTTCAGCGGTTATGACTTAGTAGAGTACCACTAACGATCGCAAGAAAGTTTAGAGCAATTATAGAAAGACAGTCGCAACAACAAGGAGATATATCAGAAAACAAACTTTCGATGCTTCTTGTTGTAGATTATTCCCACTCAAGGAGGTGAAACACAAAAATCATTTATTTGCAAGCCCATCCATAATGAAAGGAGAATTCTTATGAAGAACATGAAGAAACTGGCTACCATTATCACCGTGCTGGCGATGGCTTTTGTGATGGCAATTCCTACTTTTGCTGCATATAAGCAGTCCATCTATCTGCCCAAAAATCAGGCATGGGTAACTGCCGGCGATGCCACTCGGAGTGGAAACTATTCGACTGTCAAAGCGCGTTGCCACTCCGTTTACCCCGACAGCGGCGCAGATTTCTTTGGAAAAATTCAGTGCCGAGTGACAAACAAAAATGGGACTGAAATTTCCGACAAAATATATGCGTTGGACGAAGGAGACTCGGATTATACCAAGATCACTATCAAGGAGGGGTATTTGTCCACATCTCCTGTAACTTTCCAGTTTAGAGGAAACACAAGCGCCGCAGCAAACGCAGTCGTCAGTTACACCGGCTAAGGCTCACTTACTCGATATATGGGCCACCTTGTTCGCAAGCATAGTTAAGTGACGCCCAAAAGCGGTAGTAGCCGTAAGGTTACTACCGCTTTTTTACTGAAGGGAAGTGCTGAAAATGAATTACAAAAGCATAACACATCAAGTGCATTTTGCACTTAGGCAAAAGAATGCGGTCTTTACCTTTTACTTTCTAATGGCCATTGTATTACTTAATTTCACTTTAAATGTTTTTGCCTTTCAGGGACGCGATATAATCGAAATGTATCAACCGCTGAAAACGCTTTTGATAAGCTTCAATCGTGTGTATCACAATGCCGATATGACACTTTTTTTAATACAGTTATATCCAGTCCTAGTAGTTTGTCCAGCCGGATTTATATTACTTTCTGAAAAGAACAGGAAAGAAGATATTCTGCTTCTTGCCCGAGTTGGAAGCATCAATTATTATAAATGCAAATTGATTGCAGCCTTTCTTGTAACCACAGTTGTTTTCACTGTACCTTTCTTTTTAGAGTTAATCCTCAGCTGTGCCTCATTTCCAATAGCTGCTACCGGAGACTTTTCCGAAGTGAGCCAATACGATCCGTCCTATCTGGAAATGGTTCGCAGATATTTGTTTCCAGCCTTATATATCTATAATCCATATCTTCATGCAATAATTGGAATAGTGGTTTTTGGCTTATTTTCTGGAATTTTGGGGATGTTTACGGTAGCTCTATCAGCAGTATTAAATATTCGATATAAAATTTTGCTGTTTTTACCAGTATTCATTATTTTAAACATTTCATTGTACTTTTCAGATTTCATCATAAAGCTTCCCTTCTCGGTTAGGTGGTTCGATTATGTACTGCTATATAATGATGCGGTGAAAAGTAGTTATTATTTTGTAGGTCTAATTTTAACACTAATCATAACATCCATTAGTTGTATTCTATTCAAAAGCAAAGGTGATCAATTATGAATCGTCAAAGAATTCCTTTTCTTCTACTATTGGGGCTCTGTTGCGGTACGCTACTATCCTTTGCCTATATCAATCCTTACAGCAATAAACTTACACTCACCGAATTGGTATTGCAACTTAGTGGATCAAGAGGAAATCTTCAGCTTGGATTGTCTTTGTCTGAATTACTTACCTTTAGCATGAAATTTGTTCCATGCTTTTTGTTCGAATTATATATGGGAGCGAACCTATATCGACATTTTTGCACCGCAAGCGTTTACATTTTTTCACGAAACCCTAATCGTGTTTTATGGTATCTAAGAGAATGCTCCGTAATACTTGCTTTTTCCTTTATTTATCAAACTGTTTTGGTTATATCGTCATATGCCGTAGCTTGTTATCGTTATGAGGTGGTGTGGAATTATTCCGGCTTTGTTTGGATGTTAATACATATTACACTATATGGGCTATGGCTATTTTCAATGACTCTTTTGGTTAATATAGTATCGCTCTTCTTGGGTAACGAAATATCTTTTACAGTCATACTTGGCGGGCAAGCAGCCATGATTTCGCTTTTAGCATTTTTGAAAATCTTCGAATACAATTACGAACTATTCTCAATCGCAGTTAATATGAATCCAATTTCTCATTTAGTTGTTGGCTGGCAATCTTGTAATATCGAACGGTTAAACAACGCATTCCTCCCTAATGAAATTGCGATTCCATTATGGTTTTCTTTCTTATATATATTTCTCATATCTCTTATTATTTTGATCATCGGTGGAATCATAATTCAAAAACGAGATATAATCACAACAGACTCTGAGTTCGGAGGTATATAAAATGCAACTAATTGCTACTGATGTCACAAAAATAATCAAAGGCAAAACAATTTTATCCAACATAAATCTTTCTCTTAGCAGTGGTAACATCTATGGTTTTGTTGGATCGAATGGCTCTGGCAAAACAATGCTGTTTCGCGCTCTTTCAGGTTTGATATCTATCACATCTGGAGAAATCACCTTAGATACGAAAACATTAAAAAAAGATTTTATGGTGCTTCCAAACCTTGGAATACTGCTAGAAAACATCTCTCTATATTCTAACTTGACTGGATACGAAAACCTTAGATATCTCGCACAATTTAATCAGAAAGCGAGTAATGAAGACATTGAACTGGCACTCAGACAAGTTGGATTAGACCCATATGATAAACGCAAATACGGGAAATATTCGCTAGGGATGAAACAGAGATTGGCAATAGCTCAGGCTTTAATGGAAAAGCCTGATATTCTCATGTTAGATGAACCAACTAATGCGTTGGACCAGGATTCCATCGAAAATGTTCGCAAGCTGATCAAGCAGGAAAAAGAACGAGGTGTGTTAATCCTGTTAGCAAGTCACAATAAAGACGATATTCAACTGCTGGCAGATTACATTTATACCATAGATAATGGTGCCATTGTGGATGAAAGGGAAAAAACGATATGAAATTGCGATATCATATGCTTCTTACTGCAATTCTTGTGATATGTTTTGGTATCATTGGTATATCCAAACATTCAAGCTATACTGACATTACATCAGACGCTTACTTTGTCAATGATTTTCAGATTGCCGAGATTCCCACAGCATTTGCAGTTGATGATTGTCAATCTTTAAAAGAGTCTCTTCCTTATGCACCGATTATTCTGAAGGTAACACCTGTAGATTCACCTGAATATTTCTTTGGCGGTCGGCAGCAGAAATTCTGTATCAAGGAGGTTTTTTCTGGAGAAGATTTACAAATTGGCGATGAAATATATATTACTGCAGATCATTGGAAAGTATACCCTGCTGAAAAAACTATGGATATGGGATTTGTTAACATCCCCCAAAAAGGAACCGATTACCTTGTCTTTTTATCAGGCTCTATAGGGTATAGCCAACATCAAATAGAAGTATTTCGCTTACAATCGGGAAAATACATTAACCCTATATTTAGTTATAAATCATACGAGAATAAAATTTATCCAACTACCGGAGAAGCAACATATGTTCCTTATTCGGAAGTTTCTGAAAATGAGTTCTATGCCACGGAATCTGAAGGCATTGATGCATTTTTGACGCTTAAGCACCAACTGATTTCCTTATATCAATAAAAACACAACGAATCACTTACTGATCCCGTGCATAGCAGTTGATATACCTCCTTGCCAGAACGGAGGCTGCCCCCAGCTCCGCAGCCTTCTGTGTTGCCAGAGCGACTGCCATCTCCATGGCCACCCGCTGGTCATCGTCATTGATGCCAGAGGTGTAAATGCAACTCCGCACATGGCGCACTGCTTCATGTCAGAACAACAGAACAGCGCCGTCCCGGTTCCGCCGTGGACGACGCTGCTGTTATATTGCAAAGGGTTTAGTCCGTAACTTTTACATTGAGCTGGCCGGCGATTTCTTCCACAGACATTCCATTTTTCATTGCCAGTTTGACAATCTCCTGAATTTTCTGCTTTTTCGTCTTTCGGGGCTTGCGAGGCGGCTTTGGTGACAGAATTTCCTGCTTTTTTGCTTCCAGCACTTTTATGCGATCCTGAGCAGCAGCAATCTTGGCATCATAGTCAGCTATGGCAGCTTGCTTTTTCTCTTCCAGTTCTGTAATGGACTCTTTTACCTTTTCGATTTTGCCATCTAACTCGGTAGCCCGCTCCTGTGGGGTGCGGCGTATGCGCTTGTTCTCAAGTTCCTCCATTAGTGAAATCTCCTTCCTGATTCATTATTGAATTGCCAAGTAATCAGTTAGACATATTCATCTGTATCTAAGAGTATCATATATAATACCGGAACACAAGAGTTAGGCATTGAAATCGATATTGGCATATGATTGATCTTATGAAACACTATATTGAATCATATAAATGAACATTAAGCTCATAACACATTTTTATAACGCAGAAAGGGCCGGGAGAGGAATATCCCTCTACCCGGCCCTGTTGTAAATCCACACGGAATCTAACCCCAAATTCTATAAAGGGTTAGACGAATGCCTTGCTTCAACTTCCGTCCACTTTAATTAGGACATAAAAGCTATTGCCAATATCACAGGCTTCTTCTCTTAACCAGTTTTCCTTATAGGGAATCCCATAGAAGTCACACATATAGCAAACATCGTCGTTGCTTACGCCCGTTTGGCCCAGAGAGCCAAAGCAATGAATCACGCAATTACCCTGGTCATTCCTGCGCTCCAGGAGCTGGAACCGGCCAGCGAGCTTTCTCTGCACCTTGCTCCAGTCCATTACTTCACCGCCCATATTCCTCGCTCTATAAGGACTGCCTCCTGTCCAGCCTCTCCCGGGATCAAGAATTTAATTTGGGTATTCTCGCCGTACTTTTCCGGCCTGCGTTCTTGAGGCAAATATCGCGCAAAGCATTCCCAGTCAGGATTTCTAAAACGACCAGTCAGCTTACACAAACAACCGGTAGCCGACCATTGATTACAAATGCGGCACGGAAAGCAGCGCATCCGCTCATTCTGATACGTCTGCGTCCTTTTGTTATCCGCCACCAAACATTCAAAGCGTTGGATCAATTTCTCATCATCTGTGACGATATAGAAAAAGTGCCCATAATGCAGGAATTGCCCCGAGATTATGGTGCAGCCCTGATACGCTTGTTGCTCTTTCGCTCTCTGCCACACCGGCGTTCGGTTTACAAAGTTTCCATACCACTCATAAATGGGGTCCAGAGTATACTGCTCAAACAGCGGATAAAGCTGTTCCAGTGTCTCCAAAGGTGCTTGTCCCCAAACACTGCCGTTCATCTTAATAACCGTCATTGTATGTACCTCTTTGATTTTGATCAGGTATGCACGCTGTACTGAGCCTTCCGGAGATTGTCCGCACCATGCAGGATGACGGCGCCGCAGATCCCTCTGCCATAAGGCGTATACTCCTCAAAAAAGAAGCTGTACGGCTGGCTGTCATCATAGAGGACGATCTTTTCCGTACCGCGCCACTGGAAATGCTGTTCCAGGATCTTTCCGAATTTGTGACGCAGAAGCCGGCACCCGGTAACCTCCTGGAGATTTTTCCGGCAGCGGAATTCATATCGGCGTGTTATCAGTTCCGGGATGGAGAGCTGGCGCCACTCAGCCCCATCCATATCCTCTCCGGCCCCTGCAAAAGCGCGGAATGGCTCATAGGGAAGCCGCGCATCCTCTTTCCAGCCATGCACCCTGTCATTGCCATCTTCCTGAAGCCATGTGAACCGGATCTCCAGAATCTGCGTACAATCTGGCCCCTTTGTCAGCTGCAGACTGGCAAAGGAACCGCAATCACTCGTCAGTACCCTTTTATTCGGCTCCTGCTCCAATTTTTGCAGTTCGCTGCGCAGGATGGCAAACCGATGCGGGGACTTTTTCTCCCATGAAATGGTGCGAATATAAAGTAGCTCCTTGTCGCACCGCACTTTTATCATAGTCCGGTCATTCATATGTTCATTCCTCCTTTTCAGGGAGCGCCCCTGCGGTATGCAGGGCCGCCCGTTCTACCAAAAATGCACCTTCCACATATTTTTCTTTGCGGGAGGTCGTTGCTGCGCCGCCCAGGGAATCGAGATACTGCTGCCCGTTCTTAGATTTAGAGATATACACATAAAACGGGCTGCTGACATACTGATCCCGTGCATAACAGTTGACATACCTCCTTGCCAGAACAGAGACTGCCCCCAACTCCGCAGCCTTCTGCGTTGCCAGAGCGACGGCCATCTCCATGACCACCTGCTGCTCATCGTCATTGATGCCGGAGGTGTAAATGCGCTCCAGAAACAGCACCAGCTTCTCACTGACAATATGACCGCTCTCGGTTGTATTCTCTCCGGCCAGATCAGCAAAAGAAAGCATCAGTTCTGTCGGCTTTTGAAACGCCCCTTTCGTCAGGCGAATGCAGGCGCGGGCCACGATTTCATCACCTTTTCTGATCAGGATGATTTTCTTGTTGGAATCAAAAGCCGCCAGCAGGCACTCGCGTTGGCTCCCCGTTCGATAAGACAAGCAGGTGCTATAGGGCAGCTCGCCTATCTGAATGGTGTGGTAGAAATCATCCGCTTCCTCGGCAATAAACTTGCCTCGGTCCAACGCAAGGTTCTTTTGCCATGCGGTCTCCTGCTGCTCACTGATTGGGTGGTTTATTTCCCGGCGCAGATCGTCTGCGAAATATTTCAGCACATAGAACTGGCCCATGAGTTCAGCCTGCACGATCCTTCTGAGTGCCTCGATAGCCGCATCATTTCCCTGCAGGTAGTTATATAGCGGAGTCACCAGGCTACTGCCTCCTCGAAGTAGGAAGTCTGTGATACGATTTTGGTTCTGTTTCACAAACTCGTCTGAAATGGAGAGGCTTTCTCTTAACTGGGCCCAATCCATATCCGTGGTCAGGACAGAGGCGCGAACCTGCAGCCAACTTTCACACCCGGCAAGCAATGGCAGGTTTCTGGCCGCAAAGACCGCATCCGTTTCCGTCCGGAGATCCGGGATAAAGGGGCAAAGCTGGGTGTAATGAAACAGCATTTGCATAGCCGTCCGCCTCGTCAGCCCGCGAATATGTCCAAATCGCTTCCGATACCATTCGCTGAACGGTTGCTCCAGCAGGCATTGAGCCAGCTGAGTCAGTTGCTCATCCTCCGTGTATCGGCTGACCAGATCCCGCTTGAGGAGCTGGCGAAGCGTGAGCATACGCTGGTCTACCGGGAGCGGGGTCAGCTTTGCATACAAGCGGACATAGATTTGGTCCTGCTGCCACAGCAGCCGCACCTCTTCAAAGGTATATTGCTGTCCTTCCTCCAGGCAGTCAAAATAACTGTCTGTGCGCTTTGCAGCATCGCAATCCTGCAAATTCTTTTCTGACAGGGAATTGATATTGCAGTGCTCACAAAAGCAGTCTTCAAACAGGAGCGCATAGCGGCTCAGAGAAAGGAAAATCTCACTGTTCTGATCCACCAACTGTAAAAAGTGCTTTTTCCGGTGTTCCACCGCATAGACAAGGATCGGGAACTGATACGAGCGGATTGCACCGAAATCCAGATGGAGGCAACCGGCATACAGTGCATTCAGGTAACTGACCTGATTGCACAAGATCTCCTCACGCTGTTCTTTGTTCAGCGGTGCTTCCTGTCTGATGAACCAGTTCAGATCATACTGTCCCGCACGGTTTTCAAACCAGCGTTGGAAAAAGATGTTCAAATCATCTACATCATGTTCAAAGACCTCCAGCAGCTGGCGGAACTTCCCGATATCGGTTTCCCGCAGCCATTGAAGTGCTTTCAGCCGGTCAGAATCAAGAAACACGGTCACGCCCTGCTGGTACAGCAGGCCGAGGATCTTCTGCAGCGGTGTATTCTGCTCCAGAAGTACCAGCGTCTCTTTTTCGTTGCTATGCCAGTTGAACAGGCAGGCGCCAAGAAATGGAAAGCGCATCATGTCCCGCTGATGTGCGGTCAGTGAAGAAAGCCCTTTCCAATCTGCAACAGGAAAAAGCCAGAGATTATCCAGAATAGCTTTTTCCTCTTCTTCGTACTTGACATAGGGCAAATAGTATTTCAAATACTCAAAAGTCAGCGCCGTTGGAACATTCAAAGACGCTGCCTCCAGTACCTGTTCCGTCGGATACTGTGTCAGGCTCTCATGGCAGTCATCTGCCGATTTGAGCATCGGTTCGATCCTGTCATCCTCGATCTCACAGGTACACAAAGCATGGTACAAATCTGCGAACTCACCGCATTCAACCAGTTTCCGCTGAATTTGGGAGCTCCTGTTTTTCTTCAGCCGCGCCTGCAGTTCCAGCCGTTCGACCTTTTCGCACGCCCCGTCCAACTCGTTCTCAGAAAACAAGCCCGTTAGGCTCAGCATCAGGCCGTCAGTTTCCATGCGGCCCAGCAGAGACAAATGTTTCATCGTATTGGTCATGCTGCTGCACCTCCTTCGATCATGTTTTTCACCATATCCAATAGTTCTTGTTTTGGCCTGGTCTCGTACTTTGCCAGCATTCCGCACAGCACAAAGAAATTCTGTGTGTCTATCGGCGTCAGTTCCTGCACACAGCCGGCAGGCCATTCCAACAGTTTTTCATAGACCATATTCATGGCTTGCTGTTTATCTTCTTTGTAATAATACTTGTCTGCAAATTGAACCAAAGACATCGCACTTCCGTTATAGATCTGTGCCAGCTTTTCCTTTCTTTTCAAAAATTCCTGCTGCTTTTGCAGCATCTGCTCCTGCTCTTTTTTCTCTGCAGCGGCTTTTCGGTCGGCTTCAAGTTCTTTTTTGGAATAGAACCGCTTTTTCAGGCAGTTGCCATCATAGCCTCCGCTGTTGCCCCGGGCAATCAGCTGCCGCAGGACAGAGGCCAGGGTGGGCCTGTCGTAGAGCCGCTGAATCGTCGGGTCCTTCAGTGCGCTCCAGACAAATGCCGTATAGTGTTCCGGCTCCATTTGAAAAAACGAAGAGTCCACCCATTCGTAGAGCTTTCGGTGCTCCTCTGGGCCAAGGAAAGGCCGGGCAATTATGGTGCGAAAATTCTCGTTTCCGTAACCACCAGTATTCTCGCAGAAAAAGCGGTGAAAATAGAACCGATCTCCGAAAATCTCCTGCAGCTGTGTAAATCTGTATTGGTTCAGCAACTTTTCGACAAACCGATAGCATTTCCAGCTGGAAATACGCAGGGCATAGTCCCGAAGAAGCTTCAAAGGGTATGCGTATTCACCCTCCGCTCGGTGTTTCTCAAAAAAAGCCCACAGGTCGATTTTCTTCGTTTCCACCAGAAGGGTAAACGCCTCCTCGGTGTGCTGCCGAAAGCAAGTGAAATACTCCATGTAGTCGGCACCGGTCAGTTGCTTATACCGGGC
>ULTA01005263.1_pt1 | contig 16710 bp, 10 predicted proteins | sample 1957181 | NCBI WGS metagenome assembly ULTA01 (sample SAMEA4835722, study PRJEB28245) | human gut metagenome | biome: gut microbiome; material: fecal sample | place: Denmark | collected 2008
TACTGGTAAACGTATCTCTATCCGTGATACTCGTGGTATCATTGATGCTATTCTGGATGGTTCTATTGATAAGGCTCCTACTAAGGTTATTCCTTACTTCGATTTCGTTGTTCCTACAGAATTGCCGGGTGTTGATCCGAAGATCCTTGATCCTCGTGATACTTATGCTGACGCTGCTCAGTGGGATGAAAAAGCTAAAGATTTGGCTGGTCGCTTCATTAAGAACTTTGCTAAGTTTACTGGTAACGAAGCAGGTAAGAAATTGGTTGCTGCTGGTCCGAAGTTGTAATTTGAATTTTACAGATTTAACATATAAAAAGTGGTTCCTTATAAAGGAACCACTTTTTTTTATGCTTGAAAATGCCTAGATTTGTTGCAAACCAAATATGATAGCAAATGAAATTATTTAGATTAATGTTAGTTGGTGCAGGCATGTTCGTATTATGCAGCTGTACATCGCAAGGCTCCCGACAGAAGGAAGTTGTTGCGGATAGTGTTTCCGTGAGCCAGGTAAACCCTGTGGTAGAAACTATTATGAGTCGCCGTAGTATACGGAAGTATAAGCCCGAGGCTGTGGAGCGTGAAAAGATGCAGACTATAGTAGAATGTGGAATCAATGCACCTAATGGAATGAATAAACAGTCATGGGAGGTTCGTGTAGTAGATAATCCGGAATTTATCAATGGTTTGACTGAAATATTCAAAAAAGAAAATCCCAAAGCGGCAGAACGTCCGGGATTTAAGAATATGTTCAATAATGCTCCTACAGTAGTGTTTATTGCTAACGATCCTGCATATGATATGTCACAGATCGATTGTGGTTTGTTGGGTGAGAATATGATTTTGTCTGCCTGGTCAATGGGAATAGGTTCCTGTTGTTTGGGAGGACCTGTGCGTTTCATGAAATCACCTGCAGCTGCGGAATATATGAAAAAGTTGGGATTCAGTGAAGGGTATGAGTTGCTTTATGCGATTGCTTTCGGTTATCCCGATGAAATGCCGGCTGCTAAACCTAGAGAGGTTAGTAAAGTGAAGTTTGTAGATTAGAGATAAAAAATCCCGAAGGTAATATGGCCTTCGGGATTTTTTTATATTCAATGTAGATTGATTAGCTTTTGTTGGCTCTCTTGCGTTCTGTTTCGTCAAGAATCACTTTACGCATACGCATACTCTTTGGAGTAACTTCTACATATTCATCTTCCTTAATGTATTCTAATGCTTCTTCCAACGAGAATACTACCGGAGGAATGATGCGTGCCTTGTCATCAGAACCTGATGCGCGCATATTGGTAAGCTTTTTCGATTTAGTTACATTGATCACCAAGTCGTTTTCATGAACATGTTCACCTACCACTTGGCCGGCATATACTTCGTCTTGCGGATAAATGAAAAATTTGCCACGATCCTGTAATTTGTCAATAGCGTATGCAAAAGCTGTTCCGCTTTCCATAGCAATCATAGAACCGTTGCTGCGACGTTCTATCTCACCTTTGTATGGTTGGTAACATTTAAAGCGGTGGGCCATGATCGCTTCTCCGGCCGATGCAGTCAGTACATTGGTGCGAAGACCGATAATACCGCGCGAAGGCATATCAAACTCAATGTTTACGCGGTCACCCTGTGTTTCCATAGAAACCAAATCACCCTTACGGCGGGTTACCATATCGATCATTTTACTGGAATATTCTTCGGGCACACTGATCGTTAATTCTTCGATAGGTTCGCATTTTACTCCGTCTATTTCTTTGAAAATAACCTGAGGCTGTCCTACTTGTAATTCGTATCCTTCGCGGCGCATGGTTTCAATCAGTACAGAAAGATGAAGTACACCACGTCCTGATACAATCCATTTACCGTCTTCCAGTTCGCTTTTGCGTACACGCAATGCCAGGTTCTTATCTAGTTCTTTGGTCAAGCGATCTTGGATGTGGCGTGAAGTCACAAACTTACCTTCTTTGCCGAAGAAAGGAGAATCGTTGATAGTGAATAACATGCTCATGGTCGGTTCGTCAATGGCGATGGGGGGCAATGGTTCCGGATTTTCGAAATCGCAGATGGTATCACCAATTTCGAAGCCTTCTACACCTACTACAGCACAGATATCTCCCGATGAAACGGCATCTGTCTTTTTACGTCCTAAGCCTTCAAAAGTATGTAGTTCTTTGATTTTAGACTTTATCAGACTGCCATCACGCTTTGCCAGTGTAATATTCATACCTTCTTTCAGGGTACCACGATGTACACGTCCCACAGCTATACGACCTGTATATGCTGAATAGTCTAAAGAGGTGATTAACATTTGAGGAGTTCCCTCTAGCTGTTTCGGTGCTGGAATGTGCTCAATAATAGCATCCAACAACGGAACCAGATTTTCTGTTGGGGTCTTCCAGTCAGTACTCATCCAATTATTTTTGGCAGAACCATAAATAACGGGGAAGTCCAACTGATCTTCTGTAGCATTCAGGCTGAACATCAAGTCGAATACCATTTCGTATACTTCTTCCGGACGGCAGTTGGGTTTATCCACCTTGTTCACAACAACTACAGGTTTCAAACCGATCTGTAACGCCTTTTGCAATACGAAGCGTGTCTGCGGCATCGGGCCTTCGAATGCATCTACCAATAAGATACATCCATCAGCCATATTGAGTACACGTTCTACTTCGCCACCGAAGTCGGCGTGTCCCGGAGTATCAATAATATTGATTTTTGTTCCTTTGTAGTTAATTGAAACGTTCTTTGAAAGGATAGTTATCCCTCTTTCGCGTTCCAAGTCATTATTATCCAATACCAGTTCACCATTTGTCTGGTCGTTGCGGAACAAATGTCCCGCCAGCATCATCTTGTCCACCAGTGTTGTTTTTCCGTGGTCTACGTGGGCGATGATCGCAATGTTTCTAATGTCTTGCATACTATACCTATATATTTGGCTGCAAAGGTACGATTTTTAATTCAAAAAATATTTGGCTGTTAACGATTATTTTTTATCTTCCGTATCTTCTTTACTATTAAATGTGGAGGGAGTAGTGCCATAGAAATCGACAAAGTGCTTTCTGAAAGTGGGGATGTCATTATAACCAACCATTTCGGCCACCTCCTGAACATTGTATTTGCGGCTTCTCAGTAATTCGGCAGAGCGTTTTAACCGGACTCCTCTTACTAATTCTATGATAGTGAAATTAGTGAGTTGTTTTACTTTCCTGTAAAGGGTAGGTTGACTCATATTCAGCATTTCGGCCAGTTTTTTCACATTGAATTCCGGATTTTGCAGGTTCTCATTTACAATATTCAGAATTTGTGTGATGAACGGGTCTTCTATGATGATTGTTTCCGTATTTTCTTCTTGCGAGCCGTTGACGGTGATGGAAGGCATTAGTAGTTTGGTATAAATCTGTTTCAGTTCAGTCCGGCTTTTTATTAAACGTTTTACTTTGGTGCGGAGAATCTCCGGATTGAACGGCTTCAGAATATAGTCATCAGCTCCTAATTCTATTCCTTTCACTATATTTTCGTCATCTGTCAAAGCTGTCAGTAGAATAATAGGGATATGGCAAGTTTTTAGATCTTCTTTTAGGATACGGCAACATTCAAAACCGTTCATGATAGGCATCATGACATCCGTTATTACAAGATCCGGTATTTCTTTACGCGCTATTCTTACTCCTTCTTCCCCATTTTCCGCCATAATAATATTATAGGTAGCAGAGAATAATACTTTCAGATAGAGGCGGATATCTGCATGGTCTTCAACAACCAGTAGTTTGTATTTGGTTTCGGGGTTGTCAATAGGTTTGGCAGTTATGCTGTTTGCTATTTCCTGTTGTCTCTTATCCTCTGCGGTAATCATTGCTTTATTTGGATCTTCCGCTATTGTTTCGGGTTCGATGAAACATACGTTTTCATCATTTTTCAAATGTTGCTTACCTAGAGGGATATAAAGGACAACTCGGGTTCCTTTGTTTTTTTCTTGAGTGATCTGGATATCACCGTGGTGGGCGAGTACTGTCGTTTTCATAATTTCAATGCCTAATTCGGGGTGTAGCCGGTTGCTTGGAGGGTTGTAATTATCCGATCCAAGGAAGATAACAGAGGACTCTTCTATCATTTCTTTCCCGTCATCCTCTATAGTAAAAAGGCAGAAATCCTTTCCGTTGATAATACTGGTGTTTACAGTAAAACGGATGGAACCGGAATACGAGATATGCCGATAGGCATTGGATAATATATTACTTAGAATAAAGGTTATCTTTTTCCGGTCAATCCATATTTCTGTATTTATTTTGTTGTCTTTGTCATAATGCAGGTTAATGGGACTGACGTTCAGTAGCTCGTGAGAGGCACGAACTACAGTGTCGGCTATCACGCTGGCGGGATAGGGGGCCACATTCAATTTAAGACTGTAACTTTCTTGCTGATGAATATTCAATAGCTGGTTACAAATGTCTTGCAGGCTGATTGAATTCCGATAGGCCATTTTAGCTTTTTGCAGGAATGATTCCGGGAAGGTCGTATTAGTAATCATTTCTTTTAACGGAGCAGTGATGAGTGATAACGGAGTGCGTAATTCCTGTGCCAACATATATCTGATTTGGTCACGCAATTGGTGGTTTTTCTCTTCTTCTTTTCTTATTTCTGTTTCTTCTTCCAGCTTTTCTTTCAGTTTCACTTCTTTGGCTTTGTAAACTTGCCGTTTCTGTAATTTCCGGTTAAAGTACATCCATGTAAACAAGGAAATAATGATAATAGTCAGGATGTATGCGGCGATGGCCCATCCGGTTGCAGCCCAATATCTATTTACATTGATGGATAACCGGGTTATTTGTTCATTTTCTTCCAACGGATAAGACGAGCGTATTTCCAGCACATATTTCCCAGGAGTGATATTGCTGAGTTTTATATGATCGTCATAATTCGTATTCCATTTTTCTTCTGTGGGTAACAGGCGATATTTCACTGTGTTGGGCGAGGTTCCGTATTTCAAATCACTTAGATAGAGAATCAAGTTGTTGTTATTGTAGTCTAAAGATAAATGTTCTATCAGGTACGCAGGTATGTCTAGGATGACTTGTCCGTTTATTTTTTCTCCTATTTCTACTTTATTGTAATTAATATCTATATCGGAGATATGGAATTGGCGGTTACTTGAACTTTCTTTTAAAGTGCGCGGTTCAAAATAGAGCAACCCTGTAGAGTTCGCCCATAGTAATTTCCCGTCATTCAGCCGACATACATCGTAATAACTCTCCGGTAATACATAGGCATATGATGCATTGTTCTTGTTATTTAGTGTGATAAAACCAGCATTGCTTCCTAGCCAGGTATTTCCGTTCTTATCATCTATCATACAGCTTATGTGTCCGTTAGGCAAGTCCTTTTGCAAGATCATGGTAGAGGATACGGTTTTCTCTTTTCCGTCTATTTGGATAATTTTATCAGTGTACGAGATAAGCAGTTGGTTATAGTTGTTCAGATAAAGTGCTAATACTTTTCCGGGTGTCAGGTTTCTTTCCTTTTCATAACCACCAGTGAATTTTATTTGTTTCCCTTTACAGTTGGCACGGTGTATCCCTTTTTCAGTACCCAGCCACATGGTTCCATCTCCATCTTCGCATATAGCGGTTATTTTTTTGAATTCTTTCGTATAAGGTTGTGCTGCTATACATTCGTGTGTCTGATGGTTATAGACCATTATTCCTTTTTCGGTGGCAATCCATAAATGGTTTTGTGAGTTTAGATATAGTTTCAAGATAGCAGCAGTTACAGCAGAGTCTGCTGTTTCGGGGGGTAGTTGGTGAATCACTGTTTCACCGGTAGTAGGATTTACCCAAAGAATGTTTCCTTTGTTATCGCCGAACCATAGTCCTCCATTTCGATCTTTGTGCAGGCAATAATGATTATTCTTGTTACTTTTCTCCCATAAGGAAAAGCGCAGATTGGGGAAGATCTTATTTTCTATACTTTTATATATGCCATCTTTTTCGGTGACCAGCCAGATGTATCCATCGGCATCTTGTGCTATACCATTCACATATCTTATTTCATCGTTCAACAGGATACGGTTGATATCGTTTCCTTTGAGATTCAGTTTCAGTAATCCTCTGCCGAAAGTTCCTACCCAAAGCACATTGTTGGATTTGTCAAAATGGATGTCGGTAATTCTGTTTTTGAGGATAGGGGTATAGTAAGAATCATGTTGGGTCAGGTCTATAATGTGGAATGGCGACTGGAGGTAGTTGTCCGTTTCAAATCTTATGGCTGACAGTGAACTCCATGTGGCTATAATGAATGTGGTTTTATCTATCTGGATAATATCGCGTATATCTTTTTGAATGAAGGATGACTGGCTGTTGTCATTCAGTGTGCGGGATGTTTTAGTGTTTGTATTATAACAGATGATTCCTTCGGTTTGGTCACAGATCCACACATTATTATTATATATATGTATTTTCTCAATGTTGTCGGCTTTCACAATACCTAGATCGGTTCCATTTATATGCTCGCTACTTTTATCGGAAACGTTATAAAGTAAGATTTGATTCTCTACTGTCAGTGCGCATAAAATATCTTCGTTATTATAAAGTCTTAGGACTTTTGTTTTTATATCTATAAGCGGTTGGGCGGTCAGTCTTATTTCATCTGCATTTTTCTCCATCTTTAACTCTACTATGACATTGGAGGTCAAGGCATATAATTTGTCTTGCAGTACACATATATCCTGTATATCTTTCAATACCTCAGGGGTAGGTGAGATAAGTGGCATATAGATTCCACGCATCTTGTCAAAACATGCTATTTGGTTTAAATTGGCGATATGGGACCATAGCAGATTGTTTGATGTTTCATATAAATGAGCTAAGGCACGTGGCTCTTTATCAATCAAATTGTAATTATGAAAATGTATTCCGTCATAGCGGCTCAGTCCAACATCGGTTCCTAACCATAAAAAGCCGACTTTATCCTGATAGATTCCAGTCAATGTATTGTTGCTCAATCCGTTTTGTTTGGTAAGTAGTTGGATACCACACTGGCGGAAATAACTTTGGGCATTAGTAGTTGATAGACAAAAACTACATAATAAGGTGATTATTAAAGATTTCATTATAATAAATTGTTTCACTTTTATTCCCCTGTAATCAAATTGGTCACGTACAATCTGCCTGATATTATTCCTTAATCTATTTTAGGAATTCCTACAAATATAGCAAACTATATTTTCATAACCAACTAAAAATCATAAGAATATATTCTGTTTTTAGTATCAACAGGTTCGGTGGAAATAAAGGATGGTAGGTATTTCATTCATACTGTTTTGTTTTTCCTTGATTATTAGACGATTGTATTTGAATGAAGTGCACCCCTTGTCTCTTGCTTTTTTTAAGGTATGTAGGCTAAGCTAGAAACAAGGGGGGAATGATGGTATATATTATAAAGTGATTATTGCATTATATATCATAAATTGTAGGAAAATGCAGCATCATGGTTTCGGGGATTATAGTTGCCTTTTATAGTGACAGGAATCTGCATATATTTGATTCCGTTATCTATTACTTTCATATAAATATAGCTTTGGGATTCGAATTTATAATTTTTTGTGGCATTATCGGTAGCCAGGCTAAAACCTTTAAGATACCATTTTATCAAAGAAGAAGAACATTCCGCCTGATATCCGCCATAGTACAAGCTTCCGTCACTGTAACAGTTCATATTCAGCTGGATAGTGAAAGCATATTTATGATCTATTGTTTGCTTCATTACAATTCTCAGCCATGTTTGTTCTCCTTTGGTAGCAGTTCGAATATCAAGTTCTTCTTGAGCATCAGTATGTTTTCGTAGGACAGATAGAATATGGTCGGCCTCAGAAAGACTGATAGCCGGTAATTCACTTAATTTTAACTTGTCAGAATTATTTTCTTTGTATGTAACGCTTCTGGCTCCATACGTTTTTTCTAGGAGATACGTTGAAACAGAGTTTTCAACGGGGTCATTACCATCTGCAGAGCAGGATGCCAAACTCATCATGACGAGCATGGCAATTATTAAATGCATTGCCTTCATAGAACTATAATTTTTTATTGTTTTTTGATTATTTGAATGATTGACCCATTATCATCCGATACAAAAATAGGTATTCCTTTTATGTATCCAAATTATTTTCAAGCTTTTTTGATGAAAACACCCTCTTTTTGATGAAAATGCCTGCTATGTTGGAAAGAAGGGGGTGTTTGGCTATATAAGGGGCGTTTCTATCATGATGAAAGGAGTTTCACCTATGAATGGAGAAAACTCCGTTGGTGTTCCATTTGATAGTTGGAATGTTTCTCATTGAATGTATATTCTATTTTTGACGAAAATAGGAACTAGGATTGTTTTTTGTTCATTTTGCATTTTGCTGAAACTACCTCTTAATAAAGATTAATTTGCCAATATCCTGTTAAAAAAATAGCCTTTACCTTTGTGAAGTAAACAATAATTTAGCTAGAAAGAATAGAATATGGTAATACGAAGATTTTTATTTTCATGGGTGTGTCTGTTGGCTTCTTCCTTATTTATGTATGGACAGATGGCTGTTAAAACTAATGTGGCGATGGATGCTGTCGCCATACCAAACTTAGGAGTGGAAGTAGGGTTGAGTAAGAAGCTTACAGTGGATATTCCGTTTTATTATAATCCCTGGAAATACAGCGATAATAAAATGCTGAAACTGGTGATGGTACAGCCTGAGTTGCGCTATTGGCTTTGTGATAAGTTCAATGGTCATTTCTTCGGTTTCCATTTAATGGGAGGAGCATACAATACTACCGGTATTGATTTGCCGTTTTCTCCTTTCGATGATTTGAAAGACTTCCGTTATAAGGGACATTTTTATGGTGGCGGTGTCAGTTACGGTTATCAGTTTGTGCTGGGACGTCATTGGAATCTGGGCGCCACCATCGGCTTGGGTTATGCTTATGTGCGTTATAAGAAATATGAGTGTGAAGAATGTGGAGATATGTTGGAGAAATCCAACAAGAATTATTGGGGTCCTACTAAGGCTGCTCTGAATCTTATTTATATATTCTAAAAATTACGGATTATGAAACTTATATGTTATATACTTCTTATATTATTGATTCCGACTATTCCGGTAGGTGCACAGACATTATCAGGTGGTCAGGTACAAGTCAGCAACCAGTCAATCCTGATTAGTGATAATGGACAGGTGATGATAGGAATGGATATCACGTTGCCGACTGCAATGGAGCTTTCTTCCAACTGTGTGGCAACTCTGACTCCGGTTTTGAAGACACAGGATAACAGTTATAACAGGATTTTGCCTGCTATTTGGGTATATGGGCGTATCCGTTCCATCGTGCAACAGCGTGAACGCAGTATTCCGTCGGATGCATATACCATTCTTCGTCGTAAGAATGGAACGGAACAGACTGTAAATTATTCAGCCCGTATTCCATACGAAAAATGGATGAATGGTGCTGAACTGGAACTGTTGGCTGATGTCCGTGGTTGTGTCAATTGCCAAAAAAGCGCCTTTGTGACCCGTGCCAATTTGGAGCGTTATGTGGTGAAACCTGCTGTGGCATTTGTTTCTCCTGCTGTCGAGGCTGTGAAGAATCGTGCTGAAGAAGGCCGTGCTTATTTGGATTTTCCGGTAAACTAGACCAGGATTTATCCTGATTATCGTCGTAATCCCTCTGAACTGGCAGCTATCAAGCGTACAGTGGATGTGGTGAAGAATGATGCCAATACTACCATTACTGAAATAGATATCGTGGGTTATGCCTCTCCTGAGGGCAGATATGCGGCTAATGCGCGTCTGGCGCAAGGTCGTGCTGAAGCGTTAAAGAACTATGTAATGAGCGAGTATGGTTTTAAAGCAGATCTGTTCAAAGTGAATTCTGTGCCCGAAGACTGGGCTGGATTGCGTGAATATGTCACAAAGAATGCTTTACCGCTGAAAGATGAAATTTTGTCTATAATAGATAAGAATGAAAACGATTATGATGTGAAGGAGGGATGCATTAAAGCCTTGGATGGTGGAAAAGTATATGCCACGTTATTACAAGATTGCTATCCGGCTTTGCGTCACTCTGATTACACAGTGCGTTATGTAGTACGCGGATTCAATGTAGAGGAAGCGAAACAGATTATAAGAACCCGTCCCCAGCAGTTGAGCTTGCAGGAAATGTTCTTGGTTGCTCAGACATACGAAAAGGGAAGCAACGAGTTTAACGAAGTGTTCGATGTGGCAGTGCGCATGTTCCCTGATGACCCAACAGCGAATATAAACGCTGCCGCTATCGAACTCCAACGAGGTGACTTGCAACAGTCAGTCCGTTATTTGGATAAGGCTGATGCACAAGCGAGTGCGACGCTGAACAACAGAGGCGTGCTGAAACTGTTGCAAGGGGATCTCGACTCTGCCGAAAGTTATTTCAAACAGGCGCAGGCCAAAGGTTCTGTTGAAGCCGGTGCCAATTTGGAAGAAATGGTCAATAAACGTAAAGATGATGCAATCTTTGGAAAATAAGACATATAGACAAACAGTACAATAAAAGATGTTAGAAGAAACTTGTTCTTTGTGAAAAGCGCAAGGTAAAATCCGGGGTAGTAGAGTCTATTCCCGGATTTTGAATTTTATGGCTATAGCTATTTATTAAACCTGATAAGTAGATACTCGCAAATATCTTTATTATTTTTTCATCCGGACAGTTACCCATATTATAGAAAAAAAGTAAGGCCACTTACTTGCTTCATGAACTGCACTTACTTTTTGGAACTGCATTATGAGTGGAATTCAGACCGGAATATTAGGTGAAATAATTGTGAACGACTCCTTAAGGAAACACCTCATTGCTGGATTTGAACCAATCTCTTTGAAGAACCTCTACTGTAGGTGCGGATTGAATCTGGCGTAGTGTAGTGGCCGTGAAGCTGAATTTCTTAGTATTTTCTCCCACTTGTCCGCAATCTCTGAATCCGCTATATTCCATGACTATCCGATACGGAAAGAAAGTACCAGATAAATAAGGAGTTTGAATGAAATGCACTTCACCAACTTCAGAAGGAGTATCAAAAGGGGGAAGCGTAACAGGAAGTTCAGTTAGACAAAAGGATGAATATTGAACAATTTAACAAATTGAAAAATACAAACATATATGGCGGCGTATTTTTTGTTTATCGCTACGAAAAATATAAGTGGCGATTCTTGCAAAGTATAGGGCGTTTCATTCATGGATGAAGAAAATGCCCTTCAAAAAGACTCCAAAAGTCATTTTGTCAAAGATGCCAATCTATTTTGCCGAAAACACCAATTAAGACTAACCTTAAAAGGCCTTTACCTTTGCAATATCAATGAACAAGAATAGAAATTACAAAAATAAAGAATTTATAAACTGAAAAACTTAAGATTATGAAGATTAAGGGTTTATTATTAGGAATGTTTGCTTGCGCCGCTTTGGTAGCATGTACAAACGATGATATTGTAGAAAACAACAATATTGAACAACCAGAAAAGGTGAAAGCTAACCTTACATTAAGTATCTCTACTTCTACAGGTTCAGGACGTGCTGCCGATGCTGAAACAGGAGATGATGTGGAAAATGGAACACCCTCGGAAGGTAGTATTAAAGATGCTGTCATTATCATTAGCCCGGTTCAGGGAAATACAGCGACAGGATTAGTGGAGTATGCTGATAATATAACTGTAACGAGTGGCGTTTACGAACCTAGCTTCCAATTGAACCAAACAGGTAGTTATAATGTATTGGTTATTTTGAATCCTTGTGCAGATATAGCAAATAAGGCAAAAGAAACAAGTGCAACAGCTGCTGGTGTATATGAGTATGTTACAAATTATTCTATTACCGCAGGAAGCTCTAACGACGCATCTGTTGATGTTGTTACGAAAGGTGCATCGGCAAGAGATCATTTTATGATGGCTAATAGTGAAGCGGCAATGGTAAATATCACAAGTCAGGACCCTACACAACCTATCATTCAAGCCATAAGAGTGGAGCGTGTGGTTTCCAAGATAACATTTACACCGAACAATAATGACAATAAATATAATGTAAAGGTTAAAGTAACCACTATCCCTACGGTAACCACTGACGGATGGTTGAAAACAACAACAGCTGATAAAACCAGCTACATTTATATCACTAAATTGAACAAGGCTTTACTTGACGCTGATAATGCAGAAATTTGGGTTTTGCTAAATGGTGGAAACGAAACGGGCAGATATCAGTTGGAGTCAACTCTTGATAATAAATATAAAGGTAATGTTAAACAGAATGAAACAACGACTTCAATAGAAGCTCCTGTATTTGTAGCAACAGATAGAACGGGTGCTTTCCATTATGAAAAAGGAACTTCTACAACAGCAGAGGAGACATGGACTGTGTATTTGGATAAATATGCTATGGTGAACTTGTCAAAAACCGTTTATGCGGTAAGACATAAGACCAGTGATTGGAGTACCATCTCTCCATTTGGTACATTGACTAATAGTGATTATTTGGTAGATCCTAAGTCAGTGGACAAGAATAGCGTGACACTAACAGACGGATTGTGGGCTGATGGAGATAAAACAGCTACAGATTATTTCTTCAATACAGTAGGTGAATTACAGACTTCACAGGATATTTATAACAATGCTTTCTTGAAGGACCTTCCTAAGTCAAGTGATGTTGAAATTGGTGAAATTGCACAATCTAACGATGCATTCCTGACTTATTGCCTTGAAAATTCAGTAACAAAGGATCACCAGCAAAAAGGCGTGGTAACAGGTATTGTATTCCGTGGCGAAATCTTGGATAATGAGGGTACTAATGTAGGTACCATATATAAATATGCCAATCAGTATTTCCGTTCAATGGATGCTTTGAAATCTGTTTACCCGGCTTATAAGGCTGAGAATTTGGTAACTTATACAGATGGATATTGTTATTACTACGCACCTATCGAACATTTCAAAGGAAACGAAAACAATATGCAATATGCTATCATGCGTAACAACATCTATTCATTGAAGATTGGAACTTTCAAGGAAATCGGCAGCTCGACAATTATACCGGAAGATGGTGGAACAATAGACGATGAAAGTGCATACTTGAAACTGACAACTACAATAGCTCCTTGGATTGTACGCTTTAACACTGTTAATTTCTAATTAATAACCCTATTATATAAGCAGGAGAGGAGTGTTCCTCCTCTCCCTGCTATTCTCTTTAATATTCTAACATTAAAAAAACAAAAGCATGAAAACAGTAAAAACATTCGCCCGACAACTCTCTTTCAGCCTAATGATGGCGATGACATTGGGAAGTGCCATTGTGTCGTGCGGCAGCATACTCGATGAAGAAGATGTGGATTGCTCTGTAGAGTACAGAGTGAAGTTCAAATATGATTATAACATGAAGTATGCCGATGCTTTCTCACGCGAGGTGGGGACTGTTACGCTTTATGCTTTTGACGATAACGGCAAATTGGTGTATCAGAAGACGGAAGAAGGTGACGTTTTGGGTGAAGACGGATATACCATGAAAGTAGATTTGGAACCAGGTGACTATCATCTTATCACTTGGGCGGGCTTGAATAACGAAGCTTCATTCTCGGTACCTTTGGTTACCGCGGGAGAATCCTCGATGGACGAGCTGCAATGCAAGATGGACAGAATGTACAGCCGTGCGGAAGACGGAACGGCTATCGTTAACAGCAAGCTTTCTTCGTTGTGGCACGGCGAAGTGACCAAGCAATCCTTTTCCAGGGCTGCCACCTCGCAGGTGGTGACAGTGCCGTTGGTGAAGAATACCAACAGCATTCGCATCATTCTCCAGCAAATGGACGGAGTGACTGTAGATGTCGATAACTTTGAATTCACGATTACGGACGACAACGGCCTGATGAACTATGACAACAAGCTGTTGAAAGACGAAACATTAACATATTATCCCTATTACCGCGTTCAAGGAAGCACGGACATGGACACAAAAGGCGCACGTGCCGAGGGCGATACTGAGGATAGCAATATCAGTGTGGCCATTGCCCAGATTACCGTAGGCCGACTGATGGTGGATCAAAATCCGCGCCTGTCCATCACCAACAAGGATACGGGCGAGACCGTACTCTCCATCCCCTTGGTAAAATACCTATTGCTCACCGAGGCCGAAGGTCACGACATGACCCAGCAGGAATATCTGGATCGTCAGGACGAATACAACATGACTTTCTTCCTGGACGAGAACATGAAGTGGATTAACACCAGCATCATTATCAATGACTGGGTGGTACGCTTCAACGAGATGGATATGTAACAACGAACAAAAAATAGAATCTATGAAAAGATGGTTATCATATATACTAATGGCGGTGCTCTGCAGCTTGTACCTATCGTCGTGTGCAAAGGACGAGGAGGTGGCAAAGGCTACGGATGGCGGGAAGGTACCGGTACGCCTTACACTGGCATTCTCCAATTTCGGCGGACGGGCCGCAAGCGAACCAGGTGATTTAGATTATACCACAGTGGAACAAAGTGCCATGACTGCGGATGATGTATATGTATTGGTCGTTGATGCAAATGATAACTTTTTGTATCAAGTACAGGATTTGAAACTAGGCAATCCTGTTGAAGGTGACAACTATTATACTCGTCAGCTGGAAGGAACCATGTTGAGAACGGTCGGTGGCGAACAAGTGAAACTGGTTGTTCTGGCTAACTTGAAAGACAATAAGATAGCGTCTTATACGACCGAAGCGGCTATACGTAATTTTCTGGAAACAAAGAAAGGAAGTAATATCGCCAAAGTTTATAAAGAATTGGTTTATCATTATGGTGGATCTACGATACCTTGGAAACTTGCAGAAAGAGCTATCCCGATGTGGGGAAGCAGCAATTTGACAGCTGTACCCGGTACGGGAGTGGACTTGGCTTGCAACCTTTATCGTGCTGTAGCAAAGGTGGGCATTTGGGTGAATATGCAGGATGGATATCAAGGATTCACTATCACAAAGATAATAGTGAACAATGCCAACGACAAAGGCTATTGTGTTTCAACGGAAACTCCAAATCCGGTGGAAACGGTTCAATATATATATCCTTCTATTCCTGCCGGAGCACAGAATCAGACTATTACTTATGACGGCTTGCAGGTGACGACAGCATATGAAAATGAAATTTATCTGCCGGAAAAGGTGAATACTACAGGTGGGAATGAAATTTCATTGACGGTTCATTATACCTATCATAACAAAGCCAAAGTGGGAACTATTAAATTCCGGACGAATGGAGATGGAGATATATTTGATGTAATCCGTAACCATTCATACCTGTTCAATATTAAACTGAGTACGATCGAGATAGATGCAGAACTTCAATATCAAGTAATGGATTGGACAGAGGTTGATAATGGCGAATTGGATTTTGGTGACGGTGGCGGTGATGTAAGAAAATAATCTGTGGAGGATACTATATATGAAAAATAAACTGAAATATATGGCGCTTTGCCTTTCGTTACTGATAGGCGTGGGGGCTTGCTCGGAAGAGGAAATAGCTTACTCTGCCGGTGAAGAGAATAAAGAGGTGATTTTGCAGTTGAATTGTCAGTTGCAGACCAATCAGGAAGTGATTGTTTCGCGCGCCAGTACTGCTGAAAACAGGTTGAATGATTTACACTTTTATGTGTTTAATGCGGCAGGAGAACTGACAGGATATAAAAAGCTGGTGGCTACAGAGTCGAGTCCTATACCGACTCCCGGACCGGAAACCGTTACTGTAAAGGCAATAACCGGTGAAGCGTATATCTATGCTCTTGCCAACTTGAACAGTACAATTTATTACTTGGATGACGCAGACAAAAATAAATTGACGGGAATTGATGAAGCGGATGTGGCAGGTTCCTCATTGACAAGAGACGAGTTCCTTGCAATAGACTTTAAACGCCAGTATGGTAATGCCAGCCACATTATTTCCCCTAATCCTACCGACGGACAGTTCATGATGTCCGGTTATCTGAATGGGGGCAAGGCTGTTACAATTACTGCCGGAACCAATGGAGCCGGTGTTATAAGCGAAAGCAACGTTATAAGACTGTACAGAATATTGGCGAAGAATACATTTACCATCGAGGCCGGTAACGGAGTAACTTTCACTCCCAGTACGTATGAATTGCATAATGTGGCTGTCGGTGGAAAGTTGGTGAATGGTACAGCTGACGCTACTACCGCAGATGTCGAGTCATCTTATTCCGGTATGGCCGGGGAAACGTTAACTTTTTATCTTCCCGAGAATATCCGTTCCTATCGGGGAGGTGAGATAAAGATGTGGAAGGATCGTGAAACGAATACCTATACGGATGACGTGAAATCGTTCGATAATGCACCGGATAATTCTTCCTATATCGTGATTCGTGGAAATTATAAGAAAGGCACCACTATCGGGGAGGTTTCGTATACTATCCATTTTGGCAGCTTCAGTAATACCGGAAGTCTTGAAGACTTCAATATACGCCGGAATTACTCTTATAAATATAAGGTGAAAGTAAACGGTGTCGAGGATATCAAAGTGGAAGCGGAAGTCGAGGGAGACAACCCCTATGTGGAAGGATTGGTGATTGACAGTGAAGGAGGAGAGTCTTTTGATTTGGACGCTCATTATGAGGCCAGAGTGCTGACATTCTCTCGGGAAAATATAAAGACGCTGAAAGAGGCGGGGAA
>ULTA01043739.1_pt1 | contig 16497 bp, 14 predicted proteins | sample 1957181 | NCBI WGS metagenome assembly ULTA01 (sample SAMEA4835722, study PRJEB28245) | human gut metagenome | biome: gut microbiome; material: fecal sample | place: Denmark | collected 2008
AATGGCAAATCATACGTTATCTCCAAGGATGGAAAACCGGGACCGATTTGTACGAAATTGTACAACAAGCTGCGGGGTATCCAGTACGGTGATGAACCGGATACGCATGGTTGGGTGACAATTGTCGAATAGTACTATCTTTCGCCACAGAGGACACAAAGGACACGGAGCCTTATAATTCATTTATAATCTCTGTGTCTTTTGTGTTCTCTGTGGTGAGAAACTTATAAAGATTGAATGGGAAAGAATAAATTAGAGAAGTTTGCCGATATGGCGAGTTATCCGCATGTGTTCGAATATCCGTATTCGGCAGTGGATAATGTGCCTTTTGACATGAAGGGAAATTGGCACAAGGAGTTTTTCAAGAACGATCATCCGATTGTGCTCGAACTGGGCTGTGGACGGGGAGAATATACGGTCGGTCTGGGGAAGATGTTTCCTGAAAAGAACTTTATTGCGGTAGATATTAAAGGAGCCCGTATGTGGACGGGGGCAACGGAGTCGTTGCAGGCCGGAATGAAGAATGTGGCATTCCTGCGCACGAACATTGAAATCATCGAACGGTTCTTTGCCGAAGGCGAAGTGAGCGAGATATGGCTTACGTTCTCCGACCCGCAAATGAAGAAGGCGACCAAGCGGCTTACTTCGACCTATTTTATGGAACGGTATCGGAAGTTCCTCAAACCGAACGGTATCATTCACCTGAAGACGGACAGTAACTTTATGTTCACTTATACAAAGTATATGATAGAAACGAACGGGCTTCCGGTGGAGTTTATGACGGAGGATTTATATCATTCGGATCTGGTAGACGATATTCTTGGTATCAAGACCTACTATGAACAACAATGGCTCGACCGGGGGTTAAATATCAAGTATATCAAATTCCGCCTTCCGCAAGAAGGACAGTTGAAGGAACCGGATGTGGAAATTGAACTGGATTCATACCGCAGTTATAATCGTAGTAAGCGGAGTGGATTGCAGACTAGTAAATAAAGAATAATTGAGTGGAACGTTCGACGTTCCGCTCTCAACTCTGAATGAATTATGACACTTTATCCTAAATTAATATTGGATGCACTGGCTACGGTGCGTTATCCCGGTACGGGAAAGAATCTGGTGGAAGCGGAGATGGTTGCTGATAATCTCCGGATTGATGGTATGTCAGTCAGTTTCTCATTGATATTTGAGAAGCCGACCGATCCGTTTATGAAATCTATGGTGAAGGCTGCCGAAACAGCTATTCATACTTATGTGTCGCCTGATGTGCAAGTTACGGTTGCGACGGAAAGCAAGCAGGCTGCCCGTCCGGAAGTAGGAAAGCTGCTTCCGCAGGTGAAGAATATCATCGGTATATCTTCCGGTAAGGGTGGGGTAGGCAAATCTACCGTCTCGGCGAATCTGGCAGTTGCTTTGGCAAAATTGGGTTATAAGGTCGGTTTGCTTGATGCGGATATCTTCGGACCATCTATGCCGAAAATGTTTCAGGTGGAGGACGCGCGTCCGTATGCCGAACGTATTGACGGTCGCGACTTGATTATTCCTGTTGAGAAATACGGTGTGAAGTTATTGTCTATTGGCTTCTTTGTCGACCCCGATCAGGCTACGTTGTGGCGTGGTGGAATGGCTAGCAATGCGCTGAAACAGTTGATTGGCGATGCCTCTTGGGGTGAACTGGATTATTTCCTGATTGACCTTCCTCCGGGCACGAGTGATATTCATTTGACTGTCGTGCAGACGTTGGCTATGACAGGCGCTATTGTTGTCAGCACTCCGCAGGCGGTAGCTTTAGCGGATGCCCGTAAGGGAATCAATATGTTCACTAATGATAAGGTGAATGTGCCTATTCTCGGATTAGTTGAGAATATGGCTTGGTTTACTCCTGCCGAACTTCCGGAGAATAAATACTATATCTTCGGTAAGGAAGGAGCCAAGAAGTTGGCGGAGGAGATGAATGTTCCTTTGCTGGGACAGATTCCTATTGTGCAGAGTATTTGCGAAGGAGGAGACAATGGTACGCCTGTTGCACTGGATGAAGATTCGGTGACTGGTCGTGCTTTCTTGTCGTTGGCTGCCAGTGTGGTGCGTCAGGTTGATCGGCGGAACGTAGAAATGGCTCCGACACAGATTGTTGAGATGCATAAATAAGCAAGACGGACAGAGATTGAATCGCTTGTGATGACGACAAGCTTCCGTAATCGTATAAAAACGCCTCCATAGTTTTCGAAAAGACTATGGAGGCGTTTCCTATGATCAAGGTGATGTACTTTACGATTACTTCTTTAAAGCTTTCATCAGTTGCTTTTTCATCGTGTCTGTACCTGGGAATCCCGTTTGCTTGAAGGTCGTATTTCCTTCTGCATCTATTACGAAATAAGTAGGAACTCCGCCGATTTTAAACGTAGACATCAGATACGCCCATTGATCATTTGTTACGCGGAAATGTTCTCCGTGAATATCGGGGATCATATTCTTCCAAGTGCCTTTCGGAGAGGTTTCTCCTGTGATATACAGGTAAAGAATGTCTTCGTCTTTCAGTTCTTCTTTCATGGGGATCATAGCCTTGTTGGCCATTCGGCACGGTCCGCACCAAGTTGCCCAGAAGTCAACCAGCAGTACGTGTCCGCGGAATTTGGAGATGATAGTCGAAAAGAGTTCTTCGTTTGTTACTTTCCCGATTTCATTGATTTTATATCCGGTCTTTTGCTTGTTCAGTTCTATCTTCTTGAGTAGTTTATCATTAAGGACCGTCAACAACTGTTTGTAGGCAGGAGAAGGCAGGGCTTCAAGGACTGCTTTCTGTTCGGCAGTCAATGGTGTGAAATCTTCTATGGAGCGATAGCACTTGTATGCTTCTCCCATTTGAAACAAGATTCCTTGGTTGGTACCCAACTTCTCTTCCATAAGATCTTTTCTGGAACTGAATATTCCTGCTCCGTATGCAAATTCCGGGGCGTACAAATCTACCGGCTCATTGAGTGTAAAATCTTTGAGTACATCAAGATAATCGACTGGAAATTCTATTTTGGTATTTGTGTAATACTCTTTAGTCTGTTCTCTGTTTAATTTCTGACTGACAACATGGGCACGCATGATAATGTCTTTTCCCATAAATAATCCGATAGCTGTGGTAATATCCGTATTGGCTTTCAGAATTTCTTTGGCAGCAGAACTGAGAGAGGCTTCATCTATCTGTTTGTAGGTGTTAAGACGTTTCTCTAAAAAGTAATCTTTTAGTCCGTTTATATCTTTTCCGGCTACATCTTTGACAATCTTGCTCGGGTTGTCAACCAAGTTACTTGGAATAGAATTGTCTGATAACTCTTGTTGAAGGTCAGCCAGATAACCTCCATAATAAGCTTTTTTGCCATAGGGCTTGTTGTCTTTCTGGAGATGTGATTGTTGGCGTGAACACTCGGCTGTGTTAACGATGATAGTACTTTCTTTTCCAGGAGCCAGCAAGCAAGGAATTTGTGCAAAGGGGAAAACAAGGGTGGCAGGAGTTACGGTAATAACATCTGTCTGAACCTGAAAACTTCCGTCTTCCTTGATAGTTACTTCTTCGGCATAATTTAACCACCTGATCGGGTCGTTTAAACGTAACTGTCCGGAGCTTGGCATATCTTTTTGATACCCTGTCACTTGTCCTTTTAATGTTGCTTTTCCATACGCAAATTCAGGTACCGGCAGTTCTGCCTTTTTGTTTATCTTATGAATAACGGCTCCTTTGGGTAATGCAGACTTACGGAAATCTTTTTCATTCAACTGTATTCCCCATATTTTGTATGCTCCGTCAAAATCTCCTTCTGAGAAATCCAGACTTGTTACGTTTGCTGGTATGGGTGGGAAAAGTAACTGAAATTCTGCCTCACCGGATTCAGGCATCCAGAATTCTTTGTCCAATGTGATGCCTACACCTTTGCGGATCGGGTATAAGGCCCCTTTTTCATCTTTGAGGAAACTGCCACTGGCTATTTTTATCCAGTATTTCGGACGATAAAATGCTTTGATGTATACAGTGGTAACTGTGTCACTCATGACAATTTTGTCAACTTCAATATTTGAAGAGCTCCAAGCTAGAAAAGGTGGGCGCTCGATAACTCTGTCTTTGGCTTGTACGGTGCAAACTACGCAGAGTATCAAACCCATAATCCATGAGAATCTTTTCATACGAATAGTGTTTATTTCGAACAAATATAACGATATTTTTGTGACTATCCTCAAAAAAGTAGAAAAAGATGTATCTTTTTTCCGATACCGATGAACGCCTTATCTCCCCCGGTATGGGGGAGGAGGCGCGGCACCGGGGAAATGTTTATTGTAATTTAAAAACTATCGGAAGGGTATATTCTACTGCAATGGCCTGTCCGCCTTGTTGTCCGGGTTCCCATTTGGGCATAGTGCTCACTACACGGATCGCCTCTGCATCAAGCAACGGAGATATGCTACGCAATACTTTTATATTGGATATGCTTCCGTCTTTACCGACAATCATTTGTAGGATGACTCTGCCTTGCTCCTTATTCTTTTGTGCAATAGTCGGATATTTGATGTTTCTGGCAAGATATTGCATCAGACCGGGTATTCCTCCGGGGAATTTAGGCATTACTTCCGCTACTTTGAGTGCTGTACCTGATGTTGCGTCTGTTGCGTTGGCATTAGAATCTTCTTTTGGACCATACGCTACTACAACTACTTCTTCCAGATCAGCTTGTTTTATTTCTTTTCCCTTTGAAGGAGCTGGACCTTGTAGCCTGAACATTACAGGAACTGAGAATCTGACATTTACATTTTCTCCTCTTTGTTTACCCGGTTTCCATTGGGGCATAGCGGCAATTACTCTTACAGCTTCCTTGTCAAGATAGGGATCTACGCTTCGGGCTACTTTTATGTCGGATATGTTTCCGTCTTTTTTAACAACGAAACTAACAATGACGCGTCCTTGTTTTCCGTTTTCATGAGCTGTTACAGGATATTTGATGTTTTTAGCTAAATATTGCATCAAGGCTTGTTGCCCTCCTGGAAATTCGGGCATTACTTCTACAACTTCAAATACCACAGAATCGGGTATACTCTTGCTTTGAGCGATAGGTGTTGACTTTGCGATTTCTTTTTTGGCCGGCAGAGCGACTGTTTGCTGAATTTCTTCACTTTGCAGTTCGGGGATATTTGCAATTTCCGGCTGAGGAGTGTTAACCTGTTCCATAACCTCTTTTGCAAATCTTTCTGTGGTACGGGCTACTACTTCGATGTTGCTGACAATCATCAACAGGGCAGCCAAGGGAAGAAACATGATATATTTTGTTCTTCCTATTTCTTTGGTTCTTCGTTTGTTCATCATTTTGATACGATTTTTAAGTGGTAAAACATTGAAACTATTTGATAAATTTGCTGCAGCCTTGTGATGAGCCAGTCCTAACAAGTGGTACTGGTATGATTTACTGTCATGTCCCGTCTCCAATACCCGGCTGTCTGCCATGTATTCGAGATTGCCTCTGACTTCCCGTTTCATAAGCCAGCTAAATGGATTGAACCAGCAGAATATGCACATTATTTCACTGATTAATACATCTATCGAGTGGTATTGACGGGCGTGAGTTTCTTCATGGGTGATTATCTCACTAATTTCAGAGTCGGTATGTGACTGTGGGTGTATGAATATCCAATGAAAAAAAGAGAACGGTCCTGCTTCTTTCTTTAATAGGTGTACACGCACTCCTTTCAATTGGCTTTTGGAACATTGAAAATGCAGTCGCATGATACTTCCTAGTTGAAGGAAGAAACGGGCGGTCAGTAGTAATACTCCGCTCCAATAGATAATGCCTGTGAGAAGTTTGATTAGCTCTTGCCAATTAATCTCTGTTTCTTGTGGAATGGTAACGACTTGTTCCGGAAGTATGATTGTTGCATAAAGATCTGCCATTGCTACCATTGGCTCGTGTGCTTTTATCCACCCTTCAATATTTAGTAAAGGGTAGAGCAAGGAAATGGCAAAAAAACATAACAAGGCTATCCGTCGCCAGTGAAAGAAGGTGTCTTTATGAAAGAACAACCGATAGAAGGCGTAGAACAAAGCAATTGCTACATTTATCTTTAGAAAATAGGCTAATTCCGGAGTCATAATGGATATCTTTTTACTATTAATTATCTTTTCCTTTTTCTATCAGTTCGATAATGTCTTTGAGATCATCAGTCGATAACTTTTGGTCTTTGGCAAAGAAAGAAACCATTTCTTTGTAGGAATTTTCAAAGTAATTACGAACTACGCTACTCATAAAGTGACGTTTGTATTCATTTTCTCGAATGGCAGGAGTGTATTGATAGGTATTTCCCACACGTTTTGATGTGACATACCCCTTTCGTTCGAGGTTTTTTACGATCGATGCTACCGTTGTATAAGGAGGAGCCGGTTGCGGATACTTCGCAACGATATCTTTTACGAAACAGCTTTGTAACTCCCAAATGTAGATCATTACTTCTTCTTCTTGTATTGTTAACTTTTCCATGGAGATGTTGTTTAATTACGATTACTTCGCAAATCTACGAATATTTCGTAATAAAGCAATAATTAGTCAGTTAATTATTGTAAATGTATGATTACTGCAATAATATTTTGATTAAGGAGTAATCGGAAAATTATTTAAGCATAAAAATTGGTTGGATAGGCGCTATTTTTGCCTAAATAATCACACTTTAATAACATTTGTGGAAAAAAGGTGTCATTGGAGACTTTTTTATATAAAATAAATGAAATATATTTGTGGCTGTAAAACAGACGTTAAATATGAAAGGTGCGTTTCGATACTGTTGATAAGGTACGGAAGATTCCCCGCACTTAGCAAAGAAGTTAATTAATAATGCCAACCAGAGGGAGGAGGAAGGTACACTAAAAAATAAATGATATGAAAAAAGGTTTGATTTTTGTGCTATTTGCACTTGTTTCTATCGTTTCTTATTCTCAGATTTCTTGGAATGCTAAGGTCGGTATGAACATGAGTAATTTCACCGGAGATTCTGACACTGACATGAGAGTTGGGTTTAATGTTGGTGTTGGTATGGAATATCAGTTTACTGATATGTGGTCTATTCAACCTTCTTTGATGTTCACCCAGAAAGGAGCTAAAATGGATGAGTTGAAAGCTAATCCTATGTATTTGGAAATTCCTGTAATGGCTGCTGCGAGATTTGCAATTGCTGACAATCAAAATATTGTGGTAAAAGCAGGCCCTTATTTTGGCTTTGGTATTGCTGGTAAATATAAAGCAGGGAGTGAAAAGATTGATTTCTTTAAAGACACTAAAGATGAAGACGGTGATATCTTAATGGAAGGTGCAAAGAAGTTCGATGCAGGTCTTGGTGTAGGTGTTGCTTATGAAATCAATAAATTCTTTATTGATTTGACTGGAGAATTTGGTTTGACTAAAATATATGATGGTGATGGTGCTCCGAAGAACATCAACTTCTCTATCGGTGTAGGTTACAAATTCTAATAGAATTATACTCTCTTTATAATATCTCTGAAAATCCTTCGCCTTATACTCTCTTTGGGCGGGGGATTTTTTTATGGGTTTCTCCTTATAAAAAGAAAAACGACGTATCCTCCTTATAAAAGGGGGCGCCGTTACTATCTCTCTCTTTTGTTGTTTCAATCAGTTATTTATCTGCTTTGATAAATTCTCTTTCTCTTTTAATTCTTTATATCTTTCTATTGCATGTTTACGACTCATAAGTATTTGCCAACGATATACCCAGCAAGTAGTTAAGAAATAAAAGCCTGCTTGTAACCATAAAGCTTTATATTCAAAGGCAACTTCACTTAGCGTAGCTCCCATATTGTTGATTTTCACAAAACCATTAATCCCGAAAGTAGAGGGGAAAATATAGGAGACGTATTTCCAGAATGGAGGGATTGCGGCCCCCGGCCATGAAATTCCGGAAATAAACAACAAGGGAACGGATGTGAAGACAAAGATCAGCATACACGTTTCTCGGTTGCGAATGGCGATCGAGGCCGTCATTGCAAAGAAGATGCAAGCTGTCAGGTAAGGAACCACAAATAATACTAATGAACTGGGCTGTCCTATTTGGTTGAGGCTGAATAGTCTTGGTACGACATATAGTACATAAAAAGCTACCAATATATAAACCAGAAAATAACTTAGTCCTTTACCGAGTACAATTCGTAATGTTCCGTTGTAATGCCTGTTGATAGGTACAAGGTCTTTGAAACGGTTGTTTTCGCGGGCTGTTCCGGCGGCAAGGCCGATTCCCAGCAGTAATGTCTGTTGGATAATCAATACTAGGACGGCAGGAATCAGGAAGGCAGCGAATCCGGCAGTCGGATTGAAGATCGAGATTTCTTCATATTCTATCGGATAAGCAGTGATTTCATCTTGCCGGTCGGTAGTGTTTCCGCTACGTGCAATCTTGATGTCCTTGTTCATATCCAGTGAGACGGCGGTGTTGGCAATCAGCATGGATTTATAGTATAACAGTCCGCTCATGTCGCAGTAAATGCTGACTTGCGTCTGTTTTCCTTTGGCGATATTGTCACTAAAATCGGAAGGGATATAGATAATGCCATAGGCACGTCGGTTCTTCAACATCTGTTTAGCTTCTTCCATATCAGCACAGTAAGAGACGATTTGAATGTCCGGTGTGGCGTCCACTTTCCGGAGATATTCACGGCTGAGAGAGGAATGTGAGTCATCTACAACGACAGCCGGGACTTCGCGCACCACTTCGTTATCATAGATAAAGCTATATAACAAAGGATAACCCAATGGGACGAGTATAAAGAATATCAGTACCCCCTGGTCGCGGAAAGTAGTCTGAAACTCCCGTTTCCAGATATAAAACAGGTCGTTGATGCCTTGGGCTATCTTGTCTTTTAATTTTATATCTTTCATTTAGGGTATGTATTTATAGTAAACCAGTGCCTCCTTCAAGCGGTGAACCACAAAGAAGGGGAGCATCATAAATATTAATAGTGCCATGTAATTGCTCCAAGAGTAAGCCATGCTATATCCGTTGAGTGCCTGGTCGACATAGATTAGAAAATAATGACGCAATGGGAATAGGTTGCTGAGCGCCTGCAGTACAGGGTGCATTGCCATAACAGGGAATGAGAAGCCGGAAATGGAGAAAGAAATGACGCCCCACAAAGAGGCAAAACTTAATCCAAGCCGGAGAGTGGGTAATGTACCTATCATGACTATACCGCAACATTGCGATGCTAGTACAAGGCAAAGTGTGGCGAAAATCATAGGGAAGATACCACTATTGCATGGGAAATGGAGGAAACCGTATAAGTATACATTATAAAATATACCCATGATGAAAAAAACAACTGTATGTGGAAGCAGTTTCCCTGCCAGTGCAATGTAAATGGAGTTATTGCTCATGCGTAACCATTCACGGGCGGTACGGTCTTTGATTTCCACCCCGATAGAATAAACCGTTACCATAAATATAAGCAGCATAAGAACACCCGGTATCAATGTGTTGCATAGATATACAGAGTAGTTCAGCCATGGATTATTTAATGGATGCGTATCAATCACGATCGGTTGAAGAAACCCCATTGCCTGATCTTCCGTGGCGCCTTTTGCATAGAGTGTGGTTCGTGCGGCAGCACCGGCTGTCAGTTCTCCCAACATTTTCATATCCCTGAAAAGCAGGGAGCCTGCAATCAGATAAGAATAATTGGTATAGAAGGAAATTGTGGGTTGCCGTTGGCTTTGCGCTTCGGCGGACAGACCTTTCGGAATGTAGAAGAATCCGTAGATTTTCCCTTCCTGTACGGCAATACGTGCATCACTCACATTGCTGTAATGGGCGACGACACCTGTCTGCGAAAAAGCGTCCAGATTGCGCACGATGTTGCGGGAGGTAGATGAATCATCCATATCTACCACACCTGCCGGAAGATCTTTGGGAAGTCCCGAATCCATTAAAGTAGTGAAAAATACATAGCAGAACAATGGAGCTATCACCATGCAAAAGAGATATAGCGGACGTGATACTAACCTCCGGCACTCTCTTTGCATGACCTGCCACAATGCTATATATTTTTTTTCTCTCTCTTTCATGGTTACTTATCAATGATGACAGACATACCCGGACGAAGATTTTCTATTTTCTCCAGAGGGCTGGCTTTCACTTCGAATGTTTTCAGGTCGAACTGGCCGGTTGTTTTGGTTGCCTTCCAAGCAGCGTAAGTACCTAAATCTTTCAGATAATATACTTTCAGTTTGATGGCTTTATTGTCAAGTGCAGGTACAACAGCTTCAAATTCTGTTCCCATAGTCAGGTTTTTGAGCAAGTCTTCACGTACGTTGAACGTTACCCACATATCGTTGAGTTCGGCAATATTCATAATCGGTGCGCCTGTACCTACCAGTTCGCCTACTTTGGGAAATATCTCCGATACTTCTCCCGAAGCAGGAGCGATCAGATATGTCTCCTTAATATAAGATTCAACTTCGGCAACAGCTCCTTTTGCCCGGTTAACCAGTGCTTCCGCAGCCATTTTGTCCTCACGTTCGGCTCCGTTCTTAGCCATTGTATATTGTGCTTTCGCAGCTTTCTCAGTGGCAATGGCGGCGTCACGCTGTGCAGTAACTTCGTCCAGTTTTTGTGCGGGCATTACTCCTTGTTCATAAAGGTTCTTCACCCTCTTGTATGATTTTTCGGCAATGGTAACTCCTGCCTGTGCTTTTTGCCACATTTCATAAGCAGCCTGTATCTGTTCCTGGCGGGCACCCTTGATTGCTTTTTCATTCTGCGCTTGTGCGGCAGCTTCCGCGGCACGCGCCTGTTCCATTTTGGCCACTACGTCCGGCGCTTCCAGGATAGCCAGTGTGTCACCGGCATTTATTTGTTGGCCTTCTTTCACGCGAAATTCCAATATACGTCCCGGAACTTTGCTTGAAACACGATATTCAGTAACTTCAGCCTGTCCTTGGATAATCTCAGGTCCTTTGCGAAGCATGAAAAAAACAACGACTGCAACGATTGCAATAACTCCCAGCAGGGTAAGGAATGCAAGCAGCATATTGCTGTTTTGTGATTTTGTAGTTGCCATATAATATGAGTTATTTAAGAGTTCCTAATGATTTCTTTAGATAGATTTCTGTTAATTTTACGTCTATTTGAGCGTCAATCTTTTCTGATTGGGCAGATAGCCAGGCTGTCTGGGCTTCAAGAACATTGCTGGTGGCAATGACTCCCTCTTTGAAGCCGAGTGTGGCGTAACGGAGATTTTCTTCCGCCTTTTCCATATTCTTGGTAGACATCACCAGCTTTTTACCTGCTTCATTTACTTTGAATGCAGCTTGATTGACTTGCAATTCTATTTTTTCTCTAGCGTCTTGAAGTTGGTATTGTGCGATACGTGCTTCTGATTTGGCGGCTCTGGTTTTGTAAATACCTTCTCCCCAATGCCATATAGGTATCTGTACCATGACACCCACATTCCACATTCCTTTGAATTTGTTCTCAAAACTATTGAAGACAGAAGGATTGGTGACCACGTAATTCCCCATTAGTGCAATCGAAGGAAGATGTTCGGCACGGGTTACATTTACTTTTTGCTTGTAAATCTGTGTAGCCAGTTCGAGACTGCGTATCTCCGGACGATTTGCATAAGCGGTAGACATATCGAAATGAGTATCTGTTGTGAGTAACGGAATATCTTCCATATCTTCGTCCGCTAACGTAATGGGAGAGCTAAGATCAATGCCACATAGTTGACATAACAACATTCGGGCAAGGCTTAATCCGTCTTCCACTTTCGTTAGTGTCATTTCCGCTTCATTTACTTTTACCCGTACGGATAAACCGTCCGCTTTGGTTGCTACTCCTTCGGCAATCATCTTTTCCACATCGCTGTCCAGTTGCTGCAGAAGTTTCAGATATCCTTCCGCCAGTTTCTTTTTGTTTACCAGCGAAATAACCTGCCAGTAAGCCTGGTCAGTACTCATAATTACTTCCTGCATACCGCCTTGGTGCTGCTGCTGGGCTAACTCTTCGGCGTACTTTGTTATTTTGTTGTAGGCGCGGATCTTACCACCCATATAGAGAGGTTGGGTCAGTGTGATAGCACCGGCATATACATTTCTTGTATCTGTACGGAGGGCATCTACTAATGAATTTCCTACTTGATCGAGGGCAGGTAAGGCGGCACCGAGTTCTCCGCTTAATGAAGATATTAATGGAGCAAGTTCGGGATGTGCTGTTGCAATCTGTGTAGCAGCCTGTTGTATGGGACCTGCCAGATTAGTCCCTAATCCCGAAAGCGCAGCTTTCTGATCTTTATTTAATAGAGAAAACTCTTTTTGGTTTCTCATATAGGTCCCGGTTGCCGAGAAGTTGGGCAGGTAGTTGGTAAATGCTGCTTTTCTAGTGGACCGCATTTATCTTTTCATTGCTAATCAACAAGTCTTTATTGTTGGCAAGGGCTAATGCGCGGCAACTATCCAAGCTTAGTAAAGTTTGCCCTTTTACTATAAAAGTCATACTTAGCAGTATTGTCAGAAGAAATAGCTTTTTCATCGCATCTTGCATATTAATAAGGTGATACTTCTATTTTAATAACCCGCTTCTTATGTAATTTGTTTATTGAAGTAGTCTGTTTTTTTGAACTTGTTATCACGAACAATAATTGCATAAACAACGATGCAAAAGTATATGCTTTCTTTGAAAGCACAAAATGAATTAGCTTTTTTTAATAACGGGCTGTTGTTTGAAATATTTTCCTTCCAACAGCTAATTTGTTATTTGTTTGTTCGTTTGTGTTTCCAGTTTTATATATATTTGCAGAAAATGTTACCTGCAATCAATAATACAACACATCATGAATATTAAATGGCTTATCGGAGCGATAAGTGTGGGATTGTTTATATCCTGCGAAAATGTAAAAGAGGCACAAACTGTCAGTAACAGTTATCCGTCTGTTTTTCCTGATTATACGTTTACGGCTATACCTTATAATATAGCGCCTTTAAATTTCGAAGTGAAGGGTGCACAAGAAATACGTGCCGATTTTGCGGGTGAAGGTGTCAATCTTCTGACAGTCACGGGTAAGCATGAGGTTCGTATCCCGAAGAAAAAGTGGAAGGAAATGTTAGACAAACTGAAGGACAAAGATCTGGAAATCACAGTGTCCGTATGGAATTCGTCTTCTCCTGAAGGGGTACGATATAAACCTTTCACGGTTCGGGTTGCATCGGATGCTATTGACGAATGGATTGCTTATCGGCTGATAGAACCGGGATATGAAGGTTGGAATATGCTGGGTATTTATCAGAGGAATCTCACTTCGTTCGAAGAAAAGGAGATTGCTACTAATCGTGCGGATAAAAGTAAGTGCATGAACTGTCATTCTTTCGCTAATTATTCTCCACAACAAATGATATTTCATGTCAGGGGAGAAGGTGGTGGCACTGCTTTATGGAAAGATGGTGAATTGAGCAAACTACCGTTGGAGACAACCGGTCCCAAGAAAAGCGGAACCTATCCGATGTGGCATCCCAATGGACGATATATCGTGTTTTCTTCCAATCTCACCCGTCAGTCTTTTCTTAGTGAAGGTGAAAAGGCGCTGGAAGTGTATGATCTTCAGTCTGACTTGATTTTATATGACACTCAGACCAAGAAGGTACTGACGGATAAACGCTTTATGGACGAAGCACATTGGGAGACATTTCCTGCCTGGTCGGCAGATGGGAAATCGCTCTATTATTGTGGCGCTTTACCTAAGAATATGCCAATAGATTACCAAAATTTGCATTATAGCCTTTGCAAAGTCGATTTTGATGAGGCAACCGGAACGTTTGGCGAACGAATTGATACGATATACAATGCGGAGCGCGATGGAGGCAGTGTCTCTTTTCCGCGTTTGTCTCCCGATGGACATTATTTGCTGTACACGAAAGCGGCTTGTGCCACTTTCCCTATTTGGCACAAAGAGGCAGATTTGAAAATGCTGAGACTATCTGACGGTGAGGAACTGGACGTTGAAATTCTGAATAGTGCCGAGACTGAGAGCTATCATTCCTGGTCGTCGAACGGTCGTTGGATTTTGTTTAGTAGCCGTAGGCTAGACGGCCGCTATACAAGGCTTTTCATTGCTTGGATGGATGAAAAGGGAAACATACATAAACCTTTCCTGCTCCCTCAGTCTACTGTTGAACATAATGTGTTACGTACGAAGTCCTATAATATTCCCGAATTTATTAAGGGGGAGGTGACATTGCCACAGAAACAGCTTAATGCTTTATTCTTCCCTCAAAAATAAGATGCTATGAAGAAGATATTTTTATTTCATTTATTACTGGTCTGTCCGGTAATTTTTCTGATTTGGTATATTGTCTTTCCTAATTATCTTTGGTTACTGGAAGGAAACTCTTTTTTCTCTTTCACGCCTGATTTTGCCGGTATACAACTTTCCCTTCCTTCTGATTGGGCGCAATATGTAGGGGCTTATCTCCTACAATTCTTCCGGTTCCGTACAAGTGGAGCTTTGGTGCAAATGTTGTTTGTGCTTATTGTGTTGCTTTCAGCCGATTGTATCATCGCCCGTTTGACGCGCAATAAAGGATTGTTGTGGCTTTCATTCATTCCGGTTATCTGGTTTATGAGCGGGCAGTTTGCTGATGTGCTTTTGGTCCGTTCGATGTGGTGGTGTAGCATTTCTGCTGTGTTAGCGTTGCTTGTATGGTTGCTTACGATCCGAAGAAAGGCTCCGGTAGCATGGGGAGAACGTTATTTCTTTTCTTCTCCTTTTTTCACTTACATCGTGCCTTGTTTACTGTTGGGTTTCATCGTTTACCGTGAAGTGACCGATGAAAAGCAGAAGGAAACGGAATTCATTTCTCGCATAGACCACCTTGCTGAGAATAGAAATTGGGATGCCATTTTACAGAATGTGACTCCGGAAATGACGAAAAAGAATTCTTCTTTGTTGCGCTGGACTTTGTTGGCTCTTTCAGAAAAGGGACAGTTGCCGGAACGGATGTTTGCTTATGGAGTGACCGAACCTGCCTGTTTCTTTTATGAACGTGTAGACAAGCAATTCTGTCGTAATTTTAATATGCAGTTCTTCCGTGCTTTGGAACTGGATAACGAATTGCTTCATAATGCTTTCCAGGCAGGAATTCTTTCTCCCTACGGGAACAGTTTTCGTTCTATGAGAGCAATTGTGGACGCTTGTGTTCATCAAGGTCGCAATCGAATGCTTGCCAAGTATGTAGAAGTAATGAAACATACAAGTTGCCACACGAAACAGGCACAGTTGCTGGGTGAATACTTGGCGTCAGCCGGTGTGGAAGATAAGATTAACAGTGGAAAGAATACGTCTCCGTTTTTTATAGGTGCGCATCCTTTTCTTTCGGATATGGCACGTATGGTAGACCGTTATCCCGAAAACCGGAAAGCTGTGGATTATTTGCTTTGCGGGCTGTTGATATCAAAAGATGTGGATAAGTTCTATAAGGTATTCAGTTTGTTGTACAAGCCTTTTAGCGTCAAGCTTCCCCGTTATTACGAAGAAGCGTTGCTGGTACTGGCAACACAACATCCGGACATATTGCGTCGCTATCCAGTGGGACAGGAGGTAGTGAAGGATTTTAATTCATTTCATGCTTTGTTGAAAGGAGGAACGATGAATCAGAAAATGTTGGAAATCAATTACCGAGATTCATTTTGGTTGTTCTATTACTGTATGAAGGCAGTGAAGAAATCGGCGGAGAACTAAAAAGAGAAAGTTCCTATTCTTACCATGTGTCTTTCTACAAAGAAGACACCTTTTAAAAGAATAGGAACTTTCTTGCTTATATAAAGTTAAAGGGGATCTTTAGATTAAAGAGCACCTACTTCTTTCAAAGCAGCGTTAGTGCCGTGAACAGCTTTAGCGCTAGCAGCAAACTTAGCTTTTTCGTCTTCGTTCAGGTTCAGTTCAACGATCTTTTCGATGCCATTCTTGCCCAGGATAACAGGAACACCGATGCAAAGATCAGATTCGCCGTATTCGCCTTCCAGGAATACAGAACAAGGAACCATTTTCTTTTGGTCGTGCAGGATAGATTCAACGACGAATGCTCCTGCTGCACCCGGTGCATACCATGCAGAAGTACCCAATAACTTAGTCAGTGTAGCCCCCCCTACCATAGTAGCGGCAGCAACTTCTTCCAATTTTTCAGCAGAAATGAAGTTAGCTACAGGCATACCTTTATAAGTAGCGAAACGAGTCAAAGGAATCATGGTAGTATCACCGTGACCACCGATAACCATACCTTCTACTTCGTTAGCATTGCAGCCCAAAGCCTGAGACAAGAAATATTTGAAACGAGAGCTGTCCAGTGCACCACCCATGCCGATAACACGGTTCTTCGGCAAGCCTAGAGCTTTCAATGCCAAGTAAGTCATTGTGTCCATTGGGTTAGAGATAACTACAATGATAGCGTTAGGAGAATATTTCAACAGGTTTTCTGCTAC
>ULTA01020437.1_pt1 | contig 16229 bp, 16 predicted proteins | sample 1957181 | NCBI WGS metagenome assembly ULTA01 (sample SAMEA4835722, study PRJEB28245) | human gut metagenome | biome: gut microbiome; material: fecal sample | place: Denmark | collected 2008
AGTTAACGATAGCTTCACCGTGGGCATAACGTTGCTGCCCAGTTTGGGTAAACTTTGGCAGAAAAATATACCCTATGCCAGTGAGATAACCGGTCAGAAAAACAGCGCTAAAATAACCCGCTGGCATATACCAGTAAAAGAATACATCTCCGACATTGATATAGAGAGAATAAAAGGCCACGCCTGAACAAATCAGCGGTAAAAACAAAGTGATGATTACACAATTAACGCAAGGCTTGTCATCATCGCGGGCAAACAAAAGCTCAAGGGAACAAAATAAAAAAGGAAGAAGCCAGCAGATCATAATAAACATATCGCCCACCAGACTCATTCCTGCCCAGCCTACGGGACTCAGGTTACCGTAGAGAATGACCGCTAATATCGCCATTCCCCCCCATTGCAAAAACGCATCAGGTCGGTAAAACGAAGACTTTTTACGCGGCAGATAAAATTTCTGCATCCGTAAAAATGCACTGCGTAAGACTCTGTTGCGTCTCCCCGTAAGAACGACCTTATCGCCTTTACGAAATAACGCTTCCAGTAATAACTTCTCTGCGGGCAGTAATACCGCATTATTTCTGGTCGCGCCTTCATTAACACGAATCAGGATTTGCTGGTTCTTGTCATACTGATCTTTCAGATGAATTTTGCCTTTCACAATCAGATTTACGATATCGGCACAAAAACCTTTATCGTCGTAAACCAGTTTCGCATCGAGACGTAACATGCCGGGTGTGTAATCTGGCGGAATGACATCGGTTTCAATCACATCTACCGGCGTAAATTGCGGCCTGCGCTTCCAGAGATATAACCATCCACACGCCAGGAACAGACACGGAAACCAAATTAACAACGATGACGTAGAGGGTAAAAGAAGATGGCTGAAAATATTCGTCGTTTGTGGTGCCGGGGCATTACCAAGTAAAGCGTGAGGCCAGCGGTAGAGGACCGTGAAGTCTTCACGATAAAACGGATCGCGGGATTCAATTCTTCCGTCCTCAAGGATGCGGCCATTTCGATATGTGTCGCCCTCTTCTCCAGTAAAGAGATCAATTTCGCTAAATGAATTACCCGCAATATCAGGCAACTGGAGAGAAAATCGGGTCTTATAGATTTCAAACGGCCACTTGTTACCGGTCACGTTCCAGATTAACAGATCAGAATCTCCCTCACGCAGGAAAGCATTTTTAACCTGATAATGAATTTGATAATGATAGTCACCTTGAGGCAAGAAACGTTGTTTATCGCCCACGACAATACTCATTAAACCGATATGCCAGTCAAGATGCCAGGGTTCAGGAACACCATCACGGGTGACGCCAACAATATGATAGTTCAGCAGTGCAGCGTCACCATTAGGCTGCATCCATAGTCGTGGTAAATCACGATAAAATCCGTGCTTAATCTGCTGATTTCGCGCCTGAAAATGAATGTTCTCTTTGATGTCGAGCACCCCATCCAGTTGCAGGGTGGCTTCAACATCAAAGAGCGAGATCCCTTCTTCATAAGAAGGGATCTCCGTGTTTTCTGCATAACTTAGAGATGATACAAACAGCCCTGCTATCAACAGCAAAATGCAGCGAAACTTCCCTGCCATAGTCTTCCATCCGTGGAACGCAATTTGTTATAAGAAAGGCTTCACATCACCTACGCCTTCACGCACCACGACCGGCGTATCATCAGTAAGATCAATAACCGTTGTTGGTTTCTGCCCGAGATAGCCGCCGTGAATAATCAAATCCACCTGTTTTTCCAGACGGTCTTTAATTTCTTCCGGATCGGATTCGGTAAATTCGCTACCTGGCAGCATCAGTGATGTGGAAAGCATCGGTTCGCCCAATGCTTCAAGCAGCGCCTGCGCAATCGGGTTAGAAGGCACACGCATACCGATGGTTTTGCGTTTTTCCTGCAACAGACGGCGTGGCACTTCCTTCGTCCCCTTCAGGATGAAGGTATAGTTGCCCGGCGTGTTGTTTTTCATTAAACGAAACGCAACGTTATCGACAAATGAATAGGTCGAGAGTTCAGAAAGATCGCGACACATCAGGGTAAAGTTGTGACCGTCCGGCAGCTGGCGAATACGACAAATACGCTCCATCGCGTTTTTATCTTCAATTTTACAGCCGAGCGCATAGCCGGAATCAGTTGGATAAACAATCACCCCGCCTTTACGCACGATCTCCACCGCCTGGTTGATCAGACGTTGCTGCGGGTTATCAGGATGAATATAAAAAAACTGGCTCATAATTCCCTCTCTGTGGTGTTCTGCGGCTGTTCCCATAGCTGCCAGACGCCTTCAACGCCTGCGGGCAGCCAGAGTTTACGACCCAGTTCGATCCACGGGCATGGCTGATGAAAATCAGATCCTTGTGATGCCCATAAATGATGCTGACGCGCAAGTGTCGCCAGCTGGGTGCGTTCATTGGGCGATTGCTGGCACTGCGCGACTTCCATCGCGTCGCCGTGGTGTTCGGCAAAATGCGCAACCAATCTTTTCAGCCATTTAGCACTAAGATTGTACCGCCCAGGATGAGCTAGCACCGCCTTACCGCCAGAATGATGAATGACATCAATAGCTTGTTCTATTGTACACCACTGTGGCGGAACGTATCCGGTTTTCCCGCGCGCCAGATACTTTTTAAAGACATCCGCCATTGAACTGGCTTTGCCGCACTCCACAAGGAAACGCGCAAAATGACCGCGCGTCACCGCACCGCCCTGCGCCAGTCTTTGCGCGCCTTCCAGTGCCCCAGGTATTTGCGCTTTTTCAAGTCTTTCGGCAATCAGCTGCGCCCGCTGATTGCGCCGTTCTGTCTGCTGCGCGAGGAACTCACGCATTAGCGGATGAGTAATATCAATATTCAGCCCGACAATATGAATTTCATGATTTTCCCAGACTGTGGAAATTTCCACGCCGGGTATAAGATTCAGCGCCAGTCCCGAACGTGAAATTTCCTCTCTTGCTGGCGCGATTGCAGCTGTGGTGTCATGGTCGGTGATCGCCAGGGTGCCGACGCGCATCTCGACTGCACGGTGCACCAATGCTTCTGGCGTCAGGCAGCCATCGGAAGCTGTGGTATGGCTGTGCAGGTCGTAAATCACTGCGTAATTCGTGTCGCTCAAGGCGCACTCCCGTTCTGGATAATGTTTTTTGCGCCGACATCATAACGGTTCTGGCAAATATTCTGAAATGAGCTGTTGACAATTAATCATTGAACTAGTTAACTAGTACGCAAGTTCACGTAAAAAGGGTATCGACAATGAAAGCAATTTTCGTACTGAAAGGTTGGTGGCGCACTTCCTGAAACGGGCAGTGTATTCACCATGCGTAAAGCAATCAGATACCCAGCCCGCCTAATGAGCGGGCTTTTTTTTGAACAAAATTAGAGAATAACAATGCAAACACAAAAACCGACTCTTGAACTGCTAACCTGCGAAGGCGCTTATCGCGACAACCCGACTGCGCTTTTTCACCAGTTGTGTGGGAATCGTCCAGCAACGCTGCTGCTGGAATCCGCAGATATCGACAGCAAAGATGATTTAAAAAGCCTGCTGCTGGTAGACAGTGCGCTGCGCATTACAGCATTAGGTGACACGGTCACAATTCAGGCACTTTCCGGCAATGGTGAAGCCCTGCTGGCACTACTGGATAACGCCCTGCCTGCGGGTGTGGAAAATGAACAATCACCAAACTGCCGTGTGCTGCGCTTCCCCCCTGTCAGTCCACTGCTGGATGAAGACGCCCGCTTATGCTCCCTTTCGGTTTTTGACGCTTTCCGCTTATTACAGAATCTGTTGCATGTACCGAAGGAAGAACGAGAAGCAATGTTCTTCGGCGGCCTGTTCTCTTATGACCTTGTGGCGGGGTTTGAAGATTTACCGCAACTGTCAGCGGAAAATAACTGCCCTGATTTCTGTTTTTATCTCGCTGAAACGCTGATGGTGATTGACCATCAGAAAAAAAGCACCCGCATTCAGGCCAGCCTGTTTGCTCCGAATGAAGAAGAAAAACAACGTCTCACTGCTCGCCTGAACGATCTTCGCCAGCAACTGACCGAAACCGCGCCACCGCTGCCGGTGGTTTCCGTGCCGCATATGCGTTGTGAATGTAACCAGAGCGATGAAGAGTTCGGTGGCGTAGTGCGTTTGTTGCAAAAAGCGATTCGCGCTGGAGAAATTTTCCAGGTGGTGCCATCTCGCCGTTTCTCTCTGCCCTGCCCGTCACCGCTGGCGGCCTATTACGTGCTGAAAAAGAGTAATCCCAGCCCGTACATGTTTTTTATGCAGGATAATGATTTCACCCTGTTTGGCGCGTCGCCGGAAAGTTCGCTCAAGTATGACGCCACCAGCCGCCAGATTGAGATCTACCCGATTGCCGGAACACGCCCGCGCGGTCGTCGCGCCGATGGCTCGCTGGACAGAGACCTCGACAGCCGCATCGAACTGGAAATGCGTACCGATCATAAAGAGCTTTCTGAACATCTGATGCTGGTGGATCTCGCCCGTAATGATCTGGCACGCATTTGCACCCCCGGTAGTCGCTACGTCGCCGATCTCACCAAAGTTGACCGTTATTCTTATGTGATGCACCTCGTCTCCCGCGTGGTCGGTGAGCTGCGCCACGATCTCGACGCCCTGCACGCTTACCGCGCCTGTATGAATATGGGGACATTAAGCGGTGCGCCGAAAGTGCGCGCCATGCAGTTAATTGCCGGGGCGGAAGGTCGTCGCCGCGGCAGCTACGGCGGCGCAGTAGGTTATTTCACCGCGCATGGCGATCTCGACACCTGCATTGTGATCCGCTCGGCGCTGGTGGAAAACGGTATCGCCACCGTGCAAGCCGGTGCTGGCGTGGTACTTGATTCTGTTCCGCAGTCGGAAGCCGACGAAACCCGTAATAAAGCCCGCGCTGTACTGCGCGCTATTGCCACCGCGCATCATGCACAGGAGACGTTCTGATGGCTGACATTCTGCTGCTCGATAATATCGACTCTTTTACTTACAACCTGGCAGATCAGTTGCGCAGCAATGGTCATAACGTGGTGATTTACCGCAACCATATTCCGGCGCAGACCTTAATTGAACGCCTGGCGACAATGAGCAATCCGGTGCTGATGCTTTCTCCTGGCCCCGGTGTGCCAAGCGAAGCCGGTTGTATGCCAGAACTCCTCACCCGCCTGCGCGGCAAGCTGCCAATTATTGGCATTTGCCTCGGTCATCAGGCGATTGTCGAAGCTTATGGGGGGTATGTCGGTCAGGCGGGCGAAATTCTTCACGGTAAAGCGTCGAGTATTGAACATGACGGTCAGGCGATGTTTGCCGGATTAACAAACCCATTGCCAGTGGCGCGTTATCACTCGCTGGTTGGCAGTAACATTCCGGCCGGTTTAACCATCAACGCCCATTTTAATGGCATGGTGATGGCGGTGCGTCACGATGCAGATCGCGTTTGTGGATTCCAGTTCCATCCGGAATCCATTCTTACTACCCAGGGTGCTCGCCTGCTGGAACAAACGCTGGCCTGGGCGCAGCAGAAACTGGAACCGACCAACACGCTGCAACCGATTCTGGAAAAACTGTATCAGGCGCAGACCCTTAGCCAGCAGGAAAGTCACCAGCTGTTTTCAGCGGTGGTACGTGGCGAACTGAAACCGGAACAACTGGCGGCGGCGCTGGTGAGCATGAAAATTCGCGGCGAGCACCCGAACGAGATCGCCGGAGCAGCAACCGCGCTACTGGAAAATGCCGCGCCGTTCCCGCGCCCGGATTATCTGTTTGCTGATATCGTCGGTACTGGCGGTGACGGCAGTAACAGCATCAATATTTCTACCGCCAGTGCGTTTGTCGCCGCGGCCTGTGGGCTGAAAGTGGCGAAACACGGCAACCGTAGCGTCTCCAGTAAATCCGGCTCGTCGGATCTGCTGGCGGCGTTCGGTATTAATCTTGATATGAACGCCGATAAATCGCGCCAGGCGCTGGATGAGTTAGGCGTCTGTTTCCTCTTTGCGCCGAAATATCACACCGGATTCCGCCACGCGATGCCGGTTCGCCAACAACTGAAAACCCGCACCCTGTTCAATGTGCTGGGGCCATTGATTAACCCGGCGCATCCGCCGCTGGCGCTAATTGGTGTTTATAGTCCGGAACTGGTGCTGCCGATTGCCGAAACCTTGCGCGTGCTGGGGTATCAACGCGCTGCGGTAGTGCACAGCGGCGGGATGGATGAAGTTTCATTACACGCGCCGACAATCGTTGCCGAACTGCATGACGGTGAAATTAAGAGCTATCAGCTAACTGCAGAAGATTTTGGCCTGACACCCTACCACCAGGAGCAACTGGCAGGCGGAACACCGGAAGAAAACCGTGACATTTTAACACGCTTGTTACAAGGTAAAGGCGACGCCGCCCATGAAGCAGCCGTCGCGGCGAACGTCGCCATGTTAATGCGCCTGCATGGCCATGAAGATCTGCAAGCCAATGCGCAAACCGTTCTTGAGGTACTGCGCAGTGGTTCCGCTTACGACAGAGTCACCGCACTGGCGGCACGAGGGTAAATGATGCAAACCGTTTTAGCGAAAATCGTCGCAGACAAGGCGATTTGGGTAGAAACCCGCAAACAGCAGCAACCGCTGGCTAGTTTTCAGAATGAGGTTCAGCCGAGCACGCGACATTTTTATGATGCACTTCAGGGCGCACGCACGGCGTTTATTCTGGAGTGTAAAAAAGCGTCGCCGTCAAAAGGCGTGATCCGTGATGATTTCGATCCGGCACGCATTGCCGCCATTTATAAACATTACGCTTCGGCAATTTCGGTGCTGACTGATGAGAAATATTTTCAGGGGAGCTTTGATTTCCTCCCCATCGTCAGCCAAATCGCCCCGCAGCCGATTTTATGTAAAGACTTCATTATCGATCCTTACCAGATCTATCTGGCGCGCTATTACCAGGCCGATGCCTGCTTATTAATGCTTTCAGTACTGGATGACGAACAATATCGCCAGCTTGCTGCCGTCGCCCACAGTCTGGAGATGGGTGTGCTGACCGAAGTCAGTAATGAAGAGGAACTGGAGCGTGCCATTGCATTGGGGGCAAAGGTCGTTGGCATCAACAACCGCGATCTGCGTGATTTGTCGATTGATCTCAACCGTACCCGCGAGCTTGCGCCGAAACTGGGGCACAACGTGACGGTAATCAGCGAATCCGGCATCAATACTTACGCTCAGGTGCGCGAGTTAAGCCACTTCGCTAACGGTTTTCTGATTGGTTCGGCGTTGATGGCCCATGACGATTTGAACGCCGCCGTGCGCCGGGTGTTGCTTGGTGAGAATAAAGTGTGTGGCCTGACGCGTGGGCAAGATGCTAAAGCAGCTTATGACGCGGGCGCGATTTACGGTGGGTTGATTTTTGTTACAACGTCACCGCGTTGCGTCAGCGTTGAACAGGCGCAGGAAGTGATGGCTGCGGCACCGTTGCAATACGTTGGCGTATTCCGCAATCACGATATTGCCGATGTGGTGGACAAAGCTAACGCGTTATCGCTGGCAGCAGTGCAACTGCATGGTAATGAAGATCAGCAATATATCGACGCACTGCGTGACGTGCTGCCCGCAAACGTTGCCATCTGGAAAGCATTGAGCGTCGGTGAAACTCTTCCCGCACGCGATTTTCAGCACGTCGATAAATATGTTTTCGACAACGGCCAGGGTGGTAGCGGGCAACGTTTCGACTGGTCACTGTTAAACGGTCAATCGCTTGGCAACGTTCTGCTGGCGGGTGGCTTAGGCGCAGATAACTGCGTGGAAGCGGCACAAACCGGCTGCGCCGGACTTGATTTTAATTCTGCTGTAGAGTCACAACCGGGTATAAAAGACGCACATCTTTTGGCCTCGGTTTTCCAGACGCTGCGCGCATATTAAGGAAAGGAACAATGACAACATTACTTAACCCCTATTTTGGTGAGTTTGGCGGCATGTACGTGCCACAAATCCTGATGCCTGCTCTGCGCCAGCTGGAAGAAGCTTTTGTCAGCGCGCAAAAAGATCCTGAATTTCAGGCCCAGTTCAACGACCTGTTGAAAAACTATGCCGGGCGTCCAACCGCACTGACCAAATGCCAGAACATTACGGCTGGGACGAACACTACGCTGTATCTTAAGCGCGAAGATTTACTGCACGGCGGCGCGCATAAAACTAACCAGGTGCTCGGTCAGGCTTTACTGGCGAAGCGGATGGGTAAAACCGAAATCATCGCCGAAACCGGTGCCGGTCAGCATGGCGTGGCGTCGGCCCTTGCCAGTGCCCTGCTCGGCCTGAAATGCCGTATTTATATGGGTGCCAAAGACGTTGAACGCCAGTCGCCAAACGTTTTTCGTATGCGCTTAATGGGTGCGGAAGTGATCCCGGTACATAGCGGTTCCGCGACGCTGAAAGATGCCTGTAACGAGGCGCTACGCGACTGGTCCGGCAGTTATGAAACCGCGCACTATATGCTGGGCACCGCAGCTGGCCCGCATCCTTACCCGACCATTGTGCGTGAGTTTCAGCGAATGATTGGCGAAGAAACGAAAGCGCAGATTCTGGAAAGAGAAGGTCGCCTGCCGGATGCGGTTATCGCTTGTGTTGGCGGCGGTTCAAATGCCATCGGCATGTTTGCTGATTTCATCAACGAAACCGACGTCGGCCTGATTGGTGTCGAACCAGGCGGTCACGGTATCGAAACTGGCGAGCACGGCGCACCGTTAAAACACGGTCGCGTGGGCATCTATTTCGGTATGAAAGCGCCGATGATGCAAACCGAAGACGGGCAGATTGAAGAATCTTACTCCATCTCCGCCGGACTGGATTTCCCGTCTGTCGGCCCACAACACGCGTATCTTAACAGCACTGGACGCGCTGATTACGTGTCAATTACCGATGATGAAGCACTGGAAGCCTTCAAAACGCTGTGCCTGCACGAAGGGATCATCCCGGCGCTGGAATCCTCCCACGCCCTGGCCCATGCGCTGAAAATGATGCGCGAAAACCCGGAAAAAGAGCAGCTACTGGTGGTTAACCTTTCCGGTCGCGGCGATAAAGACATCTTCACCGTTCACGATATTTTGAAAGCACGAGGGGAAATCTGATGCAACGCTACGAATCTCTGTTTGCCCAGTTGAAGGAGCGCAAAGAAGGCGCATTCGTTCCTTTCGTCACCCTCGGTGATCCGGGCATTGAGCAGTCGCTGAAAATTATCGACACGCTAATTGAAGCCGGTGCTGACGCGCTGGAGTTAGGTATCCCCTTCTCCGACCCACTGGCGGATGGCCCGACGATTCAAAACGCCACACTGCGTGCCTTTGCGGCAGGTGTGACCCCGGCACAGTGCTTTGAGATGCTGGCACTGATTCGCCAGAAGCACCCGACCATTCCCATCGGCCTTTTGATGTATGCCAACCTGGTGTTTAACAAAGGCATTGATGAGTTTTATGCCCAGTGCGAGAAAGTCGGCGTCGATTCGGTGCTGGTTGCCGATGTGCCAGTGGAAGAGTCCGCTCCCTTCCGCCAGGCCGCGTTGCGTCATAATGTCGCACCTATCTTTATTTGCCCGCCGAATGCCGACGATGATTTGCTGCGCCAGATAGCCTCCTACGGTCGTGGATACACCTATTTATTGTCACGTGCGGGCGTGACCGGCGCAGAAAACCGCGCCGCGTTACCCCTCAATCATCTGGTCACGAAGCTGAAAGAGTACAATGCTGCGCCTCCATTGCAGGGCTTTGGTATTTCCGCCCCGGATCAGGTAAAAGCAGCGATTGATGCAGGAGCTGCGGGCGCGATTTCTGGTTCGGCCATTGTTAAAATCATCGAGCAACATATTAATGAGCCAGAGAAAATGCTGGCGGCACTGAAAGCTTTTGTACAACCGATGAAAGCGGCGACGCGCAGTTAATCCCACAGCCGCCAGTACCGCTGGCGGCATTTTAACTTTCTTTAACGAAGCCGGAAAAATCCTAAATTCATTTTATATTTATCTTTTTACCGTTTCGCTTACCCCTGTCGAACGTCAACTTACGTTATTTTTCCGCCCAACAGTAATATAATCAAACAAATTAATCCCGCAACATAACACCAGTAAAATAAATAATTTTCTCTAAGTCACTTATTCCTCAGGCAATTGTTAATATATCCAGAACGTTCCTCATAATATATTTTCCCACTTTCTTCTCGTTACGCTTAATTTGACTAATTCTCATTAGCGACTAATTTTAATGAGTGTCGACACACAACACTCATATTAATCAAACAATGCAACGCAACGGGAGAAATAACATGGCCGAACATCGTGGTGGTTCAGGAAATTTCGCCGAAGACCGTGAGAAGGCATCCGACGCAGGCCGTAAAGGCGGTCAGCATAGCGGTGGTAATAAATCAGGCAAATCCTGATTCACCGTTAATTATTAATATCAGCTGATAAAGATAATTTCATCTGCGGGCCGTATGGCTCGCAGTGATTCCACTGGAGAAAAATATGAATATGAAGACCATTGAAGATGTATTTATTCACCTGCTTTCAGATACCTACAGCGCAGAAAAACAATTAACCCGTGCACTGGCAAAACTCGCTAGAGCAACATCAAACGAAAAATTAAGTCAGGCTTTTCATGCGCACCTCGAGGAAACTCATGGACAGATTGAACGAATTGATCAAGTTGTGGAATCTGAATCGAACCTGAAAATTAAGCGCATGAAATGTGTGGCAATGGAAGGTCTCATTGAAGAAGCTAATGAGGTTATCGAAAGCACCGAGAAAAACGAAGTGCGTGATGCCGCACTGATTGCCGCAGCGCAGAAAGTCGAGCACTATGAGATCGCCAGTTACGGGACATTAGCGACGCTGGCTGAACAATTAGGTTACCGTAAAGCAGCGAAGCTTCTGAAAGAAACTCTTGAAGAAGAAAAGGCCACCGACATCAAACTGACTGATCTGGCACTTAATAACGTAAATAAGAAAGCCGAAAATAAAGCCTGAAATATGAATTTTCACTTTTAGTCATTTTATAAAGAGGACATTTTCATGAATCGTATTGAACATTATCATGACTGGTTACGTGACGCCCACGCAATGGAAAAGCAAGCCGAATCTATGCTTGAATCCATGGCCAGTCGTATAGATAATTATCCTGAACTACGCGCTCGTATTGAACAACATCTTAGTGAAACCAAAAACCAGATTGTTCAACTGGAAACTATTCTTGATCGTAATGACATTTCACGTTCAGTCATTAAAGATTCCATGAGTAAAATGGCTGCGCTTGGGCAGTCAATCGGTGGTATATTCCCTTCTGATGAAATAGTCAAAGGCTCTATTAGCGGATATGTCTTCGAGCAATTTGAAATCGCCTGTTACACCTCACTCTTAGCAGCAGCAAAAAATGCCGGTGATACAGCTTCAATTCCAACCATCGAAGCGATTTTAAATGAGGAAAAAGAAATGGCCGACTGGCTGATTCAGCATATTCCGCAAACAACTGAGAAATTTTTAATTCGCTCTGAAACTGATGGCGTAGAAGCGAAGAAATAATACCCTTTATACCATGTCCTTATTGACCCCGTATATTACGGGGTCGTTTTTGTGCGGAATTAAAAACGATATCCTGCTGAGAACATAAACACCCACGGATCGAGGCGTACGCTATCGTGTTGCTGTGCACCGCCCAGCTTATAATTGGCGGTGGTATCAATATCCATGTACCACACTGACATGTTAACCAACCAGTCACGGTTAATCAGATAATCAACCCCCACCTGCCCGGCAGCTCCCCAGGAATCTTTCAGACTGAGATCGGAAAGCCCCGCCTCTTTGCCATGATCGTTAAATCCATTATCAAAGAAGGTGGTGTAGTTAATACCTGCCCCAACGTAAGGACGGAATTTGCTGCTGGCATCACCAAAATACCACTGCGCCATCAGTGTTGGCGGCAGATGATGAACGGTTGCAATATCGCCGGTCGCCCGGGTGCCGATTTTATGGCGGAACGGCGTCGCTGCCAGCAATTCCACACCAATGTTATCGGTCGCCATATAAGTAAACGTCAGGCCCAGTTGCGTGTTATTGGTCACGCTGAATCCACCCAGACTTCCTAACGTACCACCAGCACCTTCTGTTGGACGTACGGTTGCAGAACCTGCACGCATAAAAAATTCGCCTGCTTCATGCGCAAAGGCACTGCCAGAGAGAAGAGTTGTTACTGCCAAAGCCGCCACTGTTAACTTTTTCATATCCGCTCCGTCGTTATGGTTATAAAAACGTGACGAATATACCTACATTGGAGTAACAAATGATCCTACATAGATCACATTACATATGATAATTCACCCTTTATTGATCTGGATTAATTTAGAAGTTGCATTGAGAATCCTGGTTAACGTGATTTAAATCAATTTTTAAATATTTTCGCTACGCAAATATTAACTCGTTCGCCACTTGCCGCGGTTTGCCCACGCCTGAAGGCCAGCAATTACCTCCGCTTTACAAAGATATGCTTTTCCATACAAGACCTGATGCTGCCACCCGAGGCTTAACCAGGGTACAATTGCCCGCTAATTAACACCTGCATAAAACTCAAGGAGAGTGCATGTCTATCACGGCGCAGTCCGTATACCGTGACACCGGAAATTTCTTCCGTAATCAATTTATGACCATTCTGTTGGTATCGTTGCTATGTGCGTTTATCACAGTGGTGTTAGGGCATGTTTTCTCACCCAGTGATGCACAGCTTGCGCAGCTCAATGATGGCGTGCCCGTTAGCGGCAGTAGTGGGTTGTTCGACCTGGTTCAGAATATGTCACCGGAACAGCAACAAATTTTGCTGCAGGCTTCAGCGGCGTCCACTTTTTCAGGATTAATCGGTAACGCCATTCTCGCCGGAGGCGTAATATTAATTATCCAGCTGGTGTCTGCGGGTCAGAGAGTCAGTGCGCTGCGAGGTATTGGTGCCAGTGCGCCGATATTGCCAAAGTTATTTATTCTGATTTTTCTGACTACCCTTTTAGTACAGATTGGCATCATGCTGGTGGTCGTTCCGGGAATTATCATGGCTATTTTACTGGCCCTGGCACCGGTGATGTTGGTACAGGACAAAATGGGCGTTTTTGCCTCGATGCGTAGCAGTATGCGGCTGACTTGGGCGAATATGCGTCTGGTGGCACCCGCAGTACTGAGCTGGTTGCTGGCAAAAACACTGTTGCTGCTTTTTGCCTCTTCTTTTGCCGCATTAACCCCGGAAATTGGTGCCGTACTGGCGAACACCTTGAGCAACCTGATTTCAGCCGTACTGCTCATCTATCTGTTCCGCCTGTATATGTTGATTCGCCAATAACCTTAAGCATTTGATTACGGAATCGTAAAATGAAGCAGTTTCTTGATTTTTTACCGCTGGTTGTCTTTTTCGCGTTTTACAAGATTTATGACATCTATGCGGCTACTGCGGCGCTGATCGTCGCCACGGCGATTGTGCTTATATATAGCTGGGTTCGCTTTCGTAAGGTTGAGAAGATGGCCCTGATCACTTTTGTTCTGGTGGTCGTCTTCGGTGGCTTAACCCTGTTCTTCCACAATGATGAGTTTATTAAATGGAAGGTTACTGTCATTTATGCCCTGTTTGCAGGTGCCCTGTTAGTCAGCCAATGGGTGATGAAAAAGCCGCTAATTCAGCGGATGCTGGGTAAAGAACTCACGCTGCCGCAACCGGTATGGTCGAAGCTGAATCTGGCCTGGGCTGTTTTCTTTATCCTTTGCGGTCTGGCAAACATCTACATCGCATTCTGGCTGCCGCAAAATATTTGGGTCAACTTTAAAGTGTTTGGCCTGACCGCTCTTACCTTAATCTTCACATTGTTAAGCGGTATCTATATCTACCGCCACATGCCGCAGGAAGATAAATCCTAACCAGACTGCCAGTCCTTCGGGGCTGGCGCTGTATCTCCTCTGTTCTCCTCAGGAAAATCATAGTAGCATCGCGCCTGTGATTTTCCTTTTAAGTCGGTTTTACCATGTCTACAACACATAACGTCCCTCAGGGCGATCTTGTTTTACGTACTTTAGCCATGCCCGCCGATACCAATGCCAATGGTGACATCTTTGGTGGTTGGTTAATGTCACAAATGGATATTGGCGGCGCTATTCTGGCGAAAGAAATTGCCCACGGTCGCGTAGTGACCGTGCGGGTTGAAGGAATGACTTTCTTACGACCGGTTGCGGTCGGCGATGTAGTGTGCTGCTATGCACGCTGTGTCCAGAAAGGGACGACATCGGTCAGCATTAATATTGAAGTGTGGGTGAAAAAGGTCGCGTCTGAACCCATCGGGCAACGTTATAAAGCGACAGAAGCATTATTTAAGTATGTCGCGGTTGATCCTGAAGGAAAACCTCGCGCCTTACCTGTTGAGTAATAATCAAAAGCCTCCGGTCGGAGGCTTTTGACTTTCTGCTTACTGAATTTCGGTGGTGCCGTTAATTTTAAACAGGATATTCACCACAATCCCACTGCCTGGCTTACCCGGCTCATAACGCCATCTGCGCATCGCATTTTTCACCTCACGCTCAAACATGTTCGCAGGCTTGGCTGAGAGGATTTGCACGTTATCCACGCGACCATCCGGCGTGACATCAAATTTAACTTTAACCTGCCCTTCAATGCGCAATGCCTGTGCTCGTGCCGGATACTGCGGCTGATTGCGGCTTAATGCGCGTGGTCCTGAAGCCACACTGGTAACCGGCTTGCTGGTTGTAGCCGTCGCCGTACTTGATGTCGGGCGCGCGGGCGCCGTATTTTCAAACGGTGATGCCGGACGCGACTCTACGGGTTTGACATCGCGTTTTGGCTGCTCCTGTACCTTTTTCACCGGCTTCGGTTTTGGCTTAGGTTTCGGCTTCGGCTTTTCAATGACCACCGGTGCTTCTTTTGGCGGTTCGGGGATCGGCTCAGGTTCCGGTTCTGGCTCTACCACCGGCTCCGGTGGCGGCTGAACGGCTTGTGGCGGTTCGAGATCCGCAGGCGCAACCATCGTGACAGAAATTGGCTGCGCAGGCGCAGGTAGTTCAATAACCTGATGTACCGAGGTATAGAGCAGACCCGCCACAACAGCACCATGAATGCAGACCGAAAGTAACGTCGGCCAGGGGAAGCGGCGAGGTAAATCAAGGGTCATTGAAGTCATAATCATTTCAGTAGAAAAACCAGGCCTCGATTTTAAATGCAAATAGCAATCATATTCAATAAGGCAAGACGATCAGGATCAGTGAAAATGTCATTTTTGGCGTAATTGACCTTACTTTTTAAATGGTCTTAACAAAGACATCATCTTTCCGTTGCAGATCTTCGCCCTTTCAAATAACGTACTTTACAACTTTCCCGAACAAGGAGTTGTGCCCGTGTTGTATGTTATTTACGCTCAAGACAAAGCTGATAGCCTCGAAAAACGCCTTTCCGTTCGTCCGGCACATTTAGCACGTTTACAGTTACTGCATGATGAAGGTCGATTGTTGACCGCCGGTCCAATGCCAGCAGTAGACAGTAACGATCCAGGGGCTGCGGGATTTACTGGCTCAACCGTTATTGCTGAATTTGAATCGCTGGAAGCAGCTCAGGCCTGGGCCGATGCTGACCCGTACGTAGCGGCAGGAGTCTATGAATACGTTTCAGTGAAACCATTTAAGAAAGTGTTCTGAATAGAGATTCAATATTTAAGGGCACGGTTTTTGCAACCGTGTTCTTGTTTGGCCTTTCCTTATAGGTCGGTCAGTGCATTCACCCCTACAAGCAGATAATAACTTTATCTGTATTTCTTTATATGATGTGAGCATATTCAGGAAAAATGCCCTTTCCTGACGCAGAGTTGCTCACTCAAAACCTTTGATTACTGCGGATAAAGTCATCTACTATTGTTTAACACATTCACGCGCTGCATGTATGTTCAGAAAATGTGCACGCTCAGATAATTAAACAAAATTGTGGTTACAGAGGTATCAGTGAGTCACTGGGCTACATTCAAACAAACAGCAACTAATTTATGGGTGACCCTACGGCACGACATTCTCGCGCTGGCCGTCTTTTTAAATGGATTGCTTATTTTTAAAACAATCTATGGTATGTCGGTCAATTTGCTAGATATTTTCCATATCAAAGCATTTTCAGAGTTGGATCTCTCCTTGCTGGCAAACGCCCCACTCTTTATGCTCGGCGTCTTTCT
>ULTA01013876.1_pt1 | contig 16087 bp, 18 predicted proteins | sample 1957181 | NCBI WGS metagenome assembly ULTA01 (sample SAMEA4835722, study PRJEB28245) | human gut metagenome | biome: gut microbiome; material: fecal sample | place: Denmark | collected 2008
CCTCGCTGCCAAGTACGGCTGTAAGACCGTGGATTTTCCCTCCATCAGCACCGGCGTCTACGGCTATCCCGTGGATAAGGCCGCCGCCGTCGCGCTGCGCGCCATCCTCGCAGGCCTAGAGGCGCACCCGGAGATAACGCGCGTGCGCATGGTCTGCTTCGACGCGCGTACCCGCGCGGCCTACGAGGCTGCCCTGGCCGAGCTGTGAGCCGCAGGCTGGACTACACCGTCCCGCCGGAGCTCTCGGGGCGGCGCATACGCAGCATACTGCAAAACCAGCTCGGCCTCTCTGCCGGCCTGGTCACCCGCCTGCGCCACAGGGAAAACGCCGTCCTGCTCAACGGCAGGCCCGCCAGGACCCTTGACCCTGTCCGCGCCGGGGACAGGCTCAGCGTCGAGGTCGGCGACGAAAAAAAGGGCGCCTTCGCGCCCGGCGGCCCCCGCCTTGAGGTGCTCTGGGAGGACGAGGACATACTCATAATAAATAAGCCCGCGGACATGGCCGTCCACGGGCGCTCTGAGCACGGCGAGCCCACAGTCGGCTCCGCCGTCGCCGCCTACCTCGGCACCGCCGCGCCCTTCCACCCCGTGAACCGGCTGGACAGAGGCACGACAGGCGCCATGTGCGCCGCCAAGACCGGCTACATGCACGAGCGGCTTCGCCGCCTGCTGCACACTCCGGGCCTGCGGCGGGAATACCTGGCCATAAGCGTCGGCGTCCCGGAGCCGGCTTCGGGCGTCATAGACCTGCCCATAGGCCGCCGCGGGGAGGAGAAGCGCTTCTGTACCCGCCCGGACGGCGCGCCCAGCCTCACGCGCTACGAGACTCTCGCCGCTGCTGACGGCCTTGCCCTGCTGCGCCTTGTGCCTGAGACGGGGCGGACGCACCAGATAAGGGTCCACCTCGCTGCCATCGGCTGCCCGCTCCTGGGCGACAGGCTCTACGGCCGCGTTTCGGAGGAGCTGGCCCGTCCGGCCCTGCACTCAGCCGCGCTCACGCTAAGCCATCCGCTGACGGGAGAACTCGTCAGCGTCCGCGCTCCACTGCCGGAGGATATGAGGGGGGTGCTCGCTGCACATGAAATTAAAGCGACTGAGCTATGATTCGCCGCTCATCCTGAGTTTTGCCTTCCTCAGCCTCGCGGTGCTGCTGCTTGACGGGCTGACGGGCGGCAGGGCCGTGAGCCTGCTCTTCTGCGTATACCGCTCGCCGCTCTCGGAGCCCCTGACCTGGCCCCGCTTCGTGCTGCATGTGCTGGGACACTCTGGCTGGGAGCACTACATCGGCAACATGCTGATGCTCCTTGTCGTCGGCCCGCCCTGTGAGGCACGCTACGGCTCGGGCAGGCTTGGCCTTGCAATGCTGGCGACCGCCCTGGTATCCGGACTGCTGCACTGGGCGCTCTTTCCCGGCACGGCGCTGTTGGGCGCTTCTGGCATAGTCTTCATGCTCATCATCCTGTCATCCTTCGCCGGGGCGGGCAGGGGCGAACTGCCGCTGACGCTGCTGCTTGTCCTCGTGCTCTACCTTGGCGGGGAGCTCGTTTCCATGCTTACGGTGAGGGACAATATCTCGCACCTCAGCCATATCCTCGGCGGACTGTGCGGGGCGGGGTTCGGCTTCCTGTTCCGGCCGCGTCAGGCGTAGCGCTGGGCCCCGTCGGGCGTGACGTAATAGACCCGTGCCAGGCCGCGTATGGCCCCGGATAGCTCCGTCAAATCGCTCTGCGTGCCCTCGGGTATGGCGAGGGGGCGTATGGCGATGTTTGCGTCAAAGCCCGCGCTGACGGCGGAGTGTGGTATCTGCGAGCCGATGACGCTTTCAAGCTGCTCCGAGAGCGCGGAGATATCCCCTACGCAGCCGAGCTCTACGCCGTCTACGCTGACGGCCCAGGCCATCTCAACGCCCCCGGCGGAGCAGAGTATGGCCTCCGCCAGCTCGGAAACTTCTCCGCGCGCCGGCAGGATGGAGAGCCGGGCCTCCGTCTCCAGCTCCGGAGGTACGGCCCCGCCTCGCGCGACCTCTTCCGCCGCGGCCATTGCGGCGTCATAGGCGTTTTCAACGCTTTGGCGCGACCAGCTGCCCTCAAGCGGCGCACCGTCCACGCTCACGGAATACACCAGCCGCAGGTTTGCCGCTGCAACGAGCAGCAGGGAAACAAGCAGCAGAGCGGCCTTCTTCAGCAGCACAAAAATCACCTCAGAAGTTAACATAACACATTCACGGCTAGAGTCAAGGGCTTCGGCAAAAGCTCTCAAAAGCCGCGCGTTTTCTCCCGGCATGTCCGCATAGACTGGACATGAGAGGAGCGTGAGGACATGGGTTACGAGGAAAGGCTGCCGGCGGCAAAGCCGCACCGCATAGCTTTGGACGAGCGGGAGAGGCTGTCCGTCACGGGTGTGGACGAGGTGCTGTGCTTTGACGAGGACAGGATAGTGATGCGCACGGTGAAGGGCGAGCTGACGGTGGCCGGGGAGGGCCTGCATATCGGCAAGCTCAGCCTGGACACTGGGGAGCTGAGCGTGGAGGGCAAGGTCTCGGAGCTGAGCTACGAGGAGGCGGCGCCCGCAGGCGGCTTCTGGAGCCGGCTTTTCGGCTGAGCATGGAGCAGCCGGTGTATACCCAGGCCTGGCAGGCGGGGCTGGCTCTGCTGCTGGGCGTAGGGCTGGGAATAATTTACGACGCGCTCAAGGCTGTCAGGCTGGCCTCCCGGCGCGGGAAGGGGCGCACGGCAATAACAGCGGCGGCGGATATACTCTTCTGCGCCCTGCTGACCTTTGCGCTTTTCAGCTTCGGCCTGGGGCCGGGAGAGGGGAGCCTCAGGGCCTTTATGCTCTTTTGCGCGGGCTGCGGCTGGGGGCTCTACGCGCTGACTATCTCGGCCTGGGCGCTGCGATTTTTCAGTTTTCTCGTCAAATGGGCCCGTAAAGCGGCGGCTCCCTGCCTGAGATGGCTTGGAAAACTCGAAAAAATCAAAAAATTTCAAAAAAATATCTTCCCAAAATTTCGCACAAGGTTTACAATGAGTAAAGACCGCCGTGGGCAGTCCCGCCGCGGCGGAATAAGCCCCGAAGGGGGTGCCCGCCTTGAGGAAAGCAAGGGCAGGTATAGTTATTCTGCTGATAGTCGCGGCAATATCGCTGTACGCGTTGGCGAGCCTGGCGGCGACGAAGGCGGAAATAGCGGCCTGCGAAGAGTATCGGGACGAACTCCTCGCCGAGGTCGGCGCGCTTGAGAGCGAGACTGCGCGCCTGACTGAGGACGCGGTCTCCGGCCCGGGGGAAGAGATAAGCCGTGCGGCGCAGGGGCAGCCGGAGCAGAGCCCGGCAGGGCAGACAGAAGAAGCAAGCACCAGCAATTAAATACAGGGGGATAAAGAGCACATATGCAGCTTCAGGTGGGAATGGTAACTGAGGGCAAGGTCACGGGCATAACGAAGTTCGGGGCCTTTGTAGCCCTGCCGGACGGTAAGAGCGGACTTGTACACATTTCGGAGATCGCGAACACCTTTGTGAACGACGTACACGACTATGTACAGGACGGGCAGACGGTCAAGGTAAAGGTCATAGGCATAGGGGACGACGGGAAGATAAATCTCTCCATCAAGAAGGCCGAGGACCCGGCGCCGCAGCAGCGGCAGGACAGGCGGCCGCTGAGGCCGGCGATGTCGCAGCAGCCGAGGCAGTACAGCGGGCCGCGGCAGCCCATGCCGAGGGCGAACGGACCCACCGGGGATGCGAGCTTTGAGGACAAGCTCAAGCAGTTCATGCAGGAGTCGGACAGCCGGATGGCGGACAACAAGATGTACTCTGACCACCGCACCTCGCGCAGAAGGAGATAAGCCAAAGGCGGAGCGCCGCGCGCCCCGCCTCTTTTTTGCGCCAACCGCTGTTGACAATGGCGGATAAATGGGGTAGAATACTAAAGCTCTGAGCCCCCGTACCTCACCAGGATAGAGCGACCGCCTCCTAAAAATCAGAAGGTCGTCCTCCATTCGGGGAAAATTCAACACATGCCCCTGTACCTCACCAGGATAGAGGGCCCGCCTCCTAAGCGGGATGTAGTGCGTTCGAGTCGCGCCAGGGGTGCCAAATTTGCCGCAATTCGCAAGAATTGCGGCATTTTTGTTGCATAATTGCACCCACAATATGTATATTACTTACTAATAGAGCTTCTCCCCGGCCGGAAATGTGCTCAAAAGGATTAGAACGCATTTTTCGGACTCGAACAATCCGTGAAGATTTTTGCTAATGAGATTTTACCCGTATTATCCTGTAGTACCTTGTACCGCTCCGTTCAATAGCTGTGCCAGAGTGCTGGCCAGTCCGGGCTGCTCCTGCAGTTGACGTATGAGCGCCCCCTGATCAGCGGTCGCAGGCGGCAGACTTTTCTGCGCCGACTGCGCCTCTATCTGGCGCATATCGGGGTTTGAGTAAAAAGCAGCCTCGAATTTTTGCGCGTTAATTTTCCGGTCTTCGTCGAGAATGTGAGCGTAGACTTTTGCCGTTTGCGTCTCAGGTGCGCTTGAAGCTCTATCGCCTGTCTCTGTGGCATCCACCTGCAGGCCGAAGCCCGCGTTGCGCAGCGCTATGCCTATTGCCGCGGTCTGCGACCACTCGCGGGAAGACACGCCAGGCTTGGCCTCGTCCGGTCCGCGCCACGCCTGCGCCTCCGCGAGATAGCACTCGGCGCTGTCGCGGTAATTGGCGTAGATTTTAGCCGAAGCCGTGAAGCCGCCGTCCTCAGGAACGGCGCTCACGGCTATCTTGCCATCCGGGTACTTGAGCCGGAACCATGCAATCTGCACCACGACTGGCAAGCGCTTGCGCGTCTCGCCGGTCTCCATGTCCGTGTACTCCACGGCAAACTCTCCGGCGTCGAAGCCCTCGACGCGGTTTATCTCGGCTATCTTTGCCATAGCCTCAGCCATTGTGCTCATGCCCTTGCCTCCTTGCGTCTCGGTATGTTGGTGTACGCGTTGCGCAGCTGCATCCAAACCGACAGCACGGTGTTGATGAGCTGGTTTATGCTCTCGCGGTAAGTGTTTTCGTCGACGGGTCGGAAGCTCGCAAAGCGTTTTCGGCAATCTGCGTGTACCTTGCTTAGCGCGTCGGACGCGGTCTGGCGGCACTCCTTGAGCTTGACGCCGGCGGGAAGGCCGAAGCGCCGCTCGTTTACAACGCAGCGGAGATACGCGTCTACAAGCTGGTAGTGCCGGACGAGCGCTTTGGTGTCCGTGGTAACTGGTGCGCTGCTGCACAGCTCCTTTGCCGTCTCCAGTACGCCGATGCGGTAGATTAGCTCCTGATAGACTATTAGCTGTTCAACAGCGGGTACGGCGTCGTTAAAGTCTCTTTCCATATCTGTCTTTATATTCTGGTATTCATCGAGCCAAGAAGCCATTTTTATCTCTCCTTTTCTTCTTGCAGTTCCCGTATGCGCCCGGCGAGCATGGTGCCGCGCCGGAGCGTCTCCTCGCGGAATATGGCTATGCAGAGCGCACGGCGCTCACCGACGATGATGACTCGCTCCTTTGCGCGCGTTACCGCCGTGTAGATAAGTGGACGCACGAGCATGACCGAGTGGGCGCATTGCAGGTTTATTATGACGGATTTGTACTCGCTGCCCTGGGACTTGTGTATGGTCGAGGCGTAGGCAAGCGTGAGCATATCCAGCTCGTCACCGCTGTACTCCATGAGCCGCCCGTCACCGAAGTCTATGGTCAGGACGGCGTCACCGCCGTCGCTGCCGATTCCGGTGACATAGCCCACGTCTCCGTTGCTGACCTGTTCGTAGTTTTTGAGCTGCATTACCTTGTCGCCAAGACGGAAGCGGCGCTTGCCGTGAGCTGCCTCGGATTTTCCCTCGCCGGGAGTATTCACCTTGTCCCGTAACAGCGAGTTGAGCGCGTTGACGCAGGTTGCCGTCTTTTGACGGAACGGGGTCAGCAGGGCGACGTTGTCCACGCCGAATTCGTCAAGCTCCCGCAGGTACAGCTTTGGTTATCCGTGCAGGCGGCCTCGCCGCTTTTCGGCTCCCAGCTCAACCGGACGCGCACGCGGCTATAGCCGTCCCAGTCGTAGCTGCCCACGGAGCCCAGGTCAGCGATCACGGTGCCGTCTGAGTAGAAGTCGAAGATTACGCCGTCAACCTCCCAGGCAGAGTCAGCCAGGTCATAGGGCACGGGCTCGTCGCCATAGTCGCCGGGGTCGGCGGGATAGTAGCTAATGGCCTCGACCCGTACAAAAACGATGTCGCCGTCCACGATCAGGCTGCCGTCCTCGCCCATGACGCCCTGTAGAGTCGAGCCGTCGTAGCTGAGGGTAAGGGTCTCGCCGTCCCACTCGTAATCAACCACGGCGTAGTCGTAGTAGTCGGACATATCGGCTGTGCCGTCGTCATAGAACACAAGGCTCGTCTCATAGTCGTCACAGTCCCAGTTGCCCACCAGGCTGACGGGCTCCTCGCCTCCGCAGGCAGAGAGAAGGCCGAGGGATAACACCAGGACCATCAGTATGCAGAGCAGACGAAGTTTCTTTTTCATTTGGGTTCCTCCTTGTTCAGTGTTTTTCCTGTCTGGTTTCGCAGGGGCGGCCGCTCTCGCCCGCCCCAAAGTCATCAATAGTAGTAGTAATCGTAGGTATCGCCGTAGTCGCCGGACCAGTAATAATCGTCGTAGGTGTCGCCGTAGTCGCCGGACCAGTAGTAGTCGTCGTAGTAATCATCGTAGTAGAAGTCGTCGCCCCAGCCGTCGTAGTCGTCGTAATAGTAGTCGTCGGCCCACCCGGCGTCGTTGGACTCGTAGTACTGGCCGTCTTCTATGTAGTAGTCATCGCCGAAGCCGATGAAGATGTCCTCATAGCCGTTCCAGTACCAGATATCCCCGTCCTCGTCGTACCAGTAGTAGGCCGTGCCGTAGTCGCCGGTGTCGCTCCACGCGCCGCCGGAGCCGCCGGTAGTCGGCTTGGGCTTGGGAGCCGTGGACCAGTCGCCCTCGAGGCCTATGCTGTCCACCATTTCCTTGCCTATGGCGTAGTAGGTCGCTATGCGCCTGTCAAGCGCCATGCTGTTCATTACCAGCACGTAGCCCGTGGGGCCGAGATAACGTATCTGCAGTGCTGCGCGCACCGGCTCGTCGGGGGCGGGGCTGTAGATGGAGCTGTCCAGCCAGACGTACTCGTCGTAGGTGAAGTAGTTGCCGTGGTCCTTGAAGTCGGAGCCTATGCTCTGGGTCACCAGGCCGCCGAACATGGCTTCGAGCACCTGGTCCATCATCTCCGCGAGCTTCGCCTTGGTGCTGTCATAGCCCTGGCTCATGGCGTCGTCATAGCCGCTCACGGGGACGAGCTGTATCGATATGCTGGAGTAGTAGTCGTCCGTATCCTCCCGGTCTACGGCAGTGAAGCGGAGCATGGAGGATTCGCTCTCGACGTTCATTAGCTCGGGGTACCACACCACTTCCCCGTCGGAGCCGGGGAGCTCAACATACTCCGTGAGCTCGTCGTCGATAGAGGGCAGCTCGCCGCTGCCTTCCTCCTCGCCCGTGGGCCAGGGAGCGGGATAGAGCGTGTCGCCGTCGGAATCAGTCAACACACCTTCCTCAAAGGTCAGCGTAAGGTAGACGCTGCCGCTTTCCTCGAGCAGGTAGACAAGGTTCTCCTCGTACTCGAAGGCGTGGTTTATGTAGCTGAAGCCCGTGTTGTCCAGAAGCTGCCAGGTCATGTCCTCGTAGAGGACGATATACATGTCGTAGTCGTCATATTTCCAGCAGCCGAGGAAGTCCTCGTTTATGCCGGCGTCCTCCGGCTCAATGACCGTGCCGCCCACGGTGAAGGCGTCTCCCTCGACGGGTGTGATGATGACCATCGCCGACTCCTCCGACCAGGCCATCTCGACGGCGTCGCCGTCGATGAGATCAAGGCCGTAGAACTCATAGGCGAAGCCGTCGACGTCCACCGCGCGCAGGTCAAAGGTCTCGCCCTCTGGCGGCTCGTAGCCGCTGAGGAAAATGGTGACGCTGCCGTCCTCTGCCGCGGCCGGCAGCAGGTCGTCGCCCCAGAAATCCTTGGAGGACAGAGTGACGTACAGCTCGACAAGCTCAAAGCCGAGGTCGTACGTTATTCTTACCCCGGCCTCGCCGCCTTCGTCGCTTTCGCCCCCGCAGGCCGCCAGCGAGAACAGCATCACTGCAGCAAGCAGCAAAGACATTGCCGCTTACTAGGACGTTTTCGAAGTGAGCCACGCCGTCCGCGCCGGTCACGGCATACTCGTCCACTTCAAGACCCGAAGCCGAGGTGCCGTAGAGGTGGAATGTGACGCCCTCAATGAAATTGTCCTCGGCGCTCTTGCGCACCTGCAGCGCGCCGCGCTTGAGCGTGTTGTTAAAGGTCACGACCGCACTCTCACCCCCGGCTATGGTGACGGTCTGGGAGTCCTGCGGTGTGTATGCATCCGAGTTTATCTCGGCGACGGTGTACCTGCCGGGCATTAGACCGGTGACGTAAATAGTACCGTCGCTGCCGGTGCGCACGCGCTCGGAGTAGTCCTCGCCGGTGATGGTGAACTCAATCCCGGAGACATTGCCGTCCTCGGAGGTCTTGACGATGCGCAGCCCGCCGGCGGCTTCCATCTCCAGCTCAAAGTAGCCATTCACAGGGTCTGAGACGTTCTCGCCGTAGGTGATTGTGTCCTGGACGTCTGCTTTGCTCCATGTACCGTCAGACCAGATTACCAGAGAGGAGCTGTAGGCGTTCTGCTTTTCGGCGGTGACGAGTATGGTCTCCTCGGTGGGAGTGTCGCAGGTTATGGTCAGGCGGTTGCCGCTCTTGGAGAAGCTGATGCCCGGCACATCGGTGCTGAAGGCGTAGTTGTCCAGCACGCCATTGCTGTCTGTGAGCGTGAGGGTATACTCGCTGCCATCCTGCTCCAGCTCGTAGGCTCGGGCGTAGTCGCGCAAGGGTGCGCAGAAGCTGGGCATGACGTTGTGCGTCTTTATGTTCTCTATAATCTGGTTGTAGTAGGACATAATCTGTGAACGCAGCGGGTTGGACGCGCCGATGTAGTCCATGACCGCGCCCTTGCCGTAGGCCGAGGGGTCGACGTGGTCAAAGTTGGCGTCGCGCTCGCCTACGACGACCTCCCAGACCAGCATCTGTGTGGCGATGGCGTAGCTGAGCGAGTCGGCATCGGAAGCGTTGCCGGTCATCCAGTTCTGTGAGATGTTGCCATGGTAGCCGTAGGTCAGCACGCGGCCCAGCAGTGTCTTTATGGTCTCCGGCGGTATGGTCACGTTGCTGCTTGCTGGGTAGTTGTCCCAGTAACTCTCGTCCTGCGAGGTGAGCGTGTCGCCGGAGTCCTGATCCACGCCCGGCTCAATGCAGTAGGCGACCTGTCCGTTATACGAGCCGATGGCGTGCAGCGTCATGCGTTCGTAGGCCACATACGCCCATCCGCTCATGAGGTTGTTCGCCGAGTGACCGAAGCGGCTGTCGCCGTAGTTGGGGTCGTTCTGCCGCGGGTAGTTTACCATGTAGGCCTGTACGGTCGTAGCCGCGAACGCCGGGAGCGTCCCCAGCATACTGAAGCACAGCACCAGAGCCATGAAAAGTGAAAGTACCCGTTTTGTTTTTGTTTTCATTTTGTCCTCCTTCTATCTGGGCGAAGCTATGTGGGTGATTGCGCCCCAGATGCGGTTGCTCTCGTTGTTTATGCCGAGTATGCGCACGGTCACGCGCGAGCCGCGCGGCGGGCGGCCGCGCTTTGGGTAGCTGCACAGGCAGTCTATGCCGCCGTCGAGCGCGACGAACACGCCGGTGGTGTCCACCATGCTCACCGTGCCGACATAGCGGTTGCCCACCGAGTAACGTTTGAGCGCTTTCTCATATGGGTTCTCTCCAGCGCGCTTTATGGAGGCGCTGACCCGGATGTGGTTGCGGTCGCTGCGGTCAATGTCCATGAGCTTCACGAGTATGCGCTGCCCCGGCTGGTAGCTCGCCGAGGCGTCGAGCATCCGCTGGTAGCTCAGCTCGCGCAGCGGGATGTACGTCTCCACACCGAACACATCCGCGAAGATACCTGCCCGGATAACAGAAACGACGCGTGCTTCAGCGCACACGCCGTTATACAGCAGGTTGTTCCCGTCCCTGTCCGTGCCGAAGTAGTACTCCCGTCGCTTCGCCGCCATGGCCTCCAGCCTGCTCGCGACCGCGACTCCCACTTCGCCGTCGATGCCCTTGACGATGTAATCCACCTCGGCGCCCAGCCGCTTGTTGAGCATATAATGCAGCGCGTCGCTCAGTGAACGGCCTTGGGTTTCCTCAGGCCTCTCGACCATCTCCTCCGCGGGAATGAGCACCTTGAAGTCGCCGTGGTATATGACTGCGACGGAATTTGTTCCGTCGCCAGGGCGCTCGATGCCCTGCACGGTGCCGGACAGTATGCGTCTGGTCTTGAGTGACTCGACGAGGTCGAGCATTGCGTCACAGGCCTTGTCCGCGTCTGTCTCCACACCCAGCCGGTCGCCGATGGAAACGACCGGTGCCGATCGGGCTCTCAAACTTCTCCGCCTCTCTGTGCCAGACTGATTCGCCGCTCTGCCGCCGCCTTTCGGATTCCTGATGTCAACGACCGAAGAGACGGCGCTTCCAGTTTCGGTCTGGCCGGCGGACTCATCGTAGAGCTCACCATGTTCAGTCTTCAACTCGGTCTGAGGCTCTTCCGTGCCCATATAGAGTTCATCCATTTCACGTTCCTCCTTTGTTCTAAGCATGAAAAAAGCACCCCGTTCGGGGTGCTTGCAGGCGTAAGTTGTATATTAGGATTTATTATCTTGGGGCTTCAATATATTTTCGGCGGGAATGGTCTGGCCGTCAAAGCGGCCTGCCGCACTTTCAATACCAGTCGCTCAGCAGGAAGTCTGCCAGATGCACTATCCTGACGCCATTTATGTTTCCGGCGGCGAGCTCGTCGAGCGTCACCACGTATTTTGGATAGTGGTCTTTTATCTCCATGAGATTTGCTACCTCGCGGTCGGACTCCTCTGGCAGCTGGCGGCAAACCTGGACATAGATTCGCTCGTCGCGCCGCACGGCCACGAAGTCTATCTCCCGGCTCTCGTTCTTGCCTATATACACCTCATAGCCGCGCCGCCTCAGCTCGAAGTACACAACGTTTTCCAGCATGGACGCTATGGATTTGGGGTTGAAGCCCATGATGCAGTATTTCAGCGACGGGTCTGCCAGATAGAACTTCTCCTGAGTTTTCAACACGGACTTGCCCTGCAAATCATAGCGCTGGCAGCGGTATATGACAAAGGCCTTCTCCAGCCAGCTCAGATAGTTGTAGACGGCCTCGACGGACAGTGAGCGCCCATCGCTCTTCAGGAATTTGACAATCGCGTTTGCAGAAAAGGTCTTGCCGACGTTTTCAACGACGTACTTCACCACGCGGTTGAAGAGGTCGTAGTTTGTGATGTTGTGACGGCGTGTTATGTCGTTGGCGACGACGGAGGTATATATGCCCTCGACAATCTGGTACGCCGAGCGCTCGCCGAAATTCCCCAGCGCCACAATCGGGAAACCGCCCATGCGGATGTACTCATTGAGCAGCTCTTTTACTGAGCGCCGGTCGCCCTGTTTGAAATCCAGGAACTCGGCAAAAGACAGGGTGTAAACGGGTATGGAGACGTAGCGCCCGGTGAGATAGGTGGAAATCTCGCTGGACATCAGCTTGGAGTTGGAACCGGTGACATATATGTCCGTGTCGGCGTTTTCAAGCAGGCTGTTTACGGCTTTCTCCCAGCCCTCAATCTCCTGCACCTCGTCCAGCAGCAGGTAGTAACGCCCTTCGCCGTTCATGCGGGAGCGGATGTCCTTGTACATCTCCCTGTCCGTCATGCCCTCGTCGAAATCCTCGGAGGTATATCGCAGGAAAATGACGTGGTCGGCCGCGACGCCGCCCGCTATAAGGTCGTCGCGCAGCATTTCCAGTATGGTGGACTTGCCGCAGCGCCTTATGCCGGCCAGAATCTTAACCAGCGGCACGTCGCGGTATTGCCTGAGCGTGTTCATATATTGCGGACGCAGAACCATGCTTTTACCTCCTCAGCCTCCATGATTCATAGTATAACCAAAAAAGTCGGAGTATTCAAGAAGTTTTTACGGATTGACGGTAAAAACTTCTGAGAAATACTAAATTATTTCGGAATTACATAAAATCAAAACCCCTCCGGTGGCTTGGCGCTGCTGTAGAGGCCGCGGCGTTTGCGGGGTGCGGGTTCTTCTGCTGCCGGCGCTTGGACTGAGGCCGGTGCGGAGGTCGGCGTCGGAGCGTAGTCCATTAGACTGGTTTTCACTATCTCGCCGGACATGGGCAGACGGGTGTAGTCCAGCTTCTTCAGACGGAGTATGTTGTGGCCACGAATTACGACGAGCAGCTCGTCGTTCGGCAGCCTGAGCACTTCATCCGGCGTGAGCAGGCGGCGCTTGCCTTGACCCTGCGTCTGGCGGTATTCGGGTATGACCTGGGCGACTGCCATGGTCTTGCGCACGGTCATGGTAGAGCTTATCCTGATGCTCATGTCGCCGCTGCGCTCGGAGAAGTACTCGGCGGTGACGTCGTCTGTGCAGCCGAGCATGAGCTGCACGTCGGTGTTGCCGATGATCTCGGCCCATAGGTTGTTTGGGTAGCGGTTCTGGAGCTGGCCGAGACTCTGCACGGCGAGCATGACATAGATTGCGCGGCTGCGTATGACCGAGAGCGTGCGCGTGAAGTCCGAGCCGTCTGCCGCGCCGCCAAGCTTGCCTATGTTGTTGAACTCATCGAGTATGAGGTTCACCGGCACGGCGCAGCGCATCTCCGGCGTGCTGTCGGCGTAGCGCACGAGCTTTATGAACAGGAACGAGAAGAACAGCGATGAGAGAAACGTCATTGTCGCGTCCTGGTCACTGAGCACGACGAAGTACGCGCACTTGTTCCTGCCGGGCGCAGTGAGGTCTATGTTGCTGCGGCTTATTATGCTCCGCACGGCCTCATTTTGCAGCACCTGCAGCCGCGTGCCAAGGCCGAGCACAATGCCGGAGCGCACCGTGTCGCTGGCCTGAGCGAACAGGTTGTACGGCGCGCGAGCCGGGTGGTCGAGCGGTAGCTTCTCAAAGAGCGCCGTGAGCTGGCGCTCGCTGTTGCGAATAAGCATCTGGTAGACCGAGGCGAGGTTCTTCTCGTCCGTCGTCCTGCTCGGATCAAGGCCGACGTAGAGTACGAGCGCCTTGAGTAAGTTGGCCTCGCCGTTATCCCAAAAGTGGTCGCCCTTGCCCTCGCTGGTGTTGCGGATGATGACGTTGGTGAGCACCTGCGCGAGCAGCGTGTCGCCTCCGAGGTCGGACATACAGTTCCAGGAGTCGCCGTGCGCGGGGTTCACAAGGTTGAACACCTTGACCTCGTAGCCGTGGGCGCGGAACAGCTCCGCAGTGTCGCTAAATAGCTCGCCCTTGCTGTCCGTTATGATGGCAGACTCGCCCCGGCGAATGATGTTGAAGAGCGCGGGCCGGATAACAGCCCGGGACTTCATTGTGCCCGACGCGCCTATTATAGCTATGTGCCGGTTCAGTCTGGTGTCTGCCGGGAGGCAGACCGCGCTGCCGTCTCGCTCGCCGAGGATTATCCCTTCGGCTCTGCCGATGGGCTTGACCTCCAGCACCTCGCGCAGCTCGCGCTCGCTCATCCACGCCGCCGTGCCGTAGGTGCCGTCGCGGCTGAGCGTAAAGCCCCGCGGGTCGTAGTCCCTGTCCCGGAACTTTCCGAACTTCAGATAGACCGCAACGGCTGCCGTGAGGGCAAGCAGCAGCGCCGCGCTTTTCAAGCCCGAGGCGGTAAAGACGGCTGAGAAGCAGCTAAATAAGCCACAGTCGACGGAGTTCATCTCCGCTTGGCCGGCAATGCCGCCCTCGGCCTGCCAGACTGAGTAGTTGTCCAGCAGCTGCCCCAGTAAGCCGGCTAAGTATAGCATCGCCGCGCATCCCAGTATGACGCCGGCAATTATGCCGGCCTTACGTTTCAAGTTCCATCGCCTCCTCAATTTCGTCTATGGTGATTGTCCGCACGGCGGCGAGTGCTCCCATATACTCAGCTACAAACCCGGCCTGCTCTGGGAAGCAGAGCACCTCATATTTGCCGCCATACAGCTCTGCCGCCTCACGGAAGCGCATGAGCCGGGCTATGTCACCGTCGAAGTGGGAGAGCACGCTCACTCTGCCAACAACCGCGTCGCGCTCCGTCAGACCCATTCCGTTTTTGACGCGGTCTTCGGGATCAAACAGGGCATTGAGCAATTTCCGGTTCCAGTCTGGTGTGAGCAGCAGCTTCAGCATACGAACCCCAAAAGAATCCAGGGGCACAAAGTATATGTGCGGGTATATCCGGTCGAAGCGGAACTCCGGCCTGTTCGGGTGCGCCGACGCCGCGAGCGTTGCGAGCGCCATCTCCTCGGATGCGCCGAAGAGGATAGCCGAGTCCATACCCACACCGGCGTTCATGCGTGCAAGCTCGTTTAAGCTGTGCAGCGCCTTGAACTCGCCAAGGCCGCTCCACTTCATCGCCGATGCGCGCGTGTTGTACACGGTGTAACAGCTCTCGGTGGAGAACAACGCGCCGACCGTGCGCGTGAAAATAGTCTTGTTCTGCTCCCCGGCACGCAGTTTCTTCAGGTCGCGGGCGAAGTAGAAGGCGTGTCGGTCTGTCACGGTTTGCCGGATGGTCTCGGTTTGCAGTGCGGGAAGCAGGTACGGCCTTATCTCCACGCCGGAGCGCATGAGCATGGCGGCGGTCTCGGCGACGCGGTGGTTGCGCTCGCGGTGAGCGCTGTCGCCCGGAAAGCGGTGACCGTAGAACGAGTCCATGTAGTATCGGTATGCCGCCGGGTGTATCCAGTCGAGCACGCTCAGCGCGCCCTTGTACAGGCGCAGGGACTTGTCCCTACCCCTGCCGCTTATCTGGAAGAGCCGCGTGTCTATCTGCGCGCTCCCGTCAGAATTGCGTATGACTTGCCTGCCGGAGCCGCGGCGCACAAGCTCGCGCAGTGCTCTCTCGTTGCCGAGCAAATGAAGCGAGCGCAGTGGAAATTCGCCCGTCACGGCGAGCAGGCTCACCAGTAGAAACGCCTGACTGCCGGGGCGCAGCGTCAGCATTGCGCCCCACCCGGCGCCGCGGCATTTCCCGACAACGTGGCTGCTCTCTTTGTCGGAATCCGGGCCGCGTTTGGAGCCAAAAAGCCGCGCGGCAGTTGTATTTCTGCTGCGGTAAATGCTGTGAGATTTTCCATGTACATTTTGTGGCCGTTTTTACACAGCTTTTTTACCGCTTTCAGGCGGGGAATCATGGAGCTTCACCCCCTCGTCCGGCATGGTTTTCTCGACCTCGAGCCAGACGGTAAACTCGCGCTGCGGCACGACGTAGACCTCGGTGCGTTCGGCCGCTGCGGCGGCGCTGCAGTAGTAGTGCGAGCACAGCCCCGGCGCGTCGTCGGTCATGGCGTAGAGTGCAATGCAGTCGGAGACCATGTTTATCTCGATGTTGTCGTGGTCGCGGCGCTGCCGTTCGGGTCTGTCCTCGGCATAGACGTGGCGGTATATGAGGACACAGTCCTCAAACCGTACCGGCGGCCTGTCTGCGAAGAAGGCTCGCAGAGCCGGGAGCAGGATGGAGCGCACATACTCGGCCGAGCCGCGCTCCTTTTTGGGCAGCAGAAGCGGAAGCCGGACGCTGAACCAGCCCTCGGCCGTGAACCCTATTTCCACCGGCACGTTGGCGGCGGTTATGGTCTCAACGTCCATCGAGGCAAAGGGCGAGCCGGTGCAGGCCGGGAGCGCCCGCGCGAGCAGCGTTGCCTGCTCAGCGGCAGCGGCACAGCGCAGCGCGGCGGCGTATGCCAGCTCTGCCGCGCCCAGGACGTACATGTGCCGCGTGTTGGCAACGGCGACATCGAGCTTTTTCACCGCGCTCTCCAGCTTGCCCAGCGCCGTGGAAAATGCGCCGGTCAGCTCACTCGTTCTCGGCATAGAATCTCACCTCCGGTTCCTCCTCGCCGCTGAA
>ULTA01014348.1_pt1 | contig 15639 bp, 8 predicted proteins | sample 1957181 | NCBI WGS metagenome assembly ULTA01 (sample SAMEA4835722, study PRJEB28245) | human gut metagenome | biome: gut microbiome; material: fecal sample | place: Denmark | collected 2008
AATCCACAAAAACATCATCCACTGCTGCGCTCCACGGTGCAACCTGAATGTTAATGTTTGTTACGGTGCCGGCATTAACGGAAACGCTCCGCATCTGATAGCCGGTCAGCACCCTGTCGCCTACTTCCGCCAGCAGGCGTTCATAATCGCCGCGCGCGGCATTAATATTAACACTGTCCTTATCGACAAAAAGCTGTTCGGCCACAACCTGCATGCTTTTACCCATTCTGTCAAGCAGTACCCGGCTTGTAGCCCCATTATCGGTAATATGCACATCAACGCGCTCTACCGGCTCGGCAAAGGCTGGCAGTGCAGCCATACACAGGCAACATGCCAAAAGCTTTATTAACCACATAACTTCTTAATCAGAACTGGCCGCCAAAGCTGAAGTGGAACCTGCCGCCGTCATCGCCCCAGCCATAGTCAAGCTTAACCGGGCCCAGCGGGGAGTTAATGCGCATGCCGACACCAACGCTGTTTTTAATAAGGCCAAGGTCAAAATCGTCTTCAAAACGTTTATCCCAGGCATAGCCGTTATCGGTAAAGAGTACGCCCTGTACTTTTTTAATAATCGGGAAGCGGTATTCCAGCGTAGCCTTTAACATACTGTTGCCGCGGAACTGGTCATCTTCGTAACCGCGCAGGCCGTCATTGCCGCCCATCGAGAAGCGCTGGCTCAAAGGCATATCGCCGTCAGCCCAGCCTGCACCAAGGTTCAGTGCCCAGACATTTTCGCCGCCGGCACGGTAGTAATAACGCCAGTCGCCGGTGAATTTGGTGAAGTCAAAATCGCCGCCAAGGCCGGCCCATTCTACGCTGTAACCGATACGTTTGCCTTCGTGCGGGTCATAAATGTTATCGCGCGAATCGAATACACGTCCAACGGTAATACTGCGTGTCAGGCCGAAGTTTTCTTCACGGCGCTCTGCAGCAGTCTCAGGATAATAAGGTTTATCATAATAAGAACCATTAAAACGATCTTCATAATACTGATCATTATCATTCTCATATCCATCAGCCATGCCTTCGTAAATATCATCGCGGTTTTTCAGCGTTACATAGTTGCTGATGAATTCATTATCGGTTCTGCGGCTGAAAGTAAGTTCCTGGCCGCGGCGCTTTTTATCGTAACGCGCAATTTCGTTGGCGTCGATATCATAGTCTGCATATTCGTTGGTAACATCATACAATACGATGCTGGCCTTGGTTTCCTTATCGTCAATCCACGGTTTTACATAGGTAAATTCATAGTTCTTGTTATCTACGCCGCCAAACTCCCAACGTACATTAACGCTGTCGCCGGTGCCGCGGAAGTTTCTGTCACCGACGGAAACCATGCCGATAAAACCGTCAGCGTTACTGTAGCCTGCGCCGATACCGAAAGTACCGGTGTTCATTTCCACAACGGTAATTTCAATTTCCACGGCGTTAGGTTCCTGGCCCGGGTTAAGTTTAATATTTACGTCTTCAAAATAACCGAGGTTATAAATGCGCTGCATGCTGCGGCGGGCATCCTTGGCGTTAAACGGCTCGCCTTTTTTCAGCTTCATTTCACGGGTAATAACGTAATCTTTGGTTTTTACGTTGCCTTTAACCTTAAAGTCTTCAACAATGCCTTCGTTTACAAGTAAAAGCAAAGTGCCGTCCGGCAGCATGCGGATATCAGCCACGCGCGCCAGTATATAGCCCTGCTTGTTGTATTCCGCTTCAAGGCGCTGCACTTTGACATTAACGTCTTTAATATTAATTATCTGGTCTTTCGGCAAATCAAGGATTTTTTCAATTTCGGAAGTGGAAATTTTGGTATTGCCTTCTACTTCCAGCTTTTTATAAACAGGGTTTTCCAGTACATGATAGGTAAGCTGCACGCCTTCCGGAACTTTGGTAAATTCCGGCTGCAAATCATAATACCAGCCCAAACCGTAAATTGCATGCAAATCTTTGGCAAGGCCTTCCTGAGTTAACTGCATGCCCGGCTTCGTAGTAACAACTGCTTCGATATCTTCGGCTTTGGTAATTTTGTTGCCTTTTACGGAAATCTTCGTTACCAGCTGTCCAATATACGGTGCTGCCGGTTCACTGGCACGTCTCTGCTGGGCAGCAGGCATATTCAAAACAGGTCCCTGCGCCATAGCATTGGTCTGTGCGTTTTGCTGCATTGCCTCCTGTGCCGTACGCTGCTGTTCCTGCTCGGCCTGCCATTTCTGGCGTTCTTCTACCGTCATTGGGCGCAGGCTGCCGTCTGCTTCTCTAATCATCGGCTCTTTAATTTCAGCGGGTTGGCTTTCTCCCGCGGTAATCTGTCCGTCAGCTTCATCACTTACAGCAGTTTCACCGGTTACTGCCTGGGCACCGCTTTCATAAGGCTCGGAAGCTGCGCCCTGCTGTGCATTTTCGGCCGCAGAAGCTTCGCCGCTCTTTGCAGCATTTTCTTTTTCGATACCGCTGCCGCCTTCACGCACAACGCCTTTGCCGGGAACGATTTCTACAATCCTGCCGCCGGATTTTTTAGTGCCGTCGCTTTTATAATTCGGGTCAGAAATATCTTCCGAAGGATTGTTATGCATATAATAAGTATATTTGCCGTCCTTACCCTTTTTAGGGAAAGATTTGCCTGATTCTTCCTGCGCTTTTCTTGCCTGTTCCAGCGCTTTCTGGCTGACAATCTGCTCCTTGCCGCCAATGGTCATAGTCTGATTGGCAACTACATCCGCTGCGGACTGATTCTGTTCGGCAGCCCACACAGGCGCAGCCATCAGCATGGCTGCCAGACTCAAGGACAACTGTGCATATTTTCTCTTGTTCATTCAAATCCTCCCTAACTAATCAGCATCCTGCAGAACCTGCCTGCCTGTTCTGACAAGCTGCTGCATATCTGTTTCAGCTAAATAATTTTTATAATTTGTATTGTTTTTTATATTTGACTCAGCAGGTTCTGCCGCCTTAACAGCATCCTCCTGCCGGTTTTTATCCGTCTTGCCTGTCTGCTTCATCTGCGGTTCAGCCTGCTGCACCACAGCGCTCTGCACAACCTGAGATTTTTCCTCTCCGTCGTGCGTAATGCCTGCATACCACCAGCCGCCGTAGCCCGCCAGCACCAAAAGCACTGCCAAAGCCGCTGCCAACTTCTGCCTGTTCCATACACTGGCAAAGCCGCGCTTTTCACGCAGATAGCGGATGGACGCCTCTGCCAGCATCAAATCAAGTTCCCCGCGCAGGCCGTTATTTTTGCGGAAGCTGCGCTGGGCATTGTCCAGACTGCATTTTACATCATCTATATTTTCGTAAATATCTTTTGCCACCGCTAAACTCCTTTCTGCACAGACTGATAAATATATACTCTGTTTTTTCAGGAAATTTTATCAGGGCAAAATTTATTATATTTTCCCATATTCCGCCGTTAAAATCAATAATAACCTAAAAAAAGCACAAAAATACCTGTTTTCTCCGATTAGCTTCTTTTTAAATCGGCCATAAAATGCGACAGCATGCCGCGGATACGTTTTACCCCCTGCTTCTGCAAACGGTAAATATGCCCGAGGCTTACATGGATACTGTCTGCCATATCGGCAGCGCTGCGGTCTTCCAGATAAATGCCCGTCAGCACCTGCTGTTCCTTGGCAGGCAGACGCTGCAAAGCCTGAGCCACTCTGTCTGTAATCATGTTCAGCTCGGCTTCTTCAAACGGCGTCCTGCCAGAAGCAGCCAGCACATCAGCCCAGGCTATGCCTGCCGCATTGGTATCGTCCAGTGAAAAACTTTTTGCGCCGTCCTCCACATGCAGAAAATCGAGCATTCTGCCGCGGATGCGGTGCACGGCAAATACGCTGAAAGCAATGCCGCGTTTATAATCATAACGCTCTGCCGCCTCCAACAGTCCGAGCATGCCTTCCTGCACAAGCTCCATTGTCTGCTGTTCGGGCAGCTTAAACCCGGCCGCCGTTTTAAACACCAGCGGCTGGTAAGACGTCATCAATTTATTATACGCCTCTTGGTCACCTCCGGCATAGCGCTGCCAAAGCTCCGTTTCTTCCTCACGGGAAAGCAGCGGAGTTTTCTGCAGCTCTGCCAGATATTCTTTCAGCATGGACATACCTTCCTTAAATATTAATTAAACATTCTTAAAATTTACTTAAAAAGTAACTTTATATTCAACGCCATACCAGTCTTCGGTGGTATCGTAATCTTTGTTGCGTTCATAGTTAATGCTCATATGGCGCGAAATATCATACTGGGCAAAAATGCTTTCATGTTCGCTGTCGGAACTTACCGTATAACCGACAAGCAGATTATCCGTCAGATACTTGCTTACCAGAATATTATACTGGTCTTTTTCATCCTCGGTAAGCTCGCCTTCTTCACGCCCAAGGCTGTGCCCCGTGCGCAGGCGCCCGGAATAAATCATAAATTCATTAAGCCCAAGCGTTTCCTTAAAGATTTCTTCCACGTCACCCAGCACCGTCATTTCCAGGCCCACCGTCATCAGGTTCTGGAAGTCATCCTGCGTTACGCCCTGGTTTGTGCCGGTTACTTCGCGCTGCAAAGTCAGCATTTTTATAATCTGGTCTTTGGTCAGCGCCGGGTCACTGCGCAGAATCATTTCCATCTGCTCAAGCGGCCCCGTAACACGCAGGAAAATATCATAGCGCCTGAAGCGTGTAGTAGCATCAAGGTTTACCGTCGGCAGCACATCGCCGGGCACCGGCCATGCCACCGAAGCATTGTGAATTTCAAACGGCGTGCGCAGATAGGTTATGGTTCCCTTATCCACCTTAATGTTGCCGTCTATATTAGTATACACTGTACTGCCGGTAACATGCAATCCTCCGGAAAGCCACAAATCGTACAAATATTTGTTGTAAAGGTGAATATCCGGTCCAAGTGTTACCTTAACATCCAGCCCGTAGTTGCTGCTGCCCTCGGAAAGTTCCGGTATCGTAGGCATATTGACAAGCACGTCGTCCAGACGGATATCTGCCTGAATATGCGGGCGGTAGCCAATACCGCCGCGGCGGATGCCTTCCTCCGTATCGGTACGGATAAAATAGCGCTGCGGAATGATGCCCGCCGTGCCGTTAATACGCCCGGAGAAAATTTCCGAAGCGATTTCCGCATCTTTAAAGACGGCGTTGATGATATAGGTTTTATCTTCCTGTGCGCGCAGGGCGTAGTTGCCGGAAGCTGTTACCGTGCCTTTGCCCATCTGCACCGAAAATTCATTCAGCTGAATGTCGTTGCCGGTAAAGTCAACGTCAAGATTAATATTGTCAAATACCGTATACGCATCCTTCAGTTTCATTGAACCTCCGTGAAGGGTTACTTCGCCGTAAACAAGCGGTTCTTCCAGCGTACCGGCCAGAGTTATCTGCCCAAGGGTTTCGCCAACGCCCCACTCAACCATCGGAGTCAAAAGGTGCAGCAGCCCGAGGCACGCATTGTCAAGGTTAACCTTAATATTCATGGAAGCTGCCGGATTGCGGCGCTGCTCCTGGCTGCGCAGCAAATCAAGCGGTATATCGCCGCTGGCGCTTAATTTGTAGATATCTTTGTTCAGCTGGGCATTTTCCAGGCGCAGCGTATCGTTGGCAAGGCTCAGTTTTGCCGTCAGGGCGTCAAAGCCGATGCCTTCAACATCGCCGTCAACAAGGTCTATATCCGCATTGCCCTGCGGATTTTCCAAACTGCCGTTCAAAGCAAGCGACATATCAACTTTGCCGTTTAATTTTACCGGTGCATCCATCAAGGCCGTAATTATAGCCGGGTTCGCATGCTGCGCCGAAGCGTTGATATTAAGTTCATGCGTATGCAGGTTTACCCAGCCGCCGGCATTTACGGAACCCGGAGTTTCTTCTGTTGCCGCTTTGCCGTTTGCTTCTGGAGCGCTTTCGGTAAGTTTCAGTTCGTCAAAACTTAAAATGCCGTTTTGCAGGCGCCCTTTAAAGCGCATGGAATCATAGCTCAAATCTTTAACTTTTATCTCGTAAACGCGCATATCGGCAAAAATGCCGCTGCCCCTGCCGCGCGGGTTAATCTTCAGGTGACCGTCTGCCAACCCGTCAATATCAAGTTCCACGCGTGCCATTTTTAAAATTGAGCGCAAATTGCCGTAAATAAAATCGACATTGCCTGTTAAGGTACGTTCAACGGCATCCAGAGAAAGTTCGGCTGCAAACCTGCCGTCGGTCGACTGTTCAAACGACGCTTCCACACGGTTATTATGCCTGCCGTCCGCGGTAAGCGTACCAAGAATGTTTTTAAGTTCTTCGCCGTTAATAAAGACCGCATCACTGCTGATGCTGCCGTTAAATTCCGGATGCGTAAGCGTGCCGGCAAGGCTGCCCTGGGCGTTAACAAAGCCGTCAAGCGCCACGGTATCATCGCTGATGGGCAAAGCACCCAAATCCATATCGGTTATATCAAGGGTAAAATTAAGGTTCTGTGCCGCATCCATAGTGCCACTCAGCGAAGCCTCCGTGGAAAGCGCCTTAATATAGCCTTCGGTAAGGCGCAGGCTGCCGTCAGGCGCATAATAATAGCGTCCGCTGATTTTATCTATCAAGAAACCTTCGGCGCTGCCGTCAGTCAAAAGCAGGCTGCCTTCAATTTCCGGCGAAGATATCGGACCCATAACGCTTACTTCGTTATCAATATTGCCCGTAAGTTTAACACCAAGCGCCGCAGCTGCCACTAACGGTTCAGCGCGGATGCCTTTGGTGCTTACGGTTACGCTTACCACAGGTTCGGCGCCGCCGATATCCACCATGCCGTTAATAAGGTTATACCCCTGTTCCATAGCAACGCGGTAATCGGTTAAGTGCAGCACGCTGCCGGACATATCAATTTTACCGTGTGCTTCGGGGAATACCAGCCCTGCAATATGCACGTTTTTAACCTGCGTATTGGCGTAAAAATTAATGCCGTTCAAATCGCCGCCAAACTTAAAACCGGCGGTTGCCGTGCCGCTGCCGTTTTGCCCAACTGCCGTAAAGAAGCTGTCCAGCGGGAAATTAACCATTTTGCCGCTGCCGCTGAAAGAACCGTCAAACATAACTCTGCCTGTCAGGTTCAACGCACCTCCGTCGCCCGCAAAAGCCGCAAACTTTTCAATTTCGCAGCTTTCACTGCCAACCAGTGCTTCAAAATCGACATCGCTCATCTGCAAATCACGCCAGCCAAGGCGTTCCATATTACCGGCAACGGTCAGATTTGTTTCGCCTTTTACGCCGGTCTGCCCGTTAATGGCAAGCAAACCGTCCAAATCAACAGTATCTTCCTTAAACCCTTCCAAAGCAAAATCCGTAATGCCGGAAGCGTTTAAAACGGCAAAAACTTCGCCGTCTTTAATATTGTATTCGCCGTCAAGGCGCAGATGGCCCTGAGCCACATCCACACCGGCTTCATCAAGCATTATGCGGCTGTCCACAATGGTAAAGGGCAAATTCAGATTGGTAAATTCTTGCCCCTTCAAAGCAAGTTTTGCCGCTTTAATTTCACCCTTGCCCTGAATTCTTTCAAGGTCGTTAAAATCTACATCGCAGTTTATCTGCGCCGTATTTCCGTCAACGGTAAGCGCTAAATCTTCAAGCTTTACCTCACGCCCGTCAGCCTCAATGCTGCCGGCCAGTTCAACATGCAGCGGCTCTCCGCCAGGCAGTGCTTCCGCCGCAAGCTGAATGCTGCCCTTGCCGCTTAAGCTTGTATTTTCGCCGTCGTTTTCCCAGATGAGGTTCAAGCCGTCAACTTCACCGGCAAGTTTCTGCACAGACGCGTAAGCGGCAGCGAAACCACCAAAGTCCGTTAAAGTAAATTTTTCCGTTTTTAAAGCCAGCCGCCCATGGGCGTTGCTGTCTACCACACCGGCAATTTTTAATTCTTCGCCGCCGTAAGCCACAGTGCCGTCAACGGCAAAATTCGGGTTGCCGCTGCCGTCAAGAAAAGCGTTAACGCCAAAATTCCAGCTTCCGTGCGGAGTTTCTACCGATACGGTACCGTCTTCAATAGCAAGATAGCCGTAAAAAGGCGTTTCCGAAGAATCGGAAGGCTTTAAAAAGTTACGCAGGTTCCACTCATCTGTGGCGTTCATTTTTAAATACAGCTGCGGACGCACCAGTTCTATGTCCGACAGCGCACGTGCAGGCGCAGCAAGAGCCTGCAAAGGCGAAACGGAAAATCTCGCCTCCGGCACCTGCGCAATGCGCTCTCCGTCCGTGCCGCTTACCTCCAAACCGTAAGCTGTAAATTGCAGGCGGCCGTTCCAGTCAAAACGTTCTACCGTAACGGTACCGTTTATATAATTTTGCGACATGGTTTTAACAAGCTCCGGCACCTGCGCCAGATACTGCGGTGCAATAAATTTAACTGCCGCCGCATAAAGCGCTGCCGTTACTGCCAAAACCAGCAGGAATATTTTCCAAAATCTGTTCATATCTGCCTCCGCAGAAAAAATTATAATTTGACAGTTTATGTATTCTACGTTAAAAATAATCTTCCTGCTGTTTCAAAACAGAAAAAGCATTACACCTTAAATTTTACAAGATGTAATGCTTTTCAATACAAATTAGTTTAATTTTATTCTGCTGTCTGTTCAGCAGCTGCCGTATTTCCGTTTTCAGCAGCGGTGCTTGCAGCATTTTCAGCAGCAGGCTGTTCTGCGTCAGCAGTGTTTGCCGGTGCCTGTGCACTGCCATCAGCTGCGTTTTCAGTTTGAGCTACTGCGTCAGTACCTGCACTCTGCGCATCGGCGGCTTGTGCAGCAGTATCTTCAACCGGTTCGGAGAAGGTTCTCGGTTCCGGTACGGGAACACCTACGCCCATGGAAGTATTGAGGGCTGCTTTAGAAGTGTTGTAGTTATAGAGAGCCTGGTAATAGTTGGTTTTGGCCTGCGTCAGGGCTTCCTGCGCGTCCATAACGTCGATATTGGTGCCAACGCCCGCCTGGTAACGCACAACGGCAATATGGTAATCTTCTTCCGCGCTTGCCACTGCAACCTGCGTGGTGCTGATGCGTTTTTCAGCTTCGCGCATATTCAGGTAATCGGTGCGCACTTCCAGTTCCACAGCATCCTTTATCTGGCGCTGGGTTTCTTTGGCTTTGGCTAAATTTTCCTGTGCCGCATGAATTTTCGACCACGTTACGCCGCTGTCGAAAATGTTCATGCTGGCTGTTACGCCAATAGACCAGTTTTCATCGTCATCGCCGGGCCAGTTGCTGCCATCGCCGCCCCAATAATTGCTGGCGCTGGCGCTGATTTTAGGCATATGCCCGCTGCGAGCAACAACAAGCGCCGCTTCGGCAGCGTCAACGCCGTATTCAGCCTGTTTCAGCTCCGGCCGGTGCTCTTCGCTGTAAGCAAGGCAGTAAGCCATATCGTTTTCGTAAGGCTCATACTGCAGCCTGTCCTTCAGCAAAAGGGTAGTACCAAGCGGTGTGCCGATAATGTTATTTAAAGTAGCTTCAGCAACATCATATTGGTTGGAAGCGGTAATATAGTTCTGCTGTGCATTAGCAAGCTCAACTTCACTGCGCAGAACATCCGCACGGGCAACAATGCCTACGTTGTACTGGGCAATAACATTATCCAAATGCGCCTGCAAACGGTCTACAGATTCTTGGCGCAGGGTTTTCATATTGCCTGCATCCAGCATGGTAAAATAACCGCTGGTTGCGGTTTCTTTCATTTCAATATAGGCCTGCTCTTCGGCAGAAAGCATGCTGCGGTAATTAGCCTTAGCCTGGCCAATCTGCCCCTGCAGTTCGCCGCCGGTAAAAATAGGCAAAGTTGCAGTTACGGAGTTGTTGTGGCTGTTGCCAATTTGTTTGCCAATATTAACTCCTTCAAAAAACTGATTGTCTGCATAACCGCCGCGGCCGGTGCTATGATTCAAGCTGATGCTGATGCCGCGCGCACTTTTAGCAGCACTGTAATCAGCTTTAGCAGCTTTTCTGTTGTATTCTGCAATTTTTACACTCGGATTGGTAAGCAGCGCCCTCTGGATGGTTTCTTCCAAATCCAGTTCCAAAGTAGCGGCAAAGACGGACTGGGAGCACAGCACGCTTAATACAGCCGTCAGTGCCAGCACGTTTTTTGCTTTTTTATAACTGAACATTTCATTTACCTCCAATCATTGACTGATTAGTCAGTGCTTAAATTTTATATTTTTTAACCCTAAAAGTCAACTGTTTTTTCAAAAGTTAACAAACTTTTAAAAATAGGTGCGCACACCAACATAGGTGTTACTTTTGCTGCCGTGGCGCAAATCGGTCTGCTCGCCCAAAAGCGAGAAATTATCGTTAATTTTAAGCTCACCGCCAAGTTTTACTTTGGTATCATCAAAATCATATACCTGCGTATAAAGGCGGAAACGGTCGGCTATATTATAGCCAAGCCCCACGCCGAACTCGCCCTGCATGCTGCCCATGCTTACATCGGCGGCTTCAAACTGCTTGCCAAACTGTAAATCCAGCTTGTTGCTGTCGCCAAGGTCATAGCCGCCCAGGTAAAAAAAAGTGTCGTCCTGCGGGCGGAAGGTTACGCCCAGATTGCTGCGCCAGTCGCCGCCTTCCGCGCTGTGCGTAACGTCGGCGCTTATTTCTGCCGTTTCCAAAACGCCCAGCATGCGGTTGGCTTTTTCGCTTGCCTCACGTGCATTATGCAAAGTGGCTTTTAAATCATCTTCGGTCTGCGGGTCGCTGGCAACCTTTTCCAAAAGTTTGCTGGCTTCTTCAATTCTGGCACTTGTTTTGGCCATGTTCTCTACAATTACGGCAAAATTCTGTCCGGTATGCCCGGCATTAACTTCGCCAATAATATTCTGCATGCTGTCGGCCGTTGCGTTCATGCGCGCCGACATTTCGCTCAGCTGCTTAACCATGCTGTTAATCTGCTGCTGGTTGTCAACCGCCACATCAGCCATTACCTTGGTAAAAGTATTCATGTTGGCGCTGATGTCTTTCATATTAATGAAACCCTCACGCAGCGACTGCTGCACTTCCGGGTCGCCAAACACATTGTCAAGAGCATCGGCAATGTTTTCCAGTTTTTCAAGCGCATCGCCTGACGCGCTCATAAAGGTGTCAAACCCGCCTCCGGGAACGCCTTTAACCCTGTCGCCGTCCTCCAGAAAAGCGCTTACCGCACGCGGCGGCGGCTGAATATCGACAAATTTTTCTCCCAAAATGCCGTCGGAATTAATGGAAAACGTCGATTCCTGCGGAATGCGCACATTGTCGTTAATTTCGGCGGTAACTTCAATGCCGTCCTCGTTAACGGCAAGGCCTTTAACGGTACCTACCTGCACACCGGCATAGCGCACCATGTTGCCTTCCATAAGCCCGGCAACCTGCGGGTAATCTATTGTAATATCGTATTTGTCACTGCCAAAGCTGAATGTTCCCAGAAAGGTTATCATCGCTGCCAAAATTGCGGCTCCGCCCAGGGTTATTGCGCCTACTTTAACTTCGCTGGAACTCATTTTATCACCTGCTCTTTAATCTCGCGCCCTTCTATAAAGGCCTTTACAATCGGGTTGGTACTGTTTTTCATTTCTTCCGCCGTGCCTATGGCAACGATATGCCCTTCATAAAGCATTGCCACGCGGTCAGCCGCGTAAAACGCCGACTGCATGTCATGCGTTACCAGCACCGAAGTTACATGCAGCTGCTCCTGCGTCTTCTTTATAAGCCGGCTGATATTGCGGCTCATAATCGGGTCAAGCCCGGCCGTCGGTTCGTCATACAAAACTATTTCCGGGTTTACGGCAATGGCGCGGGCAAGCCCAACGCGCTTTTTCATGCCGCCGCTCAGTTCCGCCGGGTACAAATCCTGCGTACCGGGCAGGCCAACCAAATCAAGCATCTGCGTTACAATGCCCTGTATTTCTTCATCGCTCTTATCAGTATGCTGGCGCAGCCCGAAAGCTACATTTTCGCCCACCGTTAAAAAGTCAAACAGTGCCGAATACTGAAACACCATGCCCATTTTCATGCGCAGGCGGTTCCAGCCGTCCTCATCAAGCCCGCTTACATCTTCGCCCTGAATGAAAATCTGCCCTCCGTTCGGCTCCAGAAGCCCTATCATCGAGCGCAGTACCGTACTTTTGCCGGTGCCGGAAGGGCCAAGCACCGCCAGCGTTTCGCCCTTGTAAACATCAAGGTCAATATTGTCCAGCACCGTATGCGTGCCGAAGGTGATATTCAATTGGCGCAAACTGATAACCGCTTCTGCCATTTAATTTACCTCATACATACAGTACTGCCGATAAAAAGTAGTTGGCAATAAAAATTAAAATTATCGAAAGCACTACGGATTCCGTCGTGGCAAGGCCTACGCCTTCGGCACCCTGTTTGGCGCCCAGCCCCTTATGGCTTGCCACAATGGCTATAATGCCGCCGAAAACCATGCTTTTAAGCATGCCGCCGGTAACATCAAAAATATCGGCAAATACTTTAATTGAATTAACATATGTAAAATTACTGATGCCTGCGTAATAATGGGCAACCACCCAGCCGCCGATATTGCCGATGCCGTTGGCAAAAACAATAAGCACGGGCATCATCAGCACAGCCGCCAGAAAGCGCGGCACTACAAGGTATGTTATCGGGTTGGTGGCCATTACTTTTAAGGCGTCAATCTGTTCGGTTACCTTCATGGTGCCAAGCTCCGCCGCTATGGCAGCACCTATGCGCCCGGCAACAACCACGCCGGTAAGCACGGGCACAAGCTCGCGCCCAAGCGCGATTGCCACTATGCCGCCAACGGAAGAAGCAGCGCCGAAACGCACAAATTCCGTTGCCGTCTGCAGGGCAAAAACCATGCCGGTAAAAAGTATCGTCATCAGCACAATGGGCAAAGAATCGGCACCGAGCCTTGACATCTGCCGTATGGTTTCCCTGGCATCCGCATTTTTCAGCCGCGCAGCCGTATCCAGAAACAGCTGCATTATGCGCCCTGTATCGTGGCACGACCTGATGACAAAACCGCCCACGGCCGCACATATTTTTTTCAGCATCGGCCTCTTCCTTTCCCAAAAAATTTAAGTTATTTTTATATAATTCAAGATAAAGCAAAAATTCCCTGCTTATTTTAAACCGGGCTTTTTAACGTTTTTGTAAATTTTTCAGCCGGTCACTTCAACCATAATGTCTGCCGTGCCGTCCACGATAAAATTCATGGTTGTTTTCTGCTTGGCAGGCGTGCCCGCAAGAGCCGCCGCAAAGCCGGTATCCTGCTGCTGCGCCGCCATATCCGGGTCCGGCAGGGCCGCTATATCCACAATGATTTCGTTATTCTGGTCCGCATTGTTAATATCGGCAATAAAGTCTTTTAAAGTGCGGCGCTGCGGCTTTTTGGCAGCCGGTATGCCTTCTTCCTGCTGGCGTTTCATCAGTTCCTGCATCCACGCCAGGCTGCTGCCCCCACGCACATTCAGCGCCATTTTGCCTGGGCGCTGCTGTTTGGGCACGGTAAATTTAACCGTTCTTGTAAATTTTTCCGCACGGTAAGGCTGCAGTTCCACATCAATAGCCAGTTCTTCACCCGCGCGCACGTTAAGCTTCTGCGGCCGCGCGGAAATTATTTCCGCAACTTCCGGCTCGGTGCCGAGCACCACATTTGCCTCTATGTTATAAACGTCAATTTTTTCAAACTTATTCTGCGCCAAAAGCGTTGCCGCCTGCACCAGTTCCTGGCTTATCATTTTTAAAATGCCGGCATCCGCATAATACATGTTTTCGCGCTGAATTTTAATTTGTTCGCCGCCGGCGCTGCGCCCGTCAATACGGAAATTAAAACGTGCCGTGCCGCCGCCTTCCCTGTCTGCAACGTGCGTAACGGTGTTATAGGTTACGGCGTCAACCATTGAAGGCAAAAGCGCGTCGTCGTCAATAAGCTCCGTGCGCGCACTGCCGTTAAGGCCACGCGAAGAATCGGTAACGGAGACATACATGGGTATTACTTTAGGCGGAGCGCCTATTTGGGCCGCAATACCCGCGCCGCGGTCCTGCGTTACGGTGCCTATGGTTGCACCGAGGTTGCCGACTTTATAAGCACTTTGCAGATTAGGCAACGAAGCTAAAATCCAGGCCCGCTCCAGAAAATAATTGCTGTCGCCGCGCTGCATAAAGGGATGACCGAAAGCAAGCAGGCTGCCGTCATCGCCAACCCAGGTTACAGTGCCCAGTGCGCCAAGGCGGATATCGCCGCGGATTAAGGAAACGCCGATAGCGCTGCCCGGTTCAATGGGCTTGTCGGAATTAAAACTGCCGCCTGCTCCGGTAGCCTCCAGCCCCAAAGGCGCAAGCTTGCTGTTTAAATAGTTAAGCCCTTTGGGCGTAAAGCCGCCCGCCATCAGCATTGTACTTTTGGGCACAAGCTCGGAAGGGCGCGGGCTTGTTTCGTTCAGTAAATCAAGCATCCGCCCGATAGGCGTTAAAAAGCAGTAATGAGGGTCGTTAAACTCCTTGCCGAAAGCAACGGCGCCGACCAGCCTGCCGTTAATATACACCGGGCTGCCGCTCATGCCCTGCGCCACGCCGCCGCTTTTTTCAATAACGTCGCCGCTTGTGCGCACAAGTATGCTGTACCCTCCGGCTTCGCTGCCGGTAACGCCGATAACTTCAACGTTAAAGTTTTCGATATTGTCGCCGTTAATAACCGTTTTGCCAATGCCCTGCATGCCCGGGCGGATATCTTCCACCGGCATCAGCGGCACATTGGCAGCGCATAATAAAGGCAAACTGAATATAAGCAAAATACTAAAAATAAAAAGCAATAATTTTTTTGTGTCCATAAAGTCCCCACATCGCAAATAATGCAAAACCGGCCTGGGCATAAGCCGCACGCCGGTTTAATTCCGTTTAAGCAAAACAGCCGCACGCAGCCTTGGCATGCATGGCTATATTATACTATTTTAAAAATTTTCTGGCAAGCGTCAGCCTTTGGTTGGGAATACGCCCAAGCCTACGCTGACAGGCCTTTCCCTTCCATCCGAAGGCGTATTTAAAATTTTTCCGTCCAGCACCATCTCGCTGCTGCCGCCGCCGTCAAAATTAACGGCCTGCCATGCGCCGAGTTTTACAAGGTATGAAGCAAGCTCCTGCAAAGTCATACCGGCAGAACTGCTGCTGCGTCCGTCCACAACCAGCAGAATAACTGTGCCGTCTTTTTTTACTCCTGCCGCAGTGCGGGGCGCACGCCCGCGGGCAATATCGTAAGCAATGTTTTCTTCAGCGCTACGCACGTCAGCCTTGCCCTCAGTTACCAGCGAAGGCCCTGCGCCCACAACAAGTTCCGCTTCATCCGCGGTTTCATTGCCAAGCGTTTCACGCAGGCGCACGCGGTCGCCCACCTGTACGCGCTCCAGCACTTTTGCGGCCATGCCGTGCCCTGAAAGCACAACGCTGTCCTTGTCAAGTTTCATATTGCCTGCGCTGCTTACTTCCGTAACACGCCCGTTAGCGGCAATGCGTATTTCATAACCGTACTGGTTGGTTTTTGTACCAGGCCCGTAATAATGCGTATAAAGCACCACATCATCAGCAATGCGGCTGCGGTTAATACCCTTCACATCCAAAAAAGTGCCCAGTTTGGGGAAGAAAGCACGCCCTTCATAAGCCAGGTCCTGCATAACCATCGGCTTGCC